>Ga0307517_10008645_pt1 | contig 14586 bp, 20 predicted proteins | sample 23_EM_MG_FD_194515 | JGI IMG/M metagenome (GOLD analysis project Ga0307517, IMG submission 194515) | Populus trichocarpa ectomycorrhiza microbial communities from riparian zone in the Pacific Northwest, United States - 23_EM | ecosystem: Host-associated > Plants > Roots > Unclassified | place... | reverse complement strand
AGGCGTCTGAAGTTGTGTTGGGCTTATCGGTGCTATAGAACAGGTACACTCCCGTGTTTTATCTCATCTGGGTCAACATCTCGATGTTTGATTACACGAAATCCGTGAGCGTCTATCCACGATGCCACCGTGATATGATACTCACGATACTTCGTACAGTTGTGCGTTTCCACTCCATTTACACGCTGCATCTCCGCAGTCAATCCTCACCCTGCTCGGTAACTCGACAGTTGCCACGCGACCAAATGGATACCGATCTTTCATTTGGTCGCCGCCACCGTCTTCGCGCAAATAGCGGTTGCGTTAAGGTCCGTCAATTCTCTCCGAATTTATGCCGGGATTAAATGCACCTTAGGATATATGCCGTGACCACGAGGAATAAGCTGATCGGTGGTTCACTTTCTGTCCTGATTTCCGCGCAGCTTTGTTTTGGGACGTATTTTGTTATAAAGAGTGCTTTGGTCGCGCGTAAGTTCCTTAACCGTCTGTTCGTTCATACGCGAACTCACCTGGCCCCTAGTGGAACCGTTTCCAGAGATAAATCTAGATGTATTCAAGCTCTGCTCCTACAGACGTTGGCAACACGGAGAGGTCGTTTTTACCAATCTAGCGATTGCTTTCGGTATGCCCTCGCCTTCTAGCCTCCAATATAACTTCGCCTCGGGAGTTCTGATGTCCCTCACTCCCACATCATGGCATCGCAGATCTCCTTTCATTCTTGATCATTTTGGTCACCGCCAAGAGATTAGGGATAAACAGGCATCCAGGGGTTCCGAGCATCTTGGATGCCATTCTGCGAGACGCGACGCTATATTTCATATTCATCTTTGTCTGTCAAGTGATGTTTGAGTTCTTCTTGCTTTTTGCCCCGGTAAGTAACGCGATACTCCCGAGGGCACTCAATCGCGTTGTGCTCATCCTGCGTGTACAGGAGGAAATTCAGATCCTCCCAGGGCTGTAAGTCTTCTTTTTCCTCGACGCTGATTGAGTGACCGATATCAACTTGGGTCCCATAGGGTATATACAGTTTTCGTCCCGATGATGGCGTCACGCCTCATGCTCTCTTTAAAGAAAGCTGCCGTCGAACCGGCTGCGCCATGGTCTCTCGAAACCATGTCCAATAACTGTAGTGGGATGGCACCTGAGACCATCCATTTTGCATCTCTGCCGTTCAACAGGCCACTCGAAGTCTTGGAAGTTCCCAGCCTACGGAACGAAGGGGATATAGAGTCTGAGTCTGTGCCTCGGAATCGTAGGTGATGGCAAATACGCTAGTTCCAGTGATCTCTCCCCTCCCTCTGAATCCCTCGTACCCGTAGACGAACGGATCATCTGTAAATTATTATTCTAATATCCGGGAGCGGTATCTATCCCCGGTAATTTTGATCTTTGATACTCTGTTGTAACGGGGAAAGGCGCCAGTCCCCGGGTCTGCCTGCCTCGCAATCTCAACGTTTTCTCGTGTCGGATCCTGAAGGATTATGTACAGGTCAATGCGGTGTGTGCGAGATACCATATGTGTCACCCCCGTAACCGTACTCTTGCGAACAAACTCTATCGTGGACAGTTGTCCAGTGACATTGATTGAGGAATGGGTGTGCGTGGACTTGTTTTCTAACATGACCATATCTATCGAATATGAGACTTACTGTCCCGACCCGTTGTGCTCCGCCGCAAGACTTGCGTATACGAGGTGAACGTGCGTGCACCACCCGATCGAATGACCTCTTGGCCATCAGCAAATCGTGGAAAGTCCGGCAAATGATTGTAACTCCGTGATTATTTGTCCGGGGGTTATAATGACTTGTATCACGATATATAGCCCAGTCCTACGCGCCCCCCAGGAGGGTTACAATGAGTTACAACGAGTTACAATGGGTTATAAGCCCTTGTGGGGGAAGCAACCCGATCACCAGCACGTATCAGACTTTCCACGAGTTGCTGATGTGAGCGCTGTGCTTGGTGTACGTATTGGATCATCGAACTTCAAGCCTGAGCACCTTGGGAACGTGCGCAAGATCCGCAGACCAAAGGTCTGAGGTTTTCTACAGTGGCCGAAAATGCACAACAGGCAGTATCAAAGCGTCTCGTTGGATGAGCAAACGATGGGCATGTGCCCCCCGGATTGAAAAGACTGTCACCCACGACGACAGAACTGACACGGACGATATGTTCAAGGAAGTTGAGAGACCACAGGAATGTCTTGGCACCCACGGAACATCTAAACGTTCCCTGGAAAAGTTCTGACCCGGCGTGGTCGATAACAAGGCGTCGCTGACCCAGAATGTGATCGGGTGAGTCCACGAGCTTGGCTCTAACCTGCCAGAACACCGTTTCCGTAAACCTCACTGCTTATGCCGGCAGGTGTCGTTCCTTCAAGCCGGGCAGTTCACCCTCCGCTGTCTTCTTGACAGATTCAAAGCCACCATGGGCAGCACTCTCTCCCAGCGACGGCTGAACCAGGCTCAGCTGGGACGAGGAGCGCCCGCCAACCGGTGCTGGCTGACGTTGGATTGATACGTCGGTTTCTAATCCATCCCTTCCTGGCTCCGGAACTATTTAACAGCAGAAGATGTACCCACCCTGTCGCCGTTTCTCTTGGTTCCTTCACACCACCCCACCCACGCAAAACTACAGGACAGGCCGCATACACCCACACGGCCCGGCGGTCCGCACCCCCTCCCTTACCCCACGCCGTCAAGGTGGGAATCCTGGTTCTTGACGGCATTTATAAAAATTTGACTGACGCAGATGGATGAAACGGATTTGGCGGTGTTGGTCAAGACTGGAGAGCTTTTGTGCGTGTTTCCCTTTTTACCTTTCTCAGTGTAAAGTCCGCGGTTCGATGGACTCCTCTAGATCTGTGCTCAAGGTAGTTCTCCAAATCCTGAATGCGCGCACAGACGGAGCAAACTCTAACTTGCGTGCGCAGTTGTCTTTGACTTTTGGGCACTGCCTGTGGGTATACGACTACCTCTTGACCCTCGGAGATGAGGTTGGTACCACCACTTCTTCTTCAACCGAGCGTCTGGTTCTGACCGCTGCACAGATCGAGTACGCTTGGTCCGGAAGGAAATCCTGGAGTGGGTTCACATTCATCTCGTCTTGGTGTCTAATGAATAACACTGTTGTTCGACAGCATTCGCGCTGTTCGTTGCTGTATGACATCCCAGATACCTGAAATTGTATCGGGCGTGACGGTGTTGTAGAACAGGTATACCCCCTTGTTGTATCTTTTCTGGGCCCACATCTCCATGTTTGGCTACACAAATTCTGTAAGTCCATATCCACGACGCCGCTACGATACCATACTCACAAGATCCCCTGTAGTTGTGCGTTTCCACTCCCTTTATCCGCTGTATCTCCACCGTCAATCCTCACCCTGCCCGGTAACTTGACAGTTGCCATGCGACCAAATGGATACCTATCTTTCACTCCGTCGCCGCCACCGTTTCCGCACAAATAGCGGTCGCGTTAAGGTCCGACCCTTCTCTCCGGATCGAATCGAACTTATGTTGGGACTAAATGTGACCTAGGATATATGGCATGACCAGGAGGAATAAGTTACTTGGGGCCCCGCTTTCCATTCTGATTTCCGCGCTGTTTTGTTTTGGAATTTTTTTCATCATCAGGAGTGCTGTAGGCACATGTAAGTCCTTTGACTGTTTATTCGTTCGTGTGTGGGCTCATTCGGCTTCTAGTGCAACCGTTGCCAGAGATAAATCTAGATCCGTTCAAGATCTGCTTTTACAAACGTTGGCGGAGCGGAGAGCTCATTTTCACTAATCTAGCAATTGCTTTCGGTATGCCCCTCACCTTCTAACCTCCATCATTTCACCTCGGGAGTTCTGATGTCTCTCATTCCTCATATCGTGGCATCGCAGATCTTCTCGCATTCTTGATCATTTTGGTTACGGCCAGGAGACTGGGAGCAAGTAGACATCCGGGATTTACGAGCATCTTGGATGTCATTCTACGAGACGCGATGTTGTATTTCATATTCATGTTTGTCTGTCAACTAGTGTTTGAGTTCTTCTTGCTTTTTACCCCGGTAAGCAATGTGATAACCTTGAGGGTAGTTAATCGTGTTATACTAATTCTATGTGCACAGGACGAAATTCAAGTCCTCCCCGGAGTGTAAGTCCTTTTTTCTTCGACGTTGATTGGGTGACCGATATAAACCCGGGTCCCACAGGGTAAACACAGTTTTCGTCCCGATGATGGCGTCACGCCTCATGCTCTCTTTAAAGAAAGCTGCTGCTGAACCAGCTATGCCATGGACTCTCGCAACCATGTCAAATTTCGGTATGGAGATGACATCCGAGACCATTCGTTTCGCGTCCATGCCGCTCGATAGACCGCTCGAAGCCTCGGAATCGTAGATGACGGCAACTACGCTAGTTCCAGTGATCTCTCCCCTCCCTCCGAACCCTTTATCCTCACAGATGTGTGGACCGCCTGTAGGTAACTACCAATATCCAAGAGCGTAGTCATCCCCGGTAATTTTAGCCTTCAATACTCCGTTGTAATGGGGCAAGGGGTCCTGACCCCCCGCTTCATAATCTCAATGTTTTCTCATGCCGGATCCTGACGGACTATAAGTCAATGCGGGATGTGCGGGACTCCACGTGTCTCCCCCCTGGCCGTTAACGCATAATGCCTCGTCATGCTCTTGCAAACGAATTCTATCATGGGCGTTTGCCAAGGGGGTTCCAAAACCTTGCATTGGTTGAGGGACAGGTTTACGCGAAGTTCCCTAACACGACCATGGTCACCCGCCTATACCAATCATAGGATTTTTCCCAGCCCGCTGTGTTCCATGACAAGACTTGCTTGCACGAGACGAACGTGCGTGTTCCACCCGATGTGAATCACCTCTTAACCGCCGCGCTGTGCTTACTGGACAATCGAACTTCGAACTTGAGTACCCTGGGAAGGTATGCAGAATTCGCAAATCAAAGGCCTGAGGTTTCTCACAGTGGCCGAAATGCACAGGGCTGTATCAAAGTGCCTTATTTGATGGGCGGGCGGAAAGCGTGCACCCCCTGGACCGAAAAGGCTCCCAGTCACCCAGAAACGACAAGGAAGATATGTTCAGGGAAGCTAAGAAATCGCAGGAACGTCTGAGCACCCCACAGATATTCCGAATGTCCCCCCCCCCGAAAAGTTCTGGCCCCGACCTATCGGACGGTAAGGTGGTCGATAAACAGGCGTCACTGGCCCGGAATGTGATCGGGCGAATCCACGAACTTGGCTCTCCGCCAGAACGCCGTTTCCGTAACTTACCCCATTGCTCATGCCGGCAACTGTGTTTCCCTCGAGCGGAGCGGTCCATCCCCCGTCGCCTTCGTGACGGGCTTCTCGAAGGCACGAAGGGTCGAGATCCGGGGCCATCAATGATCACGGGCGTTCCAACCACAGTCAGGCTCTAAGCTGGTTGCAGCCCTTCTGAAACACCCTGTCCTCAATCACTTTTTTTTTCCCTTCGAGACATTGCCAAATGTCAACGTCAGTCATGTCGAACGTGCCGGAAGCTAAGATCCACCCGGTTTCCTCGAGCAACTGAGAAGTCTCGAGGGAGGTGGCGGGTCCGCCAGGACGCGACTGAGGGGTTTGACGGGCTCCTCACTTATCTCGCATTCCCGTACGGACTGTTCGCGGTGTCCCGCGATCGGTGGATGGTACCTGTAACGAGGGCCGCCCGACCTGATTGACGTCTGATTGACGCGGTTCCAAATCTACCCCCGTCTGACTTGAAAACTAGTGGTGGAAGACGCACCCTGTTGCCTCTTCTCTCTTGGTCCTTCCATGCCACCCTGCTCAACGCAGGGTTATAAACCGCACACCCTGACAGCCTGACGGTCCACACTCCCTCCCTCACCCCACCACACCCATTTGTGGATATTTACCGACGCAGATGGATGCAGCGGACCTGGCGGTGTTGGTCAAGACCGGAGAGCTTCTGTGCGTGTTTCCCACTTTACCCTTCTCAATGTAAAGTCCGCGGTTCGATGGACCCTTCTAGGTCCGCGCTCAAGGTGGTTTCTCAAATCCTGAATGTGTGTGGGACGGTGCAAAGCCTAACTAATGTAACAACCTCCCACAGTTGTTTTTGACTTTCGGGCACTCCCTGTGGATATACGACTACCTCTTGACCCTTGGGGACGAGGTACGGTGCCCTTGTATCCTTTTCGACTGAGTGTGTGTCAGGCCCTAACCACTGCACAGATAAAGTACGCTTGGTCTGGAAGGAAAACCTGGAGTGAGTATACGTCCACCTCCCCGCGATATCTAACGACTCACGCGGCCTCTCAACAGTATTTGTGCTGTTCATCGCGGTATGACATCCCAGGCGTCTGAAGTTGTATTGGGCTTATCGGTGCTATAGAACAGGTACACTCCCGTGGTTTATCTCATCTGGGTCAACATCTCGATGTTTGATTACACGAAATCTGTAAGTCCCTACCCATGATGCCGCCGCAATACGATGTTCACGAGGGCTCCTGTAGTTGTGCGTTTCCACTTCCTTTGCGTGCTGTATCCCCACCGTCGATCTTCGCTCAGTTTAACAACCCGACAGTTGCGAAAAGACCAAATGGATACCGCTCTTCCATACGGTAGCTGTTACCGTCCTTGCACAGATAGCGGTTGCATTAAGGTTCGACTATTCTCTCCGGATTGAATCAAATTCATGTTGAATAGATATACCGTAGGGTGTATGCCGTGACCGGGAGGAACAAATTGCTTGGTGGTTCACTTTCCGTGCTGATTTCTACGCAGCTCTGTTTTGGAATGTACTTCATCACCAGGACTGCGATGAGCCCATGTAAGTTTCTTAACCATTTGTTCATTCGTCCACGGACTCATTTCGCCTCCAGCACAATCTTTGCCAGAGGTAGATGTAGACTCGTTCAAGATCTGCTTTTACCAACGGTGGAAGTTTGGGGAACTTCTTTTAACCAATCTGGCCATTGTTTTTGGTATGCCCCCACCCTTCAATTCCTAACATAACCTCACTTCGGCAGTTCTGACGACCCTTACACCGCATACTTCCCACGTCGTGGCATCGCAGATCTTCTTGTGTTCTTGACCATTCTGATCACAACCAGAAGACCATGGACACACAGACATCCGGGAGTTCCGAGTATCTTGGATACCATTCTGCGAGACGCGACACTATACTTCACACTCATGTTTGTCTGTCAACTGTTATTCGAGATGTTCTTAATTTTTGCCCCGGTGAGTAATATATGGCACCTCCTAGGGTGGTCGATCGCGTTGTGCTAACCCTGCGTGCTGTATGTGTTCAGGAGGAAATTCAATTCATGCCCGGGGTGTAAGTCTTCTCCTTTGACACCGAAGTGAGGGTTGAGTTGTTGATGTTTACCTGGGTCCCAAGGGTAAATACGGTCTTCGTCCCGATGATGGCGTCGCGCCTCATGCTCTCTTTAAAGAAAGCCGCCATCGAACCGAATGTGCCGTGGTCCCTCAAAACCATGAGCGATTCTGGTAGGAGGACGACACTCGAAACCATCCATTTTGCATCGTGGGCGCTTGACGGATCGCACGAGATCTCGGGAATTCCCACCCTACCAAGTGGGAGGGATATAGAGCTTGAGTCTATCTCTCGACTGCCTCGGGATCGCGGGTGACGGCGGCCATGTTAACTCCAGTGACCCCCCAATGAGTCTCTCGCCCACGGTTCGCCGTAAGTAACCACACCAATACCCAAGAAGCCGTACTTACAGCGAGCGCATTCAGTCGTATGGTACACAAGAGAATACCGAACGTATCAGGTCGTATATGAATAAGTATATCATTGCAGATGCCAGCGCAGGCGGTTCTTTTCACTCCACTTAATTCACTGTCCCGAGTCCCAATCGTAGCGCAGTACACCTAGGGTCATGTGGGCGAGTACTGCGGGTAAAGATTATTAAAAGAGCTGGCAGGACGATTCTCAAGGTGTTCCTGGTCCCAGCACGATACTGAGAATATAGTTTATTCTTGGCAATTGAGCGCCCTTTCGGAAAAGATTCGGATTCAACCGGCATCTATCTCGGAATGCTACCCACTTACCCAGGTCATCAGCCTTGAACGACTTTCCGTCATCTTCGTTCAATATTCCCTTTGGCACCGTGCCGCTTTCTGGAATCTCGGCTACATTAAACTCGTGGGCTCCGTCTGTTCAATATCGGGTTTACCTCTTGGATCGCGGCTTTCATGCCCTTATCACAAGTGTTCTCAACGATCTGGTCTCCGGACGACACCTTTACCCTTGCCTCCGGAGGTGATCTGAGACATCAGCGACAACCAGAACGTCAGGAAAGGGCTGGCTGAAGCGACCAAGGCGTTATCTGTGTTACCGACGATAGTGGGGTTGGTGATGATGAGCGAAACGGTTGTTGCGTTCCACGTTTTGGTGTCTCGGGCTTTAGAAGGGGCGTTTGTGATTCTTTAAGTGTATACAATGTAAAAGAAGGCCAGCAATGTGCGCTCGGGTTACTGCGAATCGACCTAAACCACTTGCAGCCTGCGATAAGTCCGTGCGTGATTGATGGATCACGAATCCTTCCACTTCTTTGGCCACAAGCCCCCTAATTCGGAGCGTTCATTCGTAGATGTAACACAACCTCTCGTTTCGAGTGTCCATCAGTTCATAAATCGTGTACTGGTTTAAAATACCATCCGTTGGGATCGGTGTCCCGAACTACAAGAGATTTCGTCGGCTGGCCAATTACTCGTCGAAATCGTCAAAAGGCTACGCACGTCAACGAAGGGAGGAGCCCCATTCGGGAAGGTCGAATCGACCGAGAAAGGGTTGTCCCGAAGTGTGGAAACGGAACCTCCGCGAAATGCCCAAAAATTTGCGGGGTCGGCGTGCTGCCAGTCGTACCAGAGCTTGTCGACCATCTGGGGGAGGTATGTCAAAAAAAATCAAGCTGCTGGAGTTTGTCCCCTTACCCCATGATGCATCATGAATAAGGGATCTGTTGAAATTTCAGAACGGTTTGTGGATATCGGGATATCCACACCAACGGAAGACACACCATTGGAGGACCACTTAGGGCCACCTACGCAATTAGCTGGGGCGTTTGAGGGGCATTCCCCCCCGAGATCTCTGTGGGCTCTGAGTGGGCGAAACCGGAGTGCTCTGAGGAGATGACGTACCCTCCCATGATCAGGTGAACCGATGAATGCGACCCCAATTCAAGAGATGCCTGGAAATCAGGGAAGTTCCCCACAAAGCCATTTACTATGGCCATTTGACTCGCAGGCGTGAATGTTTCCACCAAAGGGAATGGGCGAATGGAAGCAATCGGGGTAAACCGGCGGCGGAGCCTATGATGCGAGGGATACGAGAGGTGGAAGCCAGTAGCGAATCCACCGTCGGTAATTTCAATGTCGTTGTTGGGGTCACCCCAGCCCCCGATACCGCTGGTGGTATTGGGGTCCCAGAAAGTACTGTTCTCGAAATTTGATGAGTCTGTTATAAATTGGATTGGTTCAGCAACGCGGGAACAATATGTCGGGGTCATACCAAGTGTCCAGTCCCAGTACGGTTGAGTGCCTTTGTATCCACATTTCGCTTGGAGGGCAGTTTCGAAGTCCTTGACATATGCGCGGTGCCAGGGAAGGAAGAGGCCAGTAAAGTGGATCTAGGTTTGTGTTGAATTATCGTCCGGGGGAAGGGTGAGCATGCAGAGACCCACGGGGGGATTGAGATCCATATGGACATAAATAAAATCTGGCTCGATATAAGAGAAGTTTCTGCGAATGTCCTCGATATCAACGAACCGTCGAAGTATGAACTGCTCGTGTTGATAGGAGGAATCTCGGTGTAGGTAATATTAAAGGTCGGAACCAGAGAAGAGTTATGAGGTAGCGCGCCGAGACACTAGGCACGGGGGCGTCAGTGGGGAAGAGTACATGTTGGACCCAGGTGTTCGACGTTTAACCTTAACAGCGTCTATCCATCCGGCACGCTCGTGAGGGGCCATAGACCTCCATTCGCGCCGAACAGAAGGTTTGATACAACGTGTTCGCGCGGTCACAGACTGTCCGAGTAGAGTGAAGGCCGCGAAGGCAAGTTTCGCGAGCCGAGAGCCGAGCATTCGTAAAGATTGGTCGTGCGGCAGTACGATCTGGGTGGGTGGAGAGAAAAGGGGCGACGAAAGTATGGAATGGAACCTGGTCGACTTTATGGTCCATACCGGGTGTTTGGTTGAGCCTGGTTTTCGCACAGAGGTAAGAACGGCCGCTGTTCGGCCGCATCCAGGTAACAAGATAAATTTTGTTTCGTTCTGTCAGATGTTCTGGGCGCTGTCCTAAGGGAAAGAAAGATTGAGATCAGGCCAGCCGAGTGGGGCAGGACGGTGGGAAGGAGATCTAGGAACTCTGATCGGATGTTACCGACTGGAAGATCTCTTCTCCCAAATGTCTGCTGCGGCATGACCTTCCCGCCCCACTCCACTCGCCGGAGAAACAATTCACAGAAGCCCCTCCTGCAATCCTCAACCGGGTTCCAGATCCCAACCCGAAGTCTCCCAGCGCCGCTCCTACCGAGTCCTGGATCAACGACACCAACTAACCAATCTGCGCAGCAGAGCTGGCCCCCGCTTGTACCTCTGTCACATTTGATCATCCAACCCACTCTTGGTAACACTCGTGAGGAGAGTCAGAGTGACCTCCCCCCCTTTCGAGCCAGGGGCCTGGAGCTCGGCATTCCAAACGCAGAGGCTCAAAGGTCCGTCCTTGCCCGCTTTCGGGCGGACTCTGGATAGACACTACATTCCAAAATGGTGAGATGTTAATGTCCTAGAGGCCGAACCAACTTTAGTACTACTTACGAGGACTAATGGGTATACTTGAGGAAGAATAGAGATTACTCGCCGGTACGTCGGCTTGCCCCATACCATTCACTGACAAGGTTCTGGCTGCAGAGAATTTACCTGGGTTGATTGCAACGCCCGCCCGGTAGAGGTATTTCTCGAAGGCATTGAACACCCCGTACCCCCAACCAAACAATAGCACCCTGGCCAAAATCACATTGCAGTTACCACTTCTGCATATATCGTACATTGTAATGTCGGGTTGTGGATCGCACTGCTGATCACAAACCCTGCAGATACACAGAACAGTCGTGAAGGGTTGGGCTCGAACAGGGCTCCTGGTAGGATGCATTCCCCAGTCAACCATTTAGCCTCCTTTTTCACATAGCTGATGATACTCCCGCCGGTCAAGTGTGGCGGTGGAAGGTCAATACAATGGATGACACTGAGCACCGTGCCCCATCAGCAGCCGTCGGTTCCTCTGACACTGGGGGGAAACTATTACACTCAGCTGCAGGGTCATCGGTCACTGTCACCAAGAACCATCCCTATGACATACTGCTGTGGCTAACATTAGACTTGCCAGTGGCAACACCAGTGTGTCATTTGGTAATGTCCATAACCAACCTATTGACTTCCTTGGTCCCTGGTTTGTCTGCCCAGTGGTTGGGAAATCAGTCCAGGTTTTTTAAATATATTTTCTTTGATTAATTACTACAGGAGTAGGACAACTGGTGGTTTAACCTGATGGGAGTACAGCTGAGATGGAAGATACAGGAGGTCACCTACATAGATAGATAGTACTTATGATACTAATGGCTTATATATGAGGTTATTGTCAATGGATTTGTGAGTAGGTTCCAACTAGAACTTGATGATAATAAGTTCAGAGGAAGTTCTGAGCCGCAGGGCAGTGACATTGTAGAGCCAGTCAACATCATTCTGGGATGACCTCCAATGAGGGTATAACCACAACCTGTGCTTCCCTTCTGGATCTTTTACCCACCCCTCTTGTAAAGTGGTTTGTGATACTGGCCAATCACAACTGAGGGGTGCATAGTGCTTGTGAGAACCACGGTGGTAAAGATTGCACCCATCCCACCGTTGGTGATCAAATTGGTATCCAGTGCATATAGGTGCTCTGTCCAACTCAAGGATTTCTCCAGTTCTTGTATTGTAAACATGAATGGTATCTCCATTATGGGTGATAGCTGCAGTTTCATCTTCAACCATGAACTCCAGAACATTGGCATGATCCTCCTTTTGTAATAGTCTTGCCCAAAAGTTGGAATGGGCCTGTAGTGATACATTCCAAAGGCTATCATTATGGTCTGCCCTTGTATTGCCAACAATACCATCTACCACCCCCTCTTCTGTAAGCAACCATGCCACAACTGTGTCTGAGCCCTTTACCAAGAGAACATTGCCAGTGAGGACTATTGCTGATATTTCCAAATCTGTGTCAATAGACTGGGAGAGGAAAGGATCTTGGGAACAAAGGTTGGTGATCATGACAGTGCCTTCTTTGTGGTGTGCAGTTGCAATGTAGGTGGCATGGGGAGAAAAGGCATCCAATGATTGACTGTGGATAGTAACAGCAGATCCTGTGGTAGGGGAGTGATCCAAGTGCAATACATGAAGGAGAGTGCCAGCATAGCCCAGGATTGATGATGAAGTTGGTGAGAATTGGAGTAGCATTGAAGTCTGTGGGAATTCCCTCCAGCAGACATAGGAATCAGATCTAGGTGCATATCTCCAGATAAAAAGTTGGTCCTTGGTAAAAGCTGCAAAGACACTTCCATCAGGAGAAAAGGTGGCATGCTTATAATAGCCTGTTTCCTCCAACAAGAACTTGGAGCTACAAAAATCCCATATGAGAAGTTTATGGTCATGGTTCCTATTTCCAGCAACAAAGGCAGAAATCCGATAGGTTGTGGGAGAGAAGACTCCAGGAGTAGAGTGAGACTGGAAAGTGAATGATTTGGTTTTGGTGGGGGTGGGTCCAACCTCAAAGACATCAATTATCCAACCCTTTGAATGATCCCGTGTTATTGTCATAACCTGAAAGGACTTGTCATGGGCCCAGAGATGTGTACCATTTGTTGACTTGACTGCACTTGATGAGAGTATTTCACCTGAAACAGCTTCATATGTGTGTATCATGGAGGTTTTGACCCCCTGTGGGGAAATGGTACAAATTGCCTTTCCATCCAATGACCACACAAGCCCCAAGCCATCTCCAGGAACCTCACATTCAATTTTGTTGACCATTCCACCTGTTTGGATATCCCAGATAATGATGGCAGTATTAGAACAACCTGCCAGGGAGTGACCATCTGGTGAATAGGCAAGTCCAGGCCTGAATCTGGTGGAAACTTCAGTTGACTGGAGGGTGGAGAGGAGTTTGAGGGCAACTGCATCCCAGATCTCCACAGCCCCCTCAGTCACTGTAGCAACAAACTGACCACATAGTGACCAAGTGGAGGATAGATAATAGGAATGTTTGGTGGAAATGGATGTTGTACTGGGGTTCCATGAGTCTGGGACTCCTGCTACCACTTTTGGTGAGGAATAGGGCTGCTGAGAGTAGTAGAATCTTCGGACAATTGATGATAGAGGAGATAGTTCCAGAGCAGAGTGGTAGATATGGACAGCAGAGACATTGATGACCTCAATGAAGTTGGTCACAAATTGAAAATAGTCCCTTGCTGTGTCAAGGAGTTCATGATCCTTGGCTACCTGCTATGAGGTGTACATGAGTATTATGAGATATACCAGAGTGGATTGGACAAACCTCCTGTAGCCAGAGCATTAAGTTTTCCAAGGCAGTAACAGCTTCCCTTGCAGCACCAATGACACTAAGCACTTCTAACCATGCCAAAAACCCCTTCTGCAGGAAGCTGCGCAGAATAGGGACAATGGTTGAGACATCTCCTCTGGCCTCAGTGAGGTGGCTGTGCCAGTATTTACATGCATACTGCAGTGCAACACTGATCTGATCCTTGATTCTCATCTCTAGATCCTCAACCTCCAAATTCAAGGCATAGTCAGGGAGTGATAGAAGGTTCTGCTGCAAACTTTTGTTCATCAGTTCAAGGCAGCTCAGGGCAAATTTAGGATGTCCAGTCCTGGGGGAGATGTGGAATCTTTTGTTGGAACAGCGGTTCGGATCGGTGATAAAGTCGGGAAACGACTTGTGGAACGGGAGTACTGGAGAGTCAGGGTCCTCAGGGAGCTTGAGGAAGGACTGGATCAGCCGAAGTAGATCCACGACTTCTTGCTTCTCCGAATCAACGAGGGTAGCAATCGCAGAAGGTGGAAGAGGGTTTACGGCCAGAATAACCACACCAATGACAAAGCGAACTTGTTCATCATATTCAGCATCTATCTCGCTGAAGGCATCTTGAAAACACGAAAGGTAGAGTGAATCGAGGGTTGTGCTTGGCCGGAACTTGGTTTTTCCTTCGTGGGTAGTGCTACTTGGGGACCTGACAATGGTCTCGAGCTGCTTTCTGGGCGAGATACATGCATGGTCCAAAAACTTGAGCGTTGCCACAGCGTATACGAAGAGGCCGGCCGCTCTCTCGCACAAGAGGGCGAGGTGCTGGTCCGTGGGCCAACCATCTTGCTCGATGCCGCGTCTCTTTGCGAGTTCGGATAACCCATGTTCCAGAAAAAGTCGGATATCCGTGTTGACGGCGGAAGGCTCCACATCGTGAAGGACGAAGATATCAGTCAAGGGCCTGAGGAGTCCAAG
>Ga0307517_10008644_pt1 | contig 14588 bp, 14 predicted proteins | sample 23_EM_MG_FD_194515 | JGI IMG/M metagenome (GOLD analysis project Ga0307517, IMG submission 194515) | Populus trichocarpa ectomycorrhiza microbial communities from riparian zone in the Pacific Northwest, United States - 23_EM | ecosystem: Host-associated > Plants > Roots > Unclassified | place... | reverse complement strand
ACTTTTTAAATAACTTTTTGTGCCGAAATACATGCCAATGATGTTTTTTTATTTTTTAAAAATTATTTTTGAAATCAGTACATCAAATCAAAACGATCCAAAATATACAAACCATATTAAATTTTAGGCAAAAAAAAAAAATTGAATTTTTTTGAAAACACTGCGTTCCCAAACATGTTTACGTGTTATGCACAGCAGCATGCCCACCAATAGCACTTTCATGCACCTTCTGCAAGAAAAAATTTCTGATAGAATTTGAACCGCCAAAGAAAATTATTCCCTTATAACTCCTCATAACCCCATCCTTGTACACTCATAATTTGGATATGTTTTCTTATCCAAAAGCACAGCAGCAATTAATTCCTTCACTGCAGTATCTTCCTCATAACTAGATAACACCTCTTTAATCCACTCAGGAATCACCATGCTTATAGCCAAGCATTCCCCTTCATCCCTTCTTGACAATGCATCCACAACCACATTTTCCTTGCCACTTCTATACAAAAATTCATAATTCAAACCAAGAAACTTTTCAGCCCTTTTTTTCTGAATAGAAGAGTTAATCCTTTGCTCTAGCCTGTATTTCAAACTCTCATGGTCAGTTTTAATAATAAACTTCCCATGTTCCGGATAGTGCCTCCATTTTTGCACAGCCATCAAAATTGCTAAGAATACTCCTCATAAATGGATAGCCCAAAATGCTTATTGTTGAGAACTTACTGATATAGGCTAACGGTTTCCCTTCTTGCACCAGAATTGCTCCTAAGCCAAAGTCACTAGCATCAGTTTCCAGTGCGAATGGCTTTGAAAAATCAGGTAATAAAAGCACTGGTGTGGTGTTCATTGCAAGTTTTAGTCTCTCAAATGCTGCCTCAGCTTCTTCATTCCAATGAAAGCCATCCTTCTTTAATAACTCAGCTAGTGGCATGCTGATGATTCCATAATTTTTGACAAATATTCGATAATAAACCTTAGCACCATTCAACTCATCTAATAAGTCATCTATTAGAGGAATTGGAGATTTATCATTGGTAATGATATCATTGAGTTGACGATAATCCACTCAAAATCTCTATGTTCCGTCTTTCTTTTTAACTAGCAAAACTGGTGAGGCAAAACGATTATGGTTGGGCTGAATTATTGCTGACTATATCATCTCTTTAAACAACATTTCTACTTCATTCTTCTGGTCATAGCAGTGCCTACAAGGCCTGATATTCATTGGTTTATAACCAGGAATTAATGGAATGCTATGATCATAAAACCTTGTTGATGGTAAACCAGTGGGTTCTGCAAAGATATCTTGATATTCCAGCAATATATCTTTAACTGATGAGTGTACATCAGCAGTAGGTCTGGATTCCCCAGAGATAGAGAACAACTGAGTTATAACCCCATTGACGCTCTACTTCAAAAATTTATACACCTTCTCTGCTGAAATAAACTTCAGTTCAGCTTCTTCTGTCATTCCTCTCAAAAGTACCTCCTTCCCATCTTTCTTGAATAATAAGGACAATTCAACAAAGTAAAAAAAAGAAATGGGACTGAAACGTTTCATCCAATCCACTTCAAGGACAATATCACTGCCAACCAGCTTCAGAAATATCAAATTGGCAGTGCATTTGCCAAGAAAATCTTTTAGCCTTGCACGGCATCACTTTCCCATTGGCAACGGTAACGTTCAGGGGTATAGTTGGTGTTGGTAGGTTGAGGGTGGTGAGGGGTTCAAATAGCGACAGTGGTTAACGGTGCAGTTGGCTGGACGATGATGCATTCAATGAGTGCATACGTTAATCGAGTTTGTCGACTGTTGTTTAACGTGGTGGACTGAGAAATTGAATGAAGAACCAAAATAGGTCAATTACATCATACAAATGAAAAGAATTTGGCACAAATGGTGAATTCTGTCCCCCCCCTACTTTTCTTGTACCTTCTCAAGAAATTGTCAACTAAGAAAGGGATGGATAGAAGAAGAGGTCTTGGTTGTGCATGGACTTGATCAGATGTATCAAAGACGAAACATGCATGTTAAATTTTTAATGTTTATGTTTATGCAGTTACCGAGTAGATTAATTACTAATTCAATGTTTTGCAGGAACCTTTTTTTCACATTCTTCCCGGCATGAAAGGGCTAAGAATTGAGTTCGTTAGATGAAAGAAGCTTCCTTAACTTTTCTCCGGGAAACTTTCCTTTTCCTTTAAAGGCTAAATTGCAATTCATTGATGTAGTTTTAATAAAAGCTTTAGCCACTTATTAAATTAAAAGAAGAAAAAAAACAAGACATTGTCATTAATTATAGCGTTACAGACCACCACACAGACTTCAAATTTTGTGAAGATAGAGAATTGTGCTGCATGCAATCGCATTCATTACTATATGTAGGTATTTCAGGTGGATGGCTTGAATTCAATTAGAAAGTCATTTTCTGGAAGTCATCTTTTGGACTTAAACAGAGAAAAATGGTATTTGATAGGAAATATATGTGCTGTAAATTTATATATTTTCAAGTCATAGCTTTATATTTAGTTAAGGATCTTGAAAAGTATTCCTGAGCAGGATCTCCACTTGCTTTGAAAATCATTGTGCATCGACCAATGTCAAATGATACAAACCTGAAATGCTTTATTAATTTATTGCACAACAACACATCTCAATTACAATCACAAAGAATCCGGCACAAATAGTTAATTCTGGTCCTCCGTTTACATTTTAGCTCTTGCAGCTTTAAAGAAATTGTCACTTAGGAAATTTCGAACGTTCCAAATTATATCATCTGGTTTTGAACAGCTGCTAGCAAGGAGGAAGATCCTTAGGTGGAGGCAAAATAGATTGATCCGGGAGTTTTCCATTTTCGACAACAAAAGCTGTTTTCAATCCCCAGCCTGTGTGCAGTTCTAGATGACAGTGCATGAACCACACCCCTGAAAAGTAACAAACCACTTTAGATGACTAAACAACAAGAAAAACAATGAGCACAATTCTCTGCTAGTTTACGTTTAGTAAGTTGTGACATAAGAGGTTACATATTTGTGTTAATAAACTTACCTGGATTATCAGCCCTGAACCTTATGGCAGTCCATCCACCAGTAGGTACTCCAACTGTATTTCTCTCAGGAGGATCAACCAAGTTAAATTTTGCTGGGTCCCTTTTAGGATCAAAGTTTCCAATTCCGGTTCCAACAACGAAGAAATTGTATCCATGAAGATGGAAAGGGTGTGATTCAACAGTGAGAAGATTGGTGTCTTGTAGTACCAGTTGCACAGTTGAATTGTAGGCAATTTTACTAACTCTGGTGCCTAATGTAGTACCAAGATTGGCAGTAAGTGGTGCACCAGTATAATTGAATGGCGTTGGAGGGTTATCTGGGAAATCTAACCTAAATACTCCCTTGATGTTAAAGTAGTGAGCTTGAAGTAGACCAATTTGGGGCATTACAAAAGTGATGTTGTTCAAGGAGGCGGTGAGTTTTGTTCCGTTTAAGCAAGTTGGACAAGGGTTTATTCCTAGACCGATTGTGTAAAAAAGATGCCGGTCGACTATGAGAGGCACATTTGCTTGGAATTGTGGAGAGTTTAGACTTCTAAGCTTGGCATTGTAGCTACGCGCGAAAGCAGTGTCATTTGGTTCTGGTAGCTGAGGAAGGAGAGGAAGTACGGTGTTTGGGATGCCTTTATATTGCAATATAGCAGTGGCAGTTTTGTTATCTATGGAAAGCGGTGCATCCATGAAAGGTCTAGCAGCCATGAAATACCTGTTTGGTGTTTGTGTTGCTTGAACAAGAACATTTGTGGTTTGGCCGGGTGCAATTAGTATGGCTTGAGTTGTAAAGGGTTTGGTGTAAACTGCATCAGTTTCTACCACAGTCATGTTGTGACCAGCAATAGCAAAGAAAAGCTCATCGTTGAGTGCAGCGTTGATGATTCTCAAGAGGTATGTCTTTGCCTGTTCAACCTCCAAGGTAAATGTATCTGCCCAAAAGAAAAAGGATAGGGCATGATAAGATATCTCGGTGATCTTAATGTAGAGCATTTAGAAAATTGCTCTAAAATGTGTCATGTTATATTCAAAGTTTTACAGGTTTGATGCTAGAGGTTGTTTGGAATTACTTCAGATCATTGAAATAAACCTGGGAAATTTTTAGAAGTTGATCTATTAATCTTAAACACAGGAATCATATCCAAAAATTTGCTCACGTTTCTCAGAACATGGGAAGAGTGGTCCTGGCTTCCCATTAATGGTATGTGCATCAGAGGCATTTGGCGGCAATCCCAGCTTGTTCCCTTGTTTTTCAATATCTTCAACATCATTGTTCCACCATTCTCCTACACATTTTCAAGAATCGTAGAAAAGAATTAGAAATTAATTTATTCTATAAGACATGAGTTCATTTATCAAGTTGTTGATTTCTCTGTCCCACCAAAGATTATGATTTCTTCTCTATGAGGCTGAGGGAAAGGAAATGGGGTCCCTGGCTTAGGCATGATAACAATAGCTCCATAGACTGTGGCCCTTAGCCATAAGATATGTGCATGCCACCATAGTGTTCCTCTTTGACCTGTTACATTAAAATCATATGTGTAGCTATGCCCTGTCTTGATAGGACATTGTGTTATATAAGCAGGTCCATCTGCCCAGCCATTACGAAATTGCTTTAGTCCATGCCTGCAAAAACCAACATGCTTTCCCATTAGAAAAATATGCATGATCTTTCACACAATTCATGAGGTTACAAACTGGAATCCATCCATTGATCATACCAATGAATAGACATGTTATATCTGGCGTGGTTGGTGACATTCACTAGAACTCTGTCACCTTCTCTTACATATACTGTTGGCCCTGGAAACCTCCCATTTACTGTGACAATGGGCTTGGCATGACACAGCCTGCTAACATTTTTCACTTGGATCTGAAATAAACAGAAAAAGCAGAAGAGAACGTCAGCAAGAAAGCAGAAATGCAACAGAAAGTGCATGGAACGCTAGTATTGATGTTTAAGCACTCACATCAAACTGGTATCTCTTGACAGCAGCTTCGGCCGGATGATAAATGAAGTAGAGGTAGAGAATATAAGAAGCCCAACAAAGTTTTTTTGACAACTCTGCTGCCATTTTGTTGGTCTAAATATTTTGAACGTAGCTAAAGTGTTATTTGATGAGACAAATGGAGTCCAAATCCGTTGGTATATATAGTAAGTGAAAGGGGTCAATCGGTTTGTTAAAGGGGGGAGGTGGTGTTGTTGAATTAGGTGGATGATGAGTGCTGATAGCATATCAAAGCTTGCAAGGAAGATTCTGATAGGGACTTCAAGAGTCTTAATTCAGCTTGAAGAAGAGAATAGAACAGCTGAGAATCCACAGGATATATTAAAAATAGTAGTGGTATACGAGCAACAAGCATGAGAGCTACCCATAGCCAAACATGTCTAACCTGAGCTTTACCGTTAAGCTTGCCCAAATCTCTAATAAATTTCTAATCCTTGTGAATATAATTTTAACCATTTTCTGGCATTCCTAGCTCTTAATTCATGCACCTAATTTTCTTACTTTTGTTAGGTTTGATCGATAAAAGGAAAAGAAATTAAATTATGTGAAGGAAATAGAGGAAAGGGAAAAAAGTGATCACGAAACTTTCTCATGAAATAAGTTGGAAAAGAAAATTAAGAAATCATATTATTCACTATCACGGTACCTTGTGTGCCTGTTTTTTCTCGAGGATAATTCTTTCAATTTCATCCCATAAATGAGGAAATTTTTTTTGTGATATAAAAGTAAACTTGAGAATCTCATCAAATGACTTCCTCCCTTTTCTCAGCATTTCCCTTCTTTTTCCACTCTCATTTTAACGTAAAAAAAAAAGATTAAAATTCTTTTCCTTTTCACCTCGATTGACATGGCTCTTCAATTATCTGATCAATTGTGTATTTTTGAAAATCTGTAGGAATCCTAAAATCCTTCTGGGTTCCTTGTAAAACATGATAGATCATGTTAGCAAAATCTACCCCTTGAATTCAAACAAAAGATATTCATTTTTCGTTAGTAAATGGTTAAAATGTTGTGGCTCATGTTTTTTATTAAATAGCTCTTTGATTCTGTATGAAAAATCTAACTTATTGTCAGAATTAAATGGTTTAGTTGCAGCATTAAAATAACTAAGTTGTGATTGCAACCTTGCAGGGGTATCTGGAAATTTTGTTTTCTTTGTTAGAAGACAAAATTGCTCCGATGGGTACTGCTGGGACTCTAGACAGATTCAGAAATCTTTCTGACAAAATTGCTCATCAGATTCTTCTCTTTATTTCCATGGGAGAGCTTGCTCGATTCAGATTGGTTTCTAAGAGATGTAAAAGGTTGTGTTTCACTATCCCTCACCTGACTTTTGATAATAGGACTCACCGACCGATTGATCCAGATCGTCAAATCCAACATTACTTGTTTCTTAACAGATGGATGGATCTGCGTCAGGATGATGGCATCAAGATTTCAACATTGTATCTCAATCGGTCCTTCGAGGGAAGCTATTCTTACGAAGAATTCTACGTTGGCAAATTGTTGTCTCAGGCTGCGGGTTCTGAAGTTGAACAACTTAAGATAGAAGTTATTACCAGGTCTGATACTGCTTTTGAACTACCAGTTTCGGTCTTGAAATGCGAACCCTTGACGATTCTTATGCTTATCTTGACGAACCAAGGCATTGTGAGATTTCCCTCGTTATCGTCTTCTTATTTCTACAATTCTCAAACAATTAAAGTTAGAAAATGTACATCCAGAGTATGAGTTTATTAGAGATTTGGGCTCAAGCTTCTGCAAGTGATTGAAGGTTTTGCAACTTTTTAAATTGAACTGAGCTAAAACAAGTTACCATCTGCCAACCTCGCCAACACAATATCGGTGTTGGACCCATTAAGTCCCAACGCATCATGGGTGTAGGACCAGGAAGTTTACAGTTTCAAGTTTTTTTCTAAACATGGACGTTGGATAAATTTCTAAGTATGAGTTTTGTACCCTTAAAAAACTGAAACTTCTTTTTAACTTTTTCTTAAGAATTTTTTTAAAGTACTGGTTCAGTTTCTTCAACCTTCTAAATTTATATATCTTAGTCTTTGGAGCATTACCAAAGAACAAACATCATTATTTTTGGAATTTAAATTTTTTTTTATTTACTTATTATCATTATCACTTATACTTATTAATTTAATCATTGAAAAGTCTTTAAATCCCACCAATAAAAATTGTTTTACAGGTTTTAGAATTTCTACTATTAATTTCATATAATTCATAGGCTAAGAAATAAGAAATATTAACATAAATATTTGATTAACTATTATCCAAACATCAAATAACATCACTTTTAAACATATTAGATTTTGGACATCATCATCATCAGTAATGCATGTCTTCAGTTTTTTTTTTTCCCCCTCAATGATAGACGCACACATGACTTGTTATGTCTTACAATTTTTGCAGAGAATCCTACTTGTCTTGTTTTGGCATGGTATCCTTACAACCTTGGTTCTTCTTTAACACTCTCCGCACCTAAACTTAAGAATATTTTATGGTATGGATATCCCGTCAATAGTTATCAATCTTATACGATATCAGCGTTTTTGGAACGTTTCAAATGAATTTCACTAGCCTTTCACTAGCCTTCCTTACACATATCTTCCCGATTTATCGCAAGTTCTCCATTGTGGCTTACATCAGATTGTTCAGAAGAAGAAAAAAAGGCCATCGAGCTGTGTGTGTGAGAGAAAAAGAGATAGTGAGTGGTGTGAGTATAACTAAAAGAAAGGAGTGTCCAGAGTGTAAATATTAACAACTTACCTTTTGGTGTATCATAGAAGGTGTGCAAGTGTTATTATAATAAAAAGTTAGCAGCACTACTGCTGTCCTAAATCGTACAAGTGGTATCAGAGCCTTGCGCCAAGTTCAACATTTAATCACAGCTTTTGTCCAAATCAATCCCAACAATAGGAACACCTAATATGAAATCCCTGCGCCTATTGGAACGCTGGCCTCTGCCTTTTTCTTCTTCTCTCAAGCACAAACTATTTTAGTTTTCTTTTCCAAGACCATTATTTCACTGGCATGCTAGGCCCATTTAATGGTGTAAGACATTTTCTGTGTTATGAAAAACAATTTTCACTTTAAGTTGTGTGTGAGTTTTCAAGTAATTGGGGAGAATTTTTATTCAATCTTTGATCCAAGTCTACACGTCGATTTTCTGATGATAATCCATAAAAGGCTGAACCTCCTGTCTATGTTGATGTTATAAGATAATTGTAAAATATTTTATTCTGTAATACTCTGAGAAGTTCAGATTTGGTTGGAAAGTTCTGCTTTAGTGTGTTTTAACAACCTGCCAATTCTTTTCTCACGGGCTTCAAGTAACGCCATTAGTTCATACATGGAGAGCTTGGCGTTATCTATGGATTCTTGTATTTCTGCAACAACATGCTCAAATTTCCGGGGCAAATTCTTAGTTCCTTCCCAGTATTTGTTTGTTGGATTTCCATGAATTCAAAACTAGATTATTAAAATTTCTCCAGGGTTTGGAGCTGCACAGAAACAATCTTGTTGTGCTTCCTTGAAATATCTGTACATAACTTCCTGGGTAGTGGGCAGCCATTGCCTTCTATGCCCCAAAAGTCGAGGATAAATGTTTCTCTTGTATTGTTTTAATTGCACAGTCTCCTGTCAAAAGGACGCCTCTGAATTCTGCAAGTCTTTAGAAAACATTTGGAACTTTAAATCTAGCCATGATATCGTTCTTGCAATGTTTCAGGCACCTAGGCCTGTATCTTGTTAATCATTTAGAGGAGTAAAATAGGAAAAAAAAACCTTCTGCCCTTACTGAAAAATGGCGTTTCCTAAGGATTCCGAGTGAAAAGAAAATGGCCAAACTAAAGAAACAAAGCAGTTTATAAATGATTTATCCAGGATGAAGGTTTTTTACTTAAAATCTCATGCCTTATATTTGGAGACTGGGATTATTGGTCAACAAGTTTTTACTAAGAAAAAGGCATTGATAATCTCTGTAGACGTACTTGATTATTAGAAATGAATTTTTTCCTCTTTAAAATCAAGTACTCGTATATATAAAAAGAAAGTTCCTATGATTTTAAAACATAAGCAAGTATATAGAATAAGGGTTTTTTTTTATATATATTTTTTTTTATTTTGCAAATCCCAAATAATAAGAAAAAAGCATATAAAAAAAAGTTATTATCATGATTAATGAGATAACCAAGCAAAGGATTCTAGAGAGAAAAAAAGCTTCTACGCGAAGTTTTGACCGGAGCACATACATAGAAAATCAGAGAGGATACAAATAAGAGAATTGGATTTCCGCAAGCATGACCCTCCATCTTAACCACTAGTCATAGATCGAGTCATCATTGTCATAAACTCGTCCATGTTAACCATACCATCACCATCAATGTCCACTGCGTTCACCATTCTCCGGCAATCCTCTAGGCTGCACCTCTCACCAAGACGCCTCAGGACTTCCATAACTTCCTCTGCACTTATCTTACCATCTCCGTTCGAATCAAATGTCTGGAAAGCAGTCTGTATGTCTGTTGTCCTAATTCCTCCTCCCTTCTTCTGCGCTTCCACAAACTCTTTGAAATCAATGAATCCATCTCCATCCAAATCAACAACCTGGAAAATTTTTGGCACTTCTCCAAGCATGTTACCCTGTCCCAACGCTCTCAGGGTATCCTTGTACTCTTGCTGAGAAATCTTGCCATCTTTGTTGGAATCAAATTTATCAAAAACTTGCCTCATTTCCTTCATATTTGGCTGGAAAGTGGACAGCATGCCAGAGCTTTGTCTATCCCGGGAAGAAAACAATCGAGATGGCTTTCGCAAAAACTTGTTCCTTGAAAGCTTGTACTGGAACTCTAGAAAGCTAAGGTTTGCCATTTCCCTGTTGATGTTTGGGAGAACAGTTGATAGCTGCAAAGTTTTACTCGGCCGTGAACGCTATAACAGCTGATGTATTTGATGCCTATGATCAAGGACACATGGAAGATGACCATATATTTAAAGCTTGCATAGAGGAAAAAGTCAGTTTTTCCTTGCAAGCAAATACATCACAAGATTCTGAACTGACACGTAAGATAAACAAAGAACAAAGCTGTGGTTATAGAAAATGGAATACAATTGGGAAAAGAATAATTCTTTGCAAAAGTTACAATGAATTCCTTGAGTTTCTTATCCAAATTCTTCTTTTGAAGATTCTCCTTTTTCTCTCTCTTTAAATGTAATGACTAGTCTACATGAAGAATGTTAACAGTTGCAGGGAACTTATTGGTTACAATTAGATATACTCCCGGGGCACAAAAAACTTGTCATAGGTCAGGATGGCTTTCCATTGTCTAATTCCTCCATTACAGCAATGTCCTTCCGAGCTGTTATCTTTTGTACGTATCCTGCATCATAACAGTATTGAAAGTCAACTTCAAAAGGTAACTCCACAACAGGCAAAAGGAAAAATGCAAACCACGATGTCATTGTTCAGAATATTGAGCCGATGCTCACGAGAGATTATTTCAAGTTCTCCTAAAATGCTCTTAAGTAATTTAATAATTAAGAAGATATAGAGAGTATACATGGTGATAAAGAGAGAAAGGGGACCAAGACCATGTGAGAATATCTTTACTCCCCCAACCCACGAAGAGAAAAAAGCAATATGAAAAAGTTATCTGAACTTTAACCCTTCCTAAATTCCCCTGACAAGGCTTCCTAAGAGAATAAGCTGTCAATGGAACCCTTCTCTGCTTCTAGAATCAGAAAAGGGGAATTTCCAAAACTTGTTGCCAAACATTTCCCTAGGGATTACATATTCTGTTTAATCAACCAAACCACGGGCCTCACAGATTTGCACACCTAGCAAACTGCAATCATATAGGACAAAACAAAAGCCCACAATTTAGACATCACTACCTCAATCATATAGGTAAAAAGAGATAAACACTGTTAGAAAAAAAGACACTTATACATACCTTTGCTCATATTAATCAATCCAATCCTGAGATCATGTAAGCTTTGCAGGTAATCAAATTTTGAGTTCTTTTTTTATGGGATCAAATAATGAGTTCTGATTTCTACTTCAAGATATATAACTCATCACATACATTTTAAAACTTGGTTTTACATGCAATCAAGAACATCAAACATGTTAATCCATGCTGGTGTAGAAATCAGGATTCATTTTTATATATTTGTTTATCCAGGTATCCAAAGGGCTAACTTGTATGGATGGTGATGCATCCATGTTTACAGCTTTGAAATGATATAGCAGCTTGGTATTGTGAGAGATGAATATCATGTCATCCCTAGCATTTCTCATTTTCATACAGTGAATTTTGAATAAAGGTTGTGGGCTAGCAAAGAAGAAAATTACCAATTCCAAGGCATGGTACACATTTGCAGGTAACCTCCTTCCCCCTTTTATTATAATAGCTGACAAACCCTGAACCCTGGCAACTTCGACACTTTCCAGTCCACTCATAAACCACCTCTCTGCAATCCTACAATTCCAGAAATTAGATTCAGAACTACATTCATGAGGCACCTGATAGCCATAAATAATAACATGGTGTCACAAAGTAGTACAAAACCTGAAATATTAAACATCCACTTGTTGAGCTCGGTTTAGAACAACAAATAATTTTAAATTGCTCCAACCACCATGCAGCCTCTATTCACCAGTTACAGTACTTTCGAGAACAGAAGTCTTTCTTCTAGACTATTGTCCCTTAGCTTCATTAGATTTCCTTGGAATTAAGAATGGAATGTGAATAAGAGTCTGATTTCATCCCAAATTTAATATTATGTTCCTCTACTAGTCATGCCATTTAACTTTTTACCAAAAACAAGTAATTTGCCTAAATCAACATGAAATATCTCATTTCACCAGAAATTCTAATTCTTGAGTAACTCAACATAAGATCTGATTCCATTCCAGATATATTATTCTGTTTCTGTCTTGTGAAATTCTAATTCTTGAGTAACTCAACATAAGATCTGATTCCATTCCAGATATATTATTCTGTTTCTGTCTTGTGAAATTCTAATTCTTACCTACTAATGACAAACCAAACAGCATTTCACGGGAACCAAAAAAAAGGGTTCCAATTCCATTCCTAATTCTACGCAAACCAAATGTGGCCTTCACTAGTTGTTTCACCAAAAATATATTCTCCTTTCAATCTTACATTTGTACGTGCAAGAATTTAAGTGCTGAAGAGGCTTAAAATGAAGCTATATTGGCCAAATACCTTAACCTAACTCTACATTTCTTGCTATATCTACAATGGATGCACAAATTAATTCCGAGAGCAAGCAAAACACTGGGAAAAAAACTCTAAGTTGAACATGACAATGAAACGAAATTGCCAAATAATCCTAATTAGATAATAAAAAAAACCATCACTATACTTATCATGAATTTTGCAAATGTAGCAGCATTAAATAAATAATTGTTATACCTCAACTTCAGGATCACAACTTAACCGTTTATCAATCTCTTCAGGAGGCACAGGTTTAGAATCAGGATAAGTCATTGGGAGAGGTAAAGCATCTTCATTATCTGCCAAATAACTCTCTCTGTTTCTTGACCATTTCTTTTCTCTTGCGTTCACTCTTACGCTGCTGCCACCACTATTTCCCCCAAACCCCTTCCTCTCGCCATCTGCGGAAGCGGCTCCATCTAGTTCTTGTCCAATCCGGATGCTGCCTCCGCCAATGGAAGCATCAGCAGCCGAGGTGAATTGAAGCCACCGCGGGAATGAGAGGTCTCCGGCTGCAGAGCAGCGGAAAGAGCGGGTTCTATTGAAGGTGGGTTTTGAAGGGAGGAAGAGAGAGGTAGGGCTTATAGATAGCATTTATAAGAAAGGAATTAGGACAGTGAAATGGAAGATTTATGGTTCTTGGGTTTGCTCTGGTTTCTTGTTTTTTTTTATATATATACATGGGGATAATATATTTAGATTAATGTTAATTTCCACATGACATCAGCTTTTCTTGTTAGTTCATTGGCCCTTGAAAACGACAAAAAAGTTTTTCTAGTTGATAAATACTAGGAGAAGAATACCAGGAGAAGTCCAAATTCTCTATCCAAGCCCAAACTCATATTAACCCAAACCCAACAAAATTAATCTAGTATTTAAAAAAAAAATTGCAAGAAAAATTTATTTTCCGCTCTCTTTTCTTTCCTCCTTGCCGTGACATCCTTAAAAACACAAAGATATTTTGGTTTTTAAGACAAGTAAGTGTTTTTCTTTTTGTTATTTTTTATTATGATTTGTTTATAAAAAAATTAAAGAAGAAATTATGATTTTGTTATGATTATGATGATTGAATGATTTAAAAGTTTAAATTAATGTATTAAGGTGTTAGTTAGACTGAAATTAATTGATTTGATGTTTGGATTATGGGTTTATTGAAGAACATAAGGTTTATTTTGGGGATTTGTGGTTTTGGAAACTAGCAAATCGGGATTCTGGAAATCCTAATCAACCAGCCAACTAGTTTTGCTTGATACTGCTAGTCGACTGGTTGGTCTAAATTGATCGACTGGTTGATCTATGATAGCGGTTGACTGATTGGTCATTCTGATTGACCAAAAGTTTTATGGGTTCTATTAGGTTTGATCAATTTGGATTATGTTCGGGATCGATTGAGTGAGATAATCCAACCTTATATTTATGTTTTAGTCTCTAAACTTAGATTTTTAATCTTTTATGTTACTTTGCTTCAGTCGTTTTTTATTATTTTTTGTATCCGTTATAAGTTTTGTTGATGTTCCTCTTAACGATCTTCATTAGTCTTCGGTTCTGCATTTGTTATCTTTTGTTCTTGTTTTTCGGATGAATGAAATAATCTTTAATATGCATATAATATAAATAATATATGTATGTTGATTATATAATGAGTACAATTTATTAATTCTTGAATATTTGTATATATTGTTTTATTATATGAATACTCATCTATTCTTGAGTTTCACACTCGTATTTTGTCGAATTAAATTCTATTTGATATGATATACATCACTTTGATAAATATTAAAAGTATATATTATGTCTTGATAACGGTATACTTGTCAATAACTCCATGTTAACAGAGAGTAGTTAGTATATGTGCATAAAGTATTATGTATACTTAGTTAGTGAGAGAAGCATCAGCTTATAACGATTGATCCTCCCACAGTGATCACCTTCGAGTGTCATCTAGTCATATTTGGATGTCATCTGATCTATAATATATATTTCATTATTTTACAATAATATGTTTAATATGTATATTTATATCAAGATATATCGACTTGCAAACTATTAATATATAAGATATATGTTATTCCTTCACTGAGTTGGTTGAACTCATCCCTCCTTTTAATACTATTTCAAATTCTTAGTTTCTATTAGCAGTTAGATTTTGTTGAGTGTTCTTACTTCTCTAGTTTTAGTCGGTATGTCTTACTTGTTTCGCGAGACTTTCTTTTAGTTTTGATTCGATATTTTAGATACTGTACTATTATCTTATTTTAATTAAGTTTTGATTTTGACAATGTTTGTTA
>Ga0307517_10008643_pt1 | contig 14591 bp, 15 predicted proteins | sample 23_EM_MG_FD_194515 | JGI IMG/M metagenome (GOLD analysis project Ga0307517, IMG submission 194515) | Populus trichocarpa ectomycorrhiza microbial communities from riparian zone in the Pacific Northwest, United States - 23_EM | ecosystem: Host-associated > Plants > Roots > Unclassified | place... | reverse complement strand
TGAGTCTTAAACCTTATGGTTTTTTTTTTTGGTTGCTGCTCTATGCAGCTTTGTATGTTGGTTGTCGTTCTGCCACTCAGGGGACTGCTGGAGTGGGCTTCTTCACTATGTTCCAGTGGAGGTTATTTCTGGGTATGTGCTAACTCTGCATCTGTGGAGTTGGTTTGTTTGCTGGAGTTGCGTGCAACTACCTCTTCTCTAGTGGAGCTGTGCTGGCTGTAAATGCTATTTGTCTTTCGGAGTTAAGGGATATGCTTAGTGGATCTACTGTCTTTCGGTGGTGTGAGCTATCTGTTTAGGATGTTGGTAAGCCATTGTTAGGTTTCTTCATCCTCTGCTCCTATGATTGATTTAGGTGGAGTCTCTTTGCCGGACATCTCTGTAAGATTTTTGGTTGATGACCATCTGATTGGTTCTGCTCCCACCATGAGTTGCTGGTTGCTATGGCTACTCTGTTTGTGTGCTCCTTGGGTGTGAATTTGGATTTGTATGGAGACCTGCTGTGATGGATTTCCATGCCTGTTGTGGGGTCCTGTTTGGGTGGGGTTCTCTCCCCAATAGCTGACCTCTTGTCTCCTTGGTTCTTCTACAGGTCTGATTCGGCTGACCTCCCTCAATAGCTGCTATGGATACCAACAGTTTGGGTGAGGCTCTCTCCCCTCATGGTTGGGCTGCTGATGTACAGTAGCGAACTAGTTATGCAGTGGTGCAGGGTTGGGTTGCTGGTGATGATATGTGGATGATTTCCCATGGTGGCCTGGTACAAGGATCTGTTGCTGCTAAATGCAGCATTGCTCTGGAGTTGGTTGCTGCTATATACAGCTTGGTATGTTGTGCTTCTTGAAGCTGGCTGGAACGCTTTGTTTTTTGAAGCTGACTGGTCTAATGGTTTGCTAGAGCTACTGTGTTTCTTCTCTGGCTCGTTTCTGTTGCTAGTCCTTTCGCTAGCTTTGGTTGGTGGAGGGTTGGTCTCAATGGATGTTGTCTTATATGGGAGATATAATGATAGTGTGGCTCTTGTGTATGTCTGTTGCTGCCTTGGTTGCAGGTGGAAATGTTGGCTCTTGAACGTTCCTATGGCTCTCAACCGTTTGGGTGAGGGTCTCTCCCCTCATGGTTGGGCTTCTGATTTCTCTGATGTTGCCTTACGGCATTGGAGTGCTGGAAACAATGCCTCTATAGGGCATCGTTGTTGGCTTACTCCCGCTTGATAGCTTAGGGCTAGCTGCTGCTGCTGTGCTAGAACAGACTGCTGTTGGGGTCTGTTGTTGAAGTTTTGCTCCTTGTCTTAGCTGCCGTCTGCTGGGTTGGAAGGAGTTTTGCTGCTGGTTTTTTGGGTCTCCTAGCCGATGTTTTCATTGTATGCTAGTTTGTTTTGCCTTATGGCTTTAATGCTTGTTCAAGGGAACCTGTTCCCTTTGATCCAGGGAGTCTGTTCCCTTAGTTTTTCTTTTCAGCAAGCTTGTCTTGCTTATGGTTTGTACAAGGGAGTCTGTTCCCTTTGCCTTCTGTTCAGTAAGCTTGTCTTGCTTTTGATTTGGTCAAGGGACTTTGTTCCCTTTTCCTTGTATTGCTGGTCTCCAGTGCATTTTTGATCTATAATATTCTTACATTTGATCAAAAAAGAAAGAGCAGACCACAAAGAGCTCTCAGTTGAGCAAGAGAGAGAAGCTTTCGGTTGTAGGCAGAGTCACGGTGCTACTGTTAGCATTTCCCCTCTCTTCCTGTGCAACGTCTTCTTCTCTTACTCTCTGTACTATCATTGACTCTTCTTCTGGTCTCTTTGTGTCGTTCCTTCATGGCAAAATCTAAGAAAAAGTCGTCAGTGTTGCGGTCTGCCCAGCAAGACTATGATTACTGTTCATCGCGATCCTCGTCGTCGAATGCTCAAGGGGCCTTGAGCCGGAGTGTTTCTCCTGCTATCCAGCGCCCCTCCAGTCCCTCTCGTACCTCCTCTCCACCCCCTAATCCTCCGCGAGCAACAATAGCTCTTGCTGATGTTGTTAATTCCCAACGCCTTTCTAGGGTTCGAACAAAATATCGAAATAAGGGAATACGCCACACACCCTCTATTGCTCCTCCATTGTCTTCTCCTCGCCGCTGTGGGCCCAATACCTCTTCCCCTGTCTCAACTCAAACTCGTCGTGGTCCCCTTAGTGAGCATGGGTCTCCTAACCCACGACCTGGTGTTGGTAACCCTAATCTTGAGGCGATGACTGGTGCCGCTGCTCCACCACCTTCTCATATGCCTGGTCAAGCTACAACAGTTAGCCATCGGTCTTCCTCCCCAGTCTGCCCCACAAGTACACCCACCGTTCCTCAATCCCCTTCTCTTGTGCATTTCTCTAGTTACAAGACTACATCATCTTGCACTTTTCTGGACACGGATGTGGGTATGTACAAAGACCGGTGGAGGTTCAGTCTAATTGGGTTCATTGCTGACAAGTTTCCAGGTTACACTTCACTCTCTACTTTTATCAATTCCTCCTGGAAACGCAATGTTAATTTCTCCATGACTCGGTTATCATACGCCAGAGTGCTAGTTGAGACTGATTTGTTAGCTGATTTGCCTGTAATGATCAACATTTCCCTGCCCAATGGTGTAACCATGACCCAGAAAGTGTTATATGAATCGTTACCACGATTTTGCAAACAGTGTAGGACCTTGGGGCACAACACCTCTTCCTGTGCCAACAATTCCAGCCACAAACGCAAAAAGCGTGCTCAGCCAACTCCTTCTCCTTCTGGATGCTCTAATCCTTCAGCAGACACTGAAGCTGTTGAGAAACAACCTCTTCGGGAGGAACCTCAAGGTGAGCCGGAGTTTGATCCAATGTCTGCTGAGGCCGCTGTGGCTAGGGAAGAGCGAGCAGCTATTTCTGATCGCAAGCGGGCCAAATTGGCTACACATTCTGGTCCTCTAGGTGATCATCCTCCTGGCTCTCCTCCAGTTGTGTCTGTGGAAGACGATACCACTGCTGAACTGCCGCCCAGGAGGCAATATTTGACAAGGAGCAAAGCTGCTGCCACTTCTGGCCGATCAGGGAAGGCCTTATGGAAGAGTCATTCTTCGGCTGCGACTCTAGGCAACATAGCCTCTGCTTCCTCATCCTCTTTATGATGTTTCCCTGGTTTTGACTAAGGAACTTGTTCCTTGTGCCTGTTTAGGTCTCTGCTTGCTTTAATTTTGCTGGCTTTGTCTTTATGTTGCTGACTTTGTTAGCTTGGCTCTTGTGTGTTGCAGTTTTCCTGCCTGTAGCTATTCTGTTTCTTCCAGTTAGTTGGTCTGATGGCCTTTGGGTCTGCTGTTAGGGTTTTCCTAGTTGTTCCTGCTTACTTGTAGTTTGGTTGCTTGGGTTTCTCCTTGCTGGATTCCTGTTCTTTCTGCCGGTTATTTTGCTTGTTGTTTTGCTTGATGTGGGCTGCTAGTTGGCTTGTTTTGCTGGCTGCTGGCTGGCTATCAGTTGTCGTTTTGGCTTGCAGGTTTTGAGGTGCGGAGGTGCTTCGGTGTTGAGTTGCTGGTTGATGTGTTTCTGGTGGGTTGAAACGGATCAAGTTGGCTTGCTGCCCATATGCCGGGTTGGATGCTTCATAGTCTTGAAGCTGGCTGGCAATTTGGTCTGCTAGAGTTGGACTTTCTTCTCTGGCTTGTTTCTTCTGGCTTTCTGCCATGAGTTCAGCAGTCTCATGCAGGTGGGTTTTGTCGTTGTTGCTCCAGAATGGGCGGCTGCTTCTCTGATCCTAGTGTGTCCTGTTGTGAGGCTTTGGTTGCTCAATGCTATTGGCTTGAAGTCAATGTCTTGATGTTGTTTTGCTAGTATTTAGCTTTTTGTTCAGCTTAGTGGGAGCATGTTCCCCTAGGAATTTTGCCCTGCATGAGGGCTGTCCATGCTCTTATATATGGGATCCTATCCCCTTTCTCGGGTTGGCTTTTGCTGGGGAGAATGTTCCCCTGTACTCGCCTTTTGAATTTGCATGTAATGTTCTGCTGGCTACCAGCTTGTACCGCAAGCTTGTCTTGCTCTTTTTGATCTATACATTTCTTACATTTGATCAAAAAAAAAAGAAAAAAAAAAGAGCAGACCGCTGCTCTCAGTAAGAAAGAGCTCTCAGTCAGCTAGAGAGAGAATTTAGAGAGAGATGCTCTCCTTCCCTTGAAGTTTCTCCTCCCGATCCTGCTGCTAAGCTCCGTGAGATCCTTTCTTCACGCCTCCCATGGCCAGTCCAACATCGGCGCCTCTGTTCCAGCAACCAGTGAGCGTGCGATGGATCTTGTCCAAAACCCTAACGGGTTTCTGGCTTGAAGCTTCCAACGATGGGGATTTTGCTGGTTCATCTATGGCTCCTCTCCCCGACGAGTTAGCTGTCTCTCCATGCTTGCTGGGGTTGATTTGTCCCGTCCACTGCCTTGGAGATGGCCAATTTGATGGGTGTCCCCATTGGTCAGGTACTGTTCAGCGTTATGCTTTTCTTAGATCTGGAAGCGGGAGACCAATTCCTGCCTCTCCCATTTCCTAATTTATACCTAGTTGGCTCTTGTAGGGGTTCCATCCCCCTCTGTATCATCATGGGGTTGTTCCCTCATGTCTTGTCTTGTATCCACTTTGTTTACTAGTTCGCTGCTCTGCCCCTCTCTGTTTGCTGTTGGTGCTTTCTGTCCCATGATTTTGCTATCAATGATGCCTGTCTACCAGAGCCAATGGCATGCTTAGTTAGTCTACAGTCTTTCAGTGGTGTGAACCTTATATTGGGATGTTGGGTCTGGTTCCCTCATTCTCCTGTTCCTGCTGATTGTAGTTGGTGGACTCTGCTTTGCTTGATACCTATGTGTCTACTGCTTGTTGATAGCTCTCTGGTCAGCTCGTACATAGCATGCATTACTTCTTGTTGCAGCTTGCCTTCGGGACTATTAATTGTGCCTTTGCTCAGCTGATTGTCCTGTGTTTTGTTGGTCGTGTTCTTGAGTGGTTGGTGGGCTGCTGGACATGACATTGAACCCTCTAGAGGGTGTTGTTGCTGCTTTTTAGCTTTGGCATTTTGGTTTGATGGCGGTTGCCTCCTTGTTCTGGATTCCCTGTGTTCTAGTGGATGTAGTTCCGTAGTGTTCCTTCCTCAGGGTCATTTCCCTGATTCTGGGTTGCAGGATGCTATTGTTTTGTTGCAAAGGATCTCTTTGCCTGCTACGGGGCATTGTTTGGGGTGTGTTTGGGTGAGGTTCTCTCCCCTTGTTCACAAATTCTGCCTCTTGTTCCATTTGGTTCTTTTGTAGGTCTGATTTGGCTGGCCTATCTTGATAGTGGCTATGGATCCCAACAGTTTGGGTGAGGATCTCTCCCCTATTATTTGGGCTACATCCATGTTGTGGTGTAGGGATGGTCTGCTGGTGATTGGCCTCTTGGTTGCTGCTCTATGCAGCTTGGTACACTGCTATACGCAGCTTTGTATGTTGTGCTTCCAACAACTGTCTGGAATTCTGGTTTGCTAGAGTTGGACTTTCTTCTTTGGCTTGTATCTTCTGGCTTTCTGCCATGTACCCATCTTCCCCTGCATGTTCCCCTTTGTTGGGTGTGCAGGTTGCAGTTGCCGTTCGCTTGCTATCCCTATTTTGCAGGAGGTAATTCCTTGCTTTATGCGTGTGATGCTGGTTGATGCGTGGTCCCTGGCCCCTTGTCGGGTCTCTGCTTTGATAGCTTCTTCCTGCTATTCCTCAGTGGGTGGAAGCTGGTTTGTGTTGCTTATTACTCTTGTGACAGTCTTCTGGACATGTCCTTGGATCACCACTTTGGTGCTGTTGCTACTTTATGTAGGATGTTCTGCGCCTAGCTTTTCTCGCTGGGGTTTTGTATGCCTCTGTCAGCTTTTTGGATGTTTGGTTACTGACCCTGCATGAGGGATGTTCATGCTATTTGTCTATGGGATTTTATTCCCTTTATTTTATTATTGCTCAATGCCACATGGCTTTTGTTGCTAGTCCACGGGAGCCTGTTCCTGTTGTTCTAGGTTTCGGTTCTGCAAGCTTGTCTTGATATGGTTTGTTCAAGGGAGCCTGTTCCCTTTGACTGATTATGTATATCCTTTGTATTGCTGGTGTCCAGCTTGTACTGCAAGCTTGTCTTGCTATTTTTTGATCTATACATTTCTTACATTTGATCAAAAAAGAAAAGAAAGAGCAGACCACTAGAGAGAGAATTTAGAGAGAGATGCTCTCCTTCCTTTGAAGTTTCTCCTCCCGATCCTGCGGCTGAGCTTCGTGAGATCCTTTCTTCACGCCTCCCATGGCCAGTCCAACATCGGTGCCTCTGTTCCAGCAACCAGTGAGCGTGCGATGGATCTTGTCCGAAACCCTAATGGGTTCCTGGCTAGAAGCTTCTGATGATGGGGATTTTGCTGGTTCATCTGTGACTCCTCCCTCTGGCGTGCTCGATGCCTCACCATGCTTGCTGGGGTTGATTTGCTGCCTTGGAGAGGATCAATTTGATGTGTGTCCCCATTGTTCAGGTACTGTTTAGCGTTGTGCTTTTCTTCGATCTGGAAGGGGTAGGCCAGCTCCTTCCTCTCCCACTTCATAATTTATACTCCGCTGGATTTTTTGGGAGTTCCATCTCCCTCTGCATCATCATGGGGTTCTTCCCTCATGATTTGTCCTGTACCTAGTATTTTTGCTGGTTCGTTGCTCTGTCTCCCTCTGCGATACCGTTTGCTGTTGTTGCTTTCTGGCCCGTGTTTTTGCTGTCAATGATGCCTTTTTACTGAGCCTAGGGCAAGCTTAATTGGTTACAGTCTTTCAGTGGTGTGAACCCTGTATTAGGATGTTGGGTCTGGTTCCCTCATCTCCTGTTCCTGCTGATTGTAGTTGGTGGCCTTTGCTTCGCTTGCTGTCTCTGTGTATACTGCATGTTGATAGCCATCTGGTCAGCTAGTTCATAGCATCCGTTGCTTTTGCTTGTTATCTTTGGGACTGTTAGCTTTGCCTTGCTCTGCTGCTTGTCCTATGTCCTGTTTGGTCATGTGCCTTGAGTGGTCTATTATTTGCTGCTGGGGTTCTCTTGGCTCCTATGGTTGGCTGCTGCTGGCCATGACCTTGAACCTCTAGTGGGTGTTGTTGCTGTTATATGCAGGTTTTGTGCTCGTAGCTGCAAAAAGGTTTGCTATTGCTGATAGTTTGCAACCTGATGTTGAGATTTGCTGGACTTTGTCCCTGTTGTTTGTTGCGCCTCTTTAAGCTGCAGCTGGGTTTTCTACTCTATCTTTGCTGCTGGAGTAGGGTTGTGATGGTGCCCTTTTGGGGCTGGTATTGGTTACTAGGCTGTGTGTCCTGGGACCGCTTGTTATGCTGCTAGCTTTCCTTCTTTATGCAGGTTAGTTAGCTTGTTGCTGCTATATGCAGCTTGGTTTGCTATGCTTCTTAAAGCTGGCTAGAATTGGATGCTGCTCTTTGCAGCTTGATTTACTGGACTCTGTCCTCGCCATGATATGGTTTGCAAGGGTACTGCTATAGTGCTGGTTTGCAGACCTTTGTTTACTGGTTGGGTTGCTGGACGCTACTGGCTTGTTGTAAAGGCTTCATTTGCCTGCTGTGGGGCAGTATTTGGATCTGGGTGAGGTTCTCTCCCCTTGTCCACACACTATGCCTCTTATTTCATTTTGGTTGTACTGCAGGTCTGATTCGGCTGGCCTCTTTCGCTCGCTGCTATGGATCCCATCAATTTGGGTGAGGTTCTCTCCCCTCATGCTTGGGCTACTGCTGTAGTGTTCTCTGTCGCTGCTCTACTATCCCAGTGGAGAGTGTTGGATGGAGTATATCCTAGTAGCACACTGTTGTGGTGTAGGGTTGGTCTGCTGGTGATGATATGCGGATGGTTTCCCATGTTTGCCTGGTATGGGGATCTGCCTGCTACGAGGCATTGTTTGGGGTGTGCTTGGGTGAGGATCTCTCCCCGTGTCCACAATTTTTGGCTCTTGTTCCATTTGGTTCTTCTGCAGGGATGGTCTGCTGATGACTGGCCTCATAATATGAAGCTGCTGCTAGGTTGCTGTCTGCTGCTTTGTTGGGGAAATTGTCTGTTTGGGTGAGGTTCTCTCCCCACTGTCCAGACTGTTTAGTCTGCTAGAGATGCTATATGGATGTTTTATGTATTTACCATATGGGTTTGATGCTTGTTCAAGGGAGTTTGTTCCCTTTGATTGTTATATTTCAGCAAGCTTGTCTTGCTTATGGTTTGTTCAAGGGAGCCTATTCCCTCTGATTTCTGTTCAGCAAGCTTGTCTTGCTTATGTTTTGTTCAAGGGACTTTGTACCCTTTTTCTTGTATTGCTGGTCCCCAGTGTATTTTTGATCTATAATATTCTTACATTTGATAAAAAAAAAAAAGAGCAGACCACTTTTATGGCCATCTATGGCGAGCAATCAACGTCCCTCCTCTCTTTGATTCAACAGATTCGAAGCTATGAGGAGTCTGTGTGCCATTTGGCTTTGTTTTTGGCATCTAAAGCTCTCTCTGTATCCGATCCCCATTTCCTCGAGCAGTATTCAAATACTTGGTCTAGGGTTGCACGATCCCCCGACCCTCCAAAGCGTGCTCTGGTAGCAGCTAGACCGGACCTTGGCCTTTTAGTTGATGCTCCTCCCACCCTTGACGGCGCCTCTGGTGGTGGTTCGTCCCTTGCCTCTGCCATGGCTTTTGTCACTGCTTGCATCTACGGGATCTTTTGTTCACCCAGTTTCTCCGCCAACCCAAGTACACTCTCTGTATCAATTATTGGGCTTTTGCGTCACTGGGTTCCCCAATCTAGGAGTGGTAGGTGTTGTCCTTCCACTCACTCTTGTTTTTCGGTGGCGTTTGTTTGAGGGACCAGAGGTTGTTCTTCTGGTTTTGAGGCCAGTTTCCTGTGACGCTGGTCCTTTTGGCTGTGTTTTGTTGCAATCTTGGATATATTGGGTTTGTGTAGCCCTCTGGTATCGGTGGCTACTTTTGTCTATAGTGTTTCTGCTTAGCTTAACACTGGGAAAGTTTGGCTGCGGGAGGGTGCCTCCCTGTTCTGGATGTTTGTTGTTGGATTTCTTCTTTGCGGCTAGCTATGGTTGTGCTGGCCTTGTTGTCCTGGATCTATTGTTGTCTCCTAATACATGGATATGTGATTAGTAGCTGCTTTTGATCCTCTCTGATTGCTAGGTCTTGGTTGCTACTCTATGCAGCTTGGTTTGCTGCTATATGCAGCTTTGTATGTTGTTTTCCTTTGCTGGAGTGGCCTTCTTCACTGTGTTTCAGTGGAGGCTCTTTCTAGACTTAAGGGATAGGTTTAGTGGATCTGCTGTCTTTCGGTGGTGTGAGATCTATGTTAGGATGTTGGTAAGCCATTGTTCGGTTTCTTCATCCCCTGTTTCTACTGATTGATTTAGGTGGAGTCCCTTTGCTGGACATCTCTGTCTAGATTTCTGGTTGGTGACCATCTGGTTAGTTATACTCCCATCATGAGTTGCTGGTTGTTGTGGCTACCTCTAGTGGGTGTTGTTGCTGCTATAGGCAGGTTTCTCTGCTATGCTCATTATAGCTGCAGCTGGTTTGCTATTGCTGAAATTCTGCTTGGTGCTGCTATATGCAGCCTGATGTTCTCTTTGATTGCCTCTGCAATTGGAGATTTGTTGGACTCTGTCCTTGACCTGTAGGTTCTCTGCAGATTGCTTGTGATGTTGACCCTCTTGGGGCTGGTTTTGTTGCTTGCTCCAGTCTGTTCCAGTCTGCTTGCTTTGCTGGTTCTGGCTGGTTGGTCTGGGCTTCCTTGCTGGTAGTGGCTGGTTTGTGTGTGCATATCAAGCTAATTCAGTTGTGGGTCCGTTCTGGAACTTGGCTAGGTGAAGGCTTCCCTGCCTGCTGCGACTTTGTCTGGCTGGGTGAGGGTCTCTCCCCAAAGTACAGACTATACACCTCATGTTCCTTTTTGGTCCCTCTGCAGCTTTGTTTTGGCTGCCCTATTCTTGGGCTCTTGTGGCGACTGCTCCCACTATGCTCTATTTATTGATGATATGGATTCCATTTGTTTGGGTGAGGCTCTCTCCCCAATTGCTTGGGCTACTAATGTAATGTTCTCTGTCGCAGTTCTGCTAGCATGCTGGTTTGATTGAAGGATATTGGGGGATCTTTCTTTCTTCAGCTCACTTCTAAGTGCTAGATGGAGACTGTTCTAGTATCAATCAAGTTAATTGTGTGGTGTAGCTTTGGTCTTCTAGAGATGATGTGCTGGATGGTTCTATACTCTTGAGTTGCTTGGTAAAGAGCTCTATTTGGGTGAGGGTCTCTCCCCAAATGCTTTGTCCTCTTGCCTGTTACCGTTCTGGCGCAGCTGGTTCGGTTTATTTGGTTGCTGCTATATGCAGCTTAGTGTGCTTCTTGAAGCTGGCTGGAATGCTTTGCTTTTTGAAGCTGGCTGGTCTAATGGTTTGCTAGAGCTGCTGTGTTCTTCTCTGGCTTGTTTCTGTTGCTTGTCCTTTCGCTAGCTTTGGTTGGTGGAGGGTTGGTCTCAATGGATGCTGCCTTCCATGGGAGCTATCATGACAACGTGGTCTTTTGCTTGCGTGCTTTGTCACTCTTGTGTGTGTCTGCTGCTGCCTTGGTTGCAGGTGGACATGTTGGATTGCTGCGGCCACCCTATGGTGGAGTTGTTTTCTGTGATGCACAGAGGGGCTTTGGTTTATTGCAAAGGTCTGATTCGGCTTGCCTCTCTCCTATGGTCCTCAACCGTTTGGGTGAGGCTCTCTCCCCTCATGGTTGGGCTACTGATATCTCTGATGCTGTTGCGTTTTGGGTCTCCAGTTTGCAGCTTCCTTCTCTGTCGGTGGGGATCGGTCAGGCTGCTGCTGTAGCGTGTTGTCTGTTGGGTTGGAAGGAGCTTCGCTGCTGGTTTTTAAGTCTCCTAGCCAATGTTTTCATTGTATGCTAGTTTGTTTTGCCTTATGGCTTTGATGCTTGTTCAAAGGGAGCCTGTTCCCTTTGCTTCTAGGTTGATGCAGGGAGTCTGTTCCCTTAGTTTTTCTATTCAGCAAGCTTGTCTTGCTTATGGTTTGTACAAGGGAGTCTGTTCCCTTAGTTTCTCTTCAGTAAGCTGGTCTAGCTTATGGTTTGTACAAGGGAGTATGTTCCCTTTGCATTTTGTTCAGCAAGCTTGTCTTGCTTTGGATTTGGTCAAGGGACTTTGTTCCCTTTTCCTTGTATTGCTGGTCTCCAGCTTCTTTTTTATCTATACAATTCTTACATTTGATAAAAAAAAAAAAAGAAAGAGCTGGTGTAAGAAAGAGCTCTCAGCCGAGCTGCAGCTAGAGAGAGAATCTAGAGAGAGATGCTCTCCTTCATTTTGAAAATTTCTCCTCCTGATGGTGCCCTGCAGCTCCTGCGTACCCGATTGAAGCTTCTTTCTTCCTTAGCCATTTTGGTGGCCATCTATGGCAAGCAATCAGTGTCTCTCCTCTCTTCGACTCAATAAAATCGAAACCATGAGGAGTCTGTGTGCCATTTGGCTCTGTTTTTGGCATCTGAAGCTCTCTATGTATCCGATCCCTGTTTCCTCAAGCAGTATTCAAATTCTCGGTCTAGGGTTGTGCAATCTCCCAACCCTCAAAAGCGTGCCCTGGTAGCAGCTAGTCTGGATATTGGTCTTTTGGCTGATACTCCTCCCACCCTTGAAGGCGCCTCTGGTGGTGGTTTGTCCATTGCCTCTACCATGGCTTTTGTCGCTGCTTGCATCTACGGGATCTTTTGTTCACCCAGTCTCTCCGCCAACCCAAGTACACTCTCTGTATCAATTATTAGGCTTGTGCGTCACTGGGTTCCCCGATCTAGGAGTGGTAGGTGTTGTCCTTCCACTCACACTTGTTTTCCGGTGGGGTTTGTTTGAGGGGCCAAAGGTTGTTCTTCTGGTTCTGAGGCCAGTTCTTGTGACGCTGGTCTTCTTGGCTGTGTTCTGTTGCAATCTTGGATATATTGGGTTTGTGTAGCTATCTGGTATCGGTGGCTACTTTTGTCTGCAGTGTTTGTTTACTCTTTCACTGCTTAGCTTAACACTGGTAAATTTATGTTGACCCTCTTGGGCTGGTCTTGGTTGCTGCTATATGCAGCTCTGTATGCTGTTTGTTGAACTGCCACCTAGGGGACTCTGCCTATGGGAGTGCAGGCTGCGGCTGCCTTTCATTGCTGGAATGGTTTTGCTTCTTTGGGTAATTCATCCTTTGCTGGAGTGGTCTTCTTCACCGTGTTTCAGTGGAGGCTTTTCTGGGTTTGTGCTAACTCTGCATCTGTGGAGTTGGTTTGTTTGCTGGAGTCGCGTGCTACTAGCTCTAATCTCTAGTGAAGCTTGTAACTGCAATGTTGTTTGTCTTCCGGAGTTAAGGGATATGCTTAGTGGATCTGCTGTCTTTCGGTGGTGTGAGCTATATGTTGGGATGTTGGTAAGCCATTGTTTGGTTTCTTCATCCCTTGTTCCTACTGATTGATTTAGGTGGACTCTCTTTGATGGACATCTCTCTATAGATTTTTGGTTGGTGACCATCTGGCTAGTTCTGCTCTCATCATGAGTTGCTGGTTGCTGCGGCTACTCTATTTATGTGCATCTTGGGTGTGATTTGGATTTGTTTGGAGACATGCTATGCAGGTTTCCATGCTTGTTGTAGGGTCATGTTTGGGTCTCTAGATGCTACTGGTTTGCTACATAGGCTTCCTTGCCGGATGAGAGGCATTGTTTGGGATTTGTCTGGGTGAGGTTCTCTCCCCTTGTCCAAACCCTATGCCTCTTGTCTTCTTTGGTTTTTTCTGCAGGTCTGACTCGGCTGGCCTCCCTCATTGCTATGGCTACCAACAGTTTGGGTGAGGCTCTCTCCCCTCATAGTTGGGCTACTGATGTAGCGCACTAGCTATGCCGTGGTGCAGGGTTGGGTTGCAGGTGATGATGTGTGGATGCTTTCGCTTGGCTGCTTGGAACAGGGATCCGTTTGGGTGAGGCTCTCTCCCTAATTGTCAGGTCCCCATGCTTTTGTGTCTTCCTGGTTGGCTATGGAGCTTGTGTTGCATGGCTCCGGGCTTGTCTGTTTCTGCCCTGCCCTGCTGGTCTGCCTCGGAAAGTGTGTTCCTTGGCTACTGAAAGCTTGGGTCTGGTTGGCGTCCATTAGTTGATGTCTGGTGGCTGCTATGTAACAACCCCGATTTTCTCCATTCTTTTTCGCGATACATTGGAAATTTTCAGGTATTTTTTTTTTATATACAGGTTTCACCAAAATTTCCACCAAAATTTCGGCAGAGTCTCCCCTATACTGGGAGGTCTCAAGTTATCGACATATACCCTGTTTACACTTCTAATATCTCACATCTCCTCATAACTCAATTACGACCCAATCATCCTGGGTCCCAACCCAACTTATTATCATCAACACAACACATCTTATTCAATAACATCATATAATGTAGTTCAAATGAAAGATTCAATTTCAACTATAAACATGCATGGTTAAATAGGTACTTAAAGTTTCAACCATTAGATTAAAGGCATACATTTAGATTACGGATTGATATTACATCTCAAGTTTTAGGAGATAAGTCTTTTAATTTACAAATAATTTATATGGTTAAAAGCAAAAGACAAACTAAACTAGTATCACTCTTAACACGACCCTGATGGACCTGAAAATAGAAATTAACATGTACACATAATTATAAAAGACAGTAACAAGTAATAACAATGGCAGACAATAATCTCTACGAAATTTCTTTTGATATATAAAATTAGGCATAAACCTCTTTTACAACATATATTTTCCATCTATTACCAATATCCATCTAATATCCTATCTCATTTGCCAAGAATAATTCCATTTTGGAAATCTCAACACAACTCAACGGTTTGCGAACACCATCTCCTTATAAATCAATTCTCACTTGATACCAAGATATTCCTCTCTTGGTATCATTAGCTTATCTCATTCTTTTGGAATAACTAACCAATATTTTCCCTTTGCTGAATCTGTTGCTATAAGGTAATCGCCGAAACTAATAAATCTCATTAGTATCATTAGTCTTCTAATATTGGGCTAGACTAATCAATTTAAGAAATATTGGCACCGATGAAACCTCATCGATACCATTAGCAATCCAAACTTGGATAGCTAATCAATGCCATTTGATTCTTCCATTCGTTCCGAACCCCTTTCATTTTTCTTATTAACATCATATGCATTGTAACCATGGTTGCCAAGTGTCATTTGTACACAATCTTAGTTATCAACACTATGGTCACTAAGCATCCTTCACATAACCTTGGTCACACTCATCATAGTGCCAAGTATCAATTTATGCCCTTAGCCACCATCATTATGGTGTTAAGTATCATTGTAATGTATCCTTAGCCATCAATACTACGGTAACCAATTATCTATCAATTCCCCTCCAATCTCCAAGTCATTGTGTGATGCGATCCAACCATAAAAGGATCCATTGGAGGTTCCAGTTGGTCCAGTTACTAGGCTTAGGGCTAAGAAGTTCAAAGAAGCTTTCAATGGACTTCTTCAAGATACATGGGCTAAGGTGGACTTCAAGAGGATTTGTAATAAT
>Ga0307517_10008642_pt1 | contig 14592 bp, 6 predicted proteins | sample 23_EM_MG_FD_194515 | JGI IMG/M metagenome (GOLD analysis project Ga0307517, IMG submission 194515) | Populus trichocarpa ectomycorrhiza microbial communities from riparian zone in the Pacific Northwest, United States - 23_EM | ecosystem: Host-associated > Plants > Roots > Unclassified | place... | reverse complement strand
ATTTTCAAAAAATTTAATTTTTTTTTTGCTAAAATTTAATATGTTTTGGATCGTTTTGATGTGCTGATGTCAAAAATGATTTTTAAAAAATAAAAAAAATATCATTAACATGTATTTCAGCATGAAAAATTATTTGAAAAGCAATCGTAAACACAATCTCAAACATACCTGCCAGTTGTCATCTTAAGATTCTTAAAGTTGACTGCTGACTTCTCTGCAACTGAATATAATTGCATCTCTGTATCTAATTTTCTGCTCCTGGTCAGATTCAGATATTAGGGCCTGTTTGTTTCTGTGTTTTAAAAGCGTTTTTGATAAAATTTGAAATTTTTTTATTTTTTTATTAATTTCAAATTAATATGTTTTTAGTGTTTTCAAATCATTTTGATGTGCTGATGTCAAAAATGATTTTTAAAAAATAAAAAAACATTATTGGCATGCATTTTGGCACGAAAAGCTATTTGAAAAGCAACCGCAACCACACTGCCAAATAATATCAGTAGACCTGGCATGGCATGAAGTACATGTTCATACCTGGTAGATATTCCAATTTCTGGGGCTTGCAAGGGTCAAGTAGAAGTTCATATTTGTGTTTATTTTTACCAGATTCAAAAAGCTAACCTTTTCTCTTGACATTTTGAGCAAGGTAAAGTGATTTTCCTACTCTTTTAACCAGATTACCTTCACTTGCAAAGAATTTCTTAGTGATGATGACTGGACTTTACTTTTCAGTTTGCTGACACCTTGTTGATTTTGTTATTGGTGAAATCTTTCTGGTTGAAACATCCTATTTTCTCCTCTGAAGCTGTCCTCCTGGTAGGGATGAAATTAAAAGGCATTTTTATTTTGATAAATTATTTAATATAAAATAAATAGTAATAAAAAATTATGGATTAAATATAAAGGGAGAACAGATTGAATAACCCCTCCAAGTTTTTGAAGAATCAGGCGTGCAAGTTGAGGAGAGCGAAAAGAAAAGGGAAAAAGGAAACAGTTCCAGAGGTTTGTTTTATCATGAAGGGACGATTTAAATAATCCTCATGAAAGGAGGTGTTTAGTTAATGAATGGTTCTGCATGCATAGACATTTAATATTTTTTTAAATAACATTATTATTTTTTAATTTACCAAATCTCCTAAATTATTATAGCAAAAAAAAATCATAATAAAAAGATGAAAATGCTTTTGGACAACTGCTTAATTTTTTTTTAATTTTAAAGCTAATAAAGTTATTTTATTATATTTTAAAAAAATAAAGAGTTAGTGTTTTTTTTCTTTTAAAAGTAATCAAATTATATTTTAGTATAAAAAAAGTACGATGACACTGATTTGTCCATTTATATAATGAATTGTGTGGAAAAGACCAGAAGGCCACTGGTTTTTTAATTGGGCAAAATAGCCTACATGGTTAATTGAAATTATCATACTGTGAACACCTCTTATTAAGTTTCCTTTTTTAATTAGTAAAATGAAACACGTGTTTTCTTTCACGGTTCTTTAGATCAAAACTCGGGCGGGCCCCCTTTTTATCTCCCAAATTTGTCGCCTCTGGTTGGCCATTGAATACAAACCAACCGGGAAAGTTCAAAGAAAGTCCCGACTATTACCTGCAAGTGTATGACTGCTATCCGGCCCTCTCTGTCTATCTATTTTCTGGAGTATAAAAAGTGCACAATAATTCAATACATTGAAAAGCACTCTATCTACGCCCTGCCACCCCGCTCTCCCTTCATCAATCTTAAAACTTTACCGCACTGAAAGATCGGATCAAGCTCCATAATCGCACGTTTCTGTTCCAATTCTCACCATTTCACACTTCTCTATGGACATCGAATCAGGTAAATTCTATTCAAACCCCTAATTTCTGTTTGGTTGCTGAGAAAATGCGGGAAAAACGAAAGAACTTTGTGAGATTTTTTTGCAGCTACGGAGTTCTTAGGAGGTGTTCCTCTGCTACAGAGGTTGCCTAGCTCGTCTCTCAAGAAAATCGCGGAGCTCGTTATTGTTAAACGCTATGGTAATTTTTACTTCTTTAAGAGAATTTAACTCTCTCTCTCTCTTTGTGTTTTATCTTGTGTTTATTTTTTTAAAAGAAATTTTTCATTTTGAATGATTTGTGCTGTAGAGGAAGGACAGTATATTATTCGTCAGGGAGAAGTTGGGGAAGGAATCTATTTTATATGGAAAGGGGAGGTCGGTTTGCTTTACAACTAATCATAAGCAGTTATTATTGTTAATTTTCTGTTTTTCTTTCTTTCTATTTTTTAGCCACTTTGGTTGATCGTTGGAATTTCTGATTTAAAGGCACAAGTCTGTGGAACAGTAAATGAAGAGGAAGAGGGTCGTCCTGAGTTTCAATTGCAGCGATATGATTACTTTGGTGATGGTGAGAAGATGATTTTCTTGGTTGCAATCTTAGCCTTTTGTTGTTGCGATACAATCTTTTTTTTGTTTTTTATTTCTACTAGTCAAATAACAATTTATGATCTTTAATAGTGAATCTAATAGGCCTGGAAGAGTGAAATTAACTTGTTATTTGCAGGTTTGTCTGCGTCTGTTCAGCAGGCAGATGTAATTGCTTTGACTGAGGTAGCTGCAAGGTGCAACTGTATTTGTTTTCTCACTTTCTCTTCTCTGATATACAACCCCAGCTGCTCAAACTTCTATCTTGCTAAACTTAAAACGGGACTTAACTGAAATTGACAGTGGGCATTTAATCTGGGGTCTGTTTTGACAGCTAATTTGCTTAGTGCTACCTCATGATCAATGCACTTTGCTCCGACCAAAATCTATATGGAATGCAGACAAGACACTCGACTCCTGCCCCCTTGTGGAGAGCATATTGCATTTGGAGTCAATAGAAGTATGTTCTTCCTGCACCTTGAGGTGTTTTCGATTTAGGAATTGACTTTTGTTATCTTATCAGAGAACGCAGAAGGAGAATTTTTGTGCTTCCTGGTATTTAAATGTTTATGTGTCTGAATTTGATATATGTTATGATGGCTAGTTCACCTCTTAAGTGAGCCAAAATGAGGTGAAACTAGAAGCTTTTAACTTCTATTCAATGGACACACAGAAACAATGGAAAATTGAAGTTGTGCTCTAACAGTATAATTTTCCTCTCTATGAGAATTATGGTTAATGATTACAACATTCTACTCTGCTTTGAGTGTTCTAGAGTTCCTTGTGATAGGTTAGTGAAGGAATTGGTATAAATCTAGACTAAGATTTTGTTGTGTGTTTTGAAGGTGAATATATTCCAGGGCATTACTCTGCCAGATGCCCCACGATTTGGAAAGGTCTTTGGAGGACAGTTTGTTGGACAGGTATGAAATGCGTTGTGGTGAGGACACACAATCCACATCATGCTTTCATTGTTTAACAAGTACTGTTTTGATCCACTTTTATGCGATAAAAAAATGGACTTGACTCCTTCGATTTATCTCTTTTGGTTTTTATCAATTCAACTTTCAATTATCCTGTATAAACCAGCATTCTTACTTTTGCATTCTTGATTTTAAGCTAATATAAAGCTGACTCTTTTGTTTTACTCCCTGTTTCAATGGTACATTAAGTGCTCTAATTTGAGGACAGAAACGTAACTATCTTTTCTCATTATTACACTGTGATGTTATGTGCAGGCATTGGCTGCAGCATCAAAAACAGTTGATTGCTTTAAACTTGTTCATAGCTTGCATGCTTATTTTCTTCTTATTGGGGATCTTGACAGTAAGTATAACCTGGGATGCCTAATCTGTGAATATAAATTCATGCACTTTTGATTCTGTTACCCTTAGTTTTGTCATGCTCAGAGGTTACCTCTATTCAAACTTCATGATTCATGTAACAATTGCAATATCTCCTAGGAGATGCAACCACTAATTTTCATACTCTGTTATCCTTTCGTGTTTGGTAGGCAAATATGTGTGTTCTCTCTACTAATAGATGCTGCAAGAAATGAGTGAAACTTCACTTACATCCAGCCTCTACTCTAAGTTATCAACAAGCTCTGCAAGAAACAGCAAAACAACCTTGTTCTCTAGAGTCTAAGACAAATTAATCCTATCAAAGACCTTCAACTAAAGACAAATTAATCCTATCAAAGACCTTCAAATTACTTACTTTCTTCTTGTTTGGAAAAGAAGAAGATTAGTATAAATAAGAAATAAAGTAGAGGTTAAGTTTATAGTTCAATTGAAATTTTTCATAACATTTGATAGTCAGGTACCAACAATGCCTATGTTTGCTTCAATAATGCCTTTCCCTTCTTGTTCAATCTTTTTTTTTCCTATCAAGTTTTAGATCATCTTGTCTTACCTTCTCAGTCCATCATCTTTAAGAGAGACTTTTATCAGGTCTATTTAGTGATATGTTTGGTCATTATATATGTAATCATTTTGCACTTCCTGACACAAGCTCAGTAAGGGATTATACTCTTCTCAGTCAATTATTCCTGAAGAGGGAATCCTTGCCATATGTTTCTTATAAAAAGAAAATAAATGGGTTGCATAAATAGATCTCCTTTTTCAAACATGTTTATCTGGGCTTATTATCCTGCTAGTGGAGCATAACAGCTAAAGTGATATTACACATGGTGTATGTTTGCATATACTCTTGTAGTGCCAATTATATACCAAGTTCAACGAATACGCGATGGGAAAAGCTTTGCTACCCGAAAAGTTGATGCAATACAAAAAGGAAATATCGTATTCACATTGATGGCTTCATTTCAGGTAATGCTGCTGCCTTGTTTTGTATTTAATCTGTATTCCGACAAATCTTTACAGTGAGATGGATTTGGAAACAGTCATCGGTTCTGTGGCCATTATGTGGATTGTTAGGTTGTTACTCTGTTAAATTTTATACTACCATTAGGTTTGCGTTTGAAGGGAAGAAATGCAACTATACTAGAAATTGGTGGATAAAATATTGAAAAATACCAGATAGCTAAATTAGCACCCATTTATGTTCTTTTAGACTTTTCAACGTCAATTGAATTTTCTATTAAGTGCAGTAAGCTTTTCAAGCTAGCTGAAATCATCCCCTTTGTAAACGTGCTTGAAATCACAAATGGTTAGAAAAGACAACTGGGTTGAAGATGCTAAACTTTGACCTTGAATCCTTGATACTAGTTGGTTATCAATAAAAACACACGATGAAGATTTAAGCACCATTACTCCCGTTCATCCATAAGAAATAAAATAGAATTAGATGTACACTGTGTGTTAAATAATCAGCAGTCCACAACCACACCGTTACTTATCTAGCAGCCATTTTCTTAGCTGAGCATGCAGCTCTTCCCTAAGTCTGTTGTTATGGAGATGTGGCAGAACCGCTGGATTTTGTGAATGGGGCCAGAGGAAATCTTTAGTTTCTAGCAGGGTTATTAGTTAGATGCCCCACCATGGGGGAGGTTTTAAATGAATGCTAGCATCCTGAGGGAAACTTCTTATGCTACGTGGTTATGGCCCTGTGGCACCGTAGTGATTGTAAACCTAGAGATTAATGCTTAAGGTTCTGAAATGGAAATGTAGCAGATTTTGAATAATGAACCTCCCCTGATGGGGAAAGAACATGAAATAGACCTTTATTCAGTGTTCTACAATGTTATGATTGAAGCTTTTTGAGATTGGTAATTGGATTAGTACATTAGGTTTGTAAGAGAGGTGATCAATCAGTGGCAGAGAAACTAAACTGCTGTAGGGATATATACCTGAACAGGGAAACTAGGATCTAAAGTTAAATAACTGTCATTGTGTGGTATAACTTGAGGGATTCCAAGTAAATAATGTGTAACTACTGTTGATCCCAATGTGTTTCTCTATTTCATCGTATTAGGAACTTCCAGAAATCTCTTTGATGGTGTCACCATGTATTTAAAGCTGCTATTGGCTTTGTGTTTGCTTCTTGGTCTTACGATACCAATCTCCAGCTCAGTTCTTTAATTGTCTGCCTCTACCATACAATGCTTGCGCAGAGGTTGCACAGAACAGGTGCTATTTAAATCTTGAACTTAGATGTTCAGGACAGTAAACCCTCCCCTGAGAAAGTCAATCATCATTAAGGCCAGTTTGTCTTTTGAAAATCAAATGCAGGTTCCAATGCCACTTTGTTTTCTGGCCATAAAAAAAAATTGACTTAAAGAATGTCTTTTGTGTCTATGATGACATTGATTTATGTAAGAATTATTCAAGCAAATATTTAATTATCAATCAATACCTGATGCAGTTTTTTGCTTAAAGACATTGCCTTTTCCCCTCAATTTATGCCTCTTCTACAAAACTTTCAATAAAATTTCAAACGTCCTCAATTATGTACTTAAGTTATATTTTTGGTGGATTTCTTTTGCTATTAATCAAGAATAAAACTGGTATTGGGTTAATTTAATTTTACAGAAAGAAGAACACGGGTTTGTCCACCAGCTAGCACAGATGCCAGCTGTGCCTGAACCAGAGCTGGTAAGCGGAACGAGCTTGTATGTTTTTATACATTCCATTACTGCTTTGGATATTGAATCCTCATATTGCAGCTTTTGTCAATGGAAGAGCTGCGTGAGAAACGTCTAACTGATCCTCTTCTTCCAAGGTATGAATGCAACTTCAGTTATGGGTGGTCAATGCTTTCTCCTGTAACCTTTTTGCATTTCTGCTGGATTACAGCGTTTGGTGCAACTTGGTTCACTTGTAAAAGGTTTTTATTTTATTTTAATTTAAGCAGTTAACTCTTTGAGCCTGGAACCAGAGTTAATAATTGCATTGCATGTTCAGGAGCTATCGCAACAAGGTTGCTGCAAAAGAATTTGTCCCTTGGCCAATGGAAATAAGGTTTTGTGAGCCCAACACTAACACTAATCAGACAAAATCTCCTCCAAGGTAGGGCTGGTTTATTATGTTGCTAATCTGATCTTTCGATAAGGACCTATATATGTTTGTCTTGTGTTGGAATATGAACCCTTTGATGTCCTTGTGGCTTGTATGCCTTTACTCTATTGGAGGCCAATCTAATGAAATATTTGCAGCCTGAAGTACTGGCTTAGAGCAAAAGGGAAACTTTCAGATGATCAGGCATTGCATAGGTAAGCAACTTCTGTTGGACTTGACTCAATTCTATGAAAGCTTCTCCCCAAATTAGTTGAGATTGGCTGCATGAATAATTTTCCTCAAACTGACTTCTTTTCTATAACTAACAATATTAAAATTTAAAAGGATAGAAACCTCCCAAGTACTTTAATGTGTCGGGTCTTATATGAATGGAAGTGCATCGCACCAGTGGTGCACAAGCAATATCATTCTTGAATTTTAATGTTATCGAATTGTTCTTTTACAGATGTGTAGTGGCATATGCTTCTGATCTCATATTTCTTCAAGTTAGTGTGAATCCCCACCGTGCTAGGGGTTTGAAGCCGTCTGCAGTTAGTCTAGATCACACGTAAGTATCTGCATCTTATAACAGTAAACTTATTTATTGAACACGCTGTGCAAGATATATGTTAGTTTGAAAGAGGGTTGCACCACTTTCATTTGGACGGATGATATTTTGGGTGAACCTTTTGTCATTTTTGCCATATTATCATCTAATTTAATCTACTGAGAATAACCAGTTTATATCCTCCCCCCTTGTATGGTTTGAGATAATTGAAGTTCAAGATCTACAAGTTAGGGTGAATAATGGTTTTAAGATGGATCCTCTCCATTTGGCTCAGGTTATTTATTTCTCCCAGGCCTGTTTTGAATAATTTGAATTAGAACAATAGCTAGGGTCACTATAGCAAGCACTAGTTTTCTTAAATAGCTCTTCTATAGTTGGCATGCTCTTGTGAATCAACAGCATCTGTCAAATGATGCTTATCATTGACTAGGGAACTCCTTTTATGTATTTAGATTAAACGTGTATATCTCTTGAACCCATATCACCGTAGAAGAGCCTTTCTTCCGCTTTGGCTTCAATTAATCATTTCATTGGCTTTTTTCCAAATTTCAGGATGTGGTTCCATAGGCCTTTTAGAGCTGATGAGTGGTTATTATTTGCGGTAAGTGTCAGATTGCATTTCTCACTTTTGGATATGTCAGAAATCTTAACACATCATTGACTATCAGATTGTGAGCCCTGCTGCCTATAATGCTCGAGGCTTTGTAGTTGGTGAAATGTTCAATAGAAAAGGAGAGGTAAATTAACTCTACTATATATAATCATTTATTTCTATGATGGTGCAACCATGTTTTATTATTATTATAATTATTCTGCTGCTTTTTTTCTCTTTAACAAGTAGAGTTGTCATTGATAGACAAGAGAAAACTCCGAACTGAATTTATTCATGTATTGATGGACAGCACATTGTGTCAGTAACTCAAGAAGGGCTTCTTAGAACATTCGCAACAACAAATTCAGCCAGAAATCCAACCACTGCCTCGAAGCTTTAGTTTGGGAATTGCTGTCAAGTCGTCGGTCGTGAAACTATCGTCGTATCAAATAAGGGTTCCAAGATTTTTGTTCATCTTCTTTTATGCTAAGAAGCGCTTTCGCTCGCAGTTGTGATGACTCTGTGTTGATCAATGCCGCTTCTTCTCCGGGGAGTACTTATTTATGGAAAAAAAAAAATGTAAACAGGTCCATTCGTAAGGAAATATTATAACTTTTAGCGTTTCGATTTCTCTGATCAATAATAAAAATACGTAATCAAATGTAAAGCATTTGGATAGCTGCTTGGCACCTTTGCAAGTTGCTTAACAATTCTTTGAAGAGGGGGGAAAAAAAACTTAAAAAGGAAATCAGAGAAAGAGTCCTTCACTTCTCAAATCAGAGAAATCTAAAACACTTTAAAAAAGAGCCGAGCTCCGAGTCGGCCGCTGTACTATCAATTCAACCATTTTATTTTGATCTGATGATCAATATATTTTTTAAAATGGTCTGTGTTTGATTTTGTGTTAAAAATTATTTTTTAAAATTTCTTAATTTTTTAAATCATTTTATTTTACTGGTATTAAAAATAAAAAATATTTTGAAAAAAATCCTATTATCGAAATTCAATTGGGATTGTGAATTGATGATTTTCAGTTTTTTTTTAAAAAAGGAAGGAAATTGAGGAAGCAAAATTTGAATGGAAAAGGACAAAATAAGCTTTAGAGAAACTTGAGATCAAATATTTACATTTCAAATAGAAACTCCAGCAAGCAAACAGCTCTAAATGATGAATTGGTTAATTTATTATTCAAAGAAAACAAGAACGATAATAATAATAAAATAATTAAAAAAAAAGTAGAAACATAATTATTTTAAGAAAAATGATTGGATTTATTGTAAAAACGATAAATTTAAAATAGTTAAAATGTGGATATTTTAAATTGACATAATATCAATGATCACCTTTTTTTTATTCTTAATAAAATCCAAAGACTGTCAATGATGGATTTGGCATCGATGCTGCATTTCAACTAGAGAATGCATGAAAAAGACAAAAAAAAATGGACAGATCCTCTGGTGGGTTCTTGTGAAGGTTTTACAAATCGGACGCCACAAACTTGATTGCTTCACATGTTATTCCAGTTTTATCCCCCAGAGAAGAATTTAATTACAAAACGCTACCACAGGGCTAGAGGTGCACACAACCCCTTTGTTTCTATTATTTATATCTTGGAAAGTGAAATTAAAATGTTGATTGTTTCCAAAAAGAAATCTGCAATCAAATTGCTACAGGACAGGTAAGTCCCAAATTATATTCTCTAATTACTCTTTTAATTTCCCCGCATTGATTTTTTTATCATTATTAGCAGCTTAGAATTATTTTATTCGACGAAAAATGGTTCGTCTCAATCGAATTAGGGCTTCGAGTTGATTAAATTTTCTTTTCTTTTCTTCTTAATTCGTTATCCCTCAAACTGCTCACACGCCAGATTCTAATTTAGTTATTTTTAGTAATGTTAAATTAGCGATCTGCTTACTAGATTGATCTAAGAAAAGAAAACATTTTTAGATTCTCTTACAATTTCCTCAAGAGAAAGAGAAGAAATGCTGAGCTCTATAGATTAGATTAATATTACAACCTGTTTTTTTAGCAACTAAATAACAATCTTGGAGATTAGACGTTGGAAACCTGCGAAAGCAAGTTCGCTTGTTCATGGATGGGTTGTTTTTGGATTGATCAAGGCAATGCAAGTTGGGGGCTTGATGGGTTTCTTTCTTTTTTACTTTGTTGTAGGAGTCGAGCTAACTGTTGTGGGATCCGGTTGGAATGGAAGAGAATCAAATGTCGCTGATATGTGGGCTTCCAGATGACATAGCTCTTTCTTGCTTGGCGAGAGTGCCCCGGAAGTACCATGCGGTATTAAAGTGTGTTTCCAAGAGATGGAGAGAATTCGTGTGCAGTGATGAGCTCTATGATTATCGTAGAATGCATAGTTTAAGTGAGACTTGGATATATGCTTTATGTTGTGACAAGTATGGGAAGATATGGTTTTATGTAGTGGACCCTAATGAATCACAGAGGCGTTGGAAGTGTGTTCCAGGTCTTCCAGCTCGTGCTTTGAATAAAATGGGTATGGGATTTGAAGTTCTAGGAAAAAAGGTTTACTTGTTGGGTGGTGGTGGTTGGTTGGAAGCTACTAATGAAGCCTTCTGCTATGATGTTTCAAGGAATTCATGGACTCAAGTTGCTTCCTTGTCGACTGCTAGGTACACAATTCCTTCCACTTGTGTTCTCGTGCATAGTTGTCTGCGCAAGTGATGCTGAACTTAAATCCTGCCTTTAAATTACCTTTGCAAGTGCTCCTCATTTACTGTGAATTGCTTTTTGGAAATGCTATAGTAACTCAAACGAAAGGAAATTTAGTGTCAAGTCGCTTGTGGAGTCTGCATCTCGAAATTGTAGATCATATATGCATGTAGATCGGGCCAGTGGACTAGAGTTCCTCTTTTTGTATCATGATTCTAACTCTTATGTTGATTGGAAAGCTCTTGTATTCATTCAGGTACGATTCTGCTTGTCAAGTTTATGATGGGAAAATATATGCCATTGGTGGGTTAGCATCAACAAGCAATGATCCATATTCTTGGGACATTTTTGATCCCCGTACAAATAGCTGGGAATTTCATTCCAATGACTGCGCTGTTCCTGAAGTTGAAGATTGCGTAGTCTTGGATGGGAAGATTTATATCCGCTGCCAAGCTTCTGCTTCTACCATGTCTTCTCCTTTCTATGCAGTCGTTTACGAACCTTCAAGTGGCATGTGGCAGCGTGCAGATGCTGATATGGTGTCAGGCTGGCAAGGTCCAGCGATTGTTGTGGACGGCACACTTTATGTGTTGGATCAGAGTTCAGGGACCAAGCTGATGATGTGGCAGAAGGATAAAAGGGAATGGGTGGCAGTTAAGAGGCTGTCAACACTGCTTACAAAACCACCTTGCCAACTGGCAGCGATTGGGAAGAAGTTATTTATCGTAGGAAGGGGACTCAGCACGGTTGTGTTGGATACCAGCCAAACTGGAAGTGTGGAGGGAGCCATGGTTGGTACATCCATACCTGGACTAATCACTGCTGATAAAGTGCTCAATTGTAAATGTCAAACACTTTGAATTCGTGGCACTTGATGTCATTGTGCGATCATGTGATTACGATGACCTTGCAGCAATGTTATGGATTCGACATTATGGGGCTTTTAAATTCTGTTGAAAATGCCCATAATTACTTTGGTTTACAGACAAACCATATACAGATCCTGCAAGAATGCAGTCGATCCACCATTTAGCCGACTGGCAAATCAATTGGCTGAGGATTGCATTCCTGTTCCAAACACAGCCTAAATGAGGTTTATAGAAAAGCGAGAACCTAACTAGCACAGATGGCAAAACAACAGCTTCTCCCATCATAATTAAATAATTAATGTATCAAAGTCAATGCAAGATGTCTTGCTAGAAACTATCACAACCTATAGTACACGTTAAAATTGATGCTTTTGGGTAATTACAGTACAAAGGATGCTCCTAAATCCTAGGATTGCAAGGCAAAGGTGGTTAGTATAAGCCCTTCCTTTCCAAAGCAGGATTCATGGATCCATTGTACAAATCGAAGACAATCGTCGGCAACCCAAGTCATTCACCTTGAAACTAACACCAAATGCTAAAATTACAGCGAACTCAGCTAGTCCGCTTCTTTTTAAACGCCGGATGTATGCTTCCATTGTAGGAATATAGTTTGTCAATCTTAGAAATACAATCTTCCATCCTCTTTAAAACTACAGGCATAGCAGAGACATTGCTGGAAATTTTCTCTTTCAACAAATGTGTTTTCTCGGCAGTCTTTCGGTCCTCTTCTGTTAGTAATGCTGCTCTACTGGATGTGTCCTGTCCTCCTGAATCTGCATAATGTTATGATATGGTCAATGCTGCAATCACAATAAAAAAACACAAATTTAGAACAAGATAGGGGCCTCTGAAGCCTTGAATGCAAACATCACCATTGAAAAGAACAAGAAAATTTGAAAAATACTACTCCGCTCTTTAGGATGAAAAAAAACTGCAATCAAACAATTACGCCATTGAATTTTGGAAGAGCAAACATAAATGCAGTAAGCTTCGAATTATTTGTCATTTCCTATCGTGCTAGTCTTACATTCTATACTTATCACACTAATAAACCAAAGATGCGAATATCTAACTACCTCTAATGCCATAGAAATCAGTAGAAAACCACAAACTTCATCTTCATTTCTGTTCTAATCACCACTGCCATGTCACCACTGCATACCAAGCATGCAATCCTGCTATTTACACCGCACAACTACACATGCCGAATACCAATCCTGCCACTAACCACTCAATCAATGTCTGCCTTCCTAGCTTCGTTTCGTTATCTTTCCAATTCACATAGAATCCCTCTAAAAGTAATTTCCTTTTGATTGGAAGCAAAAGGAAAGAACTGAAAGAACCACGGTAGTGGATTATTCGATACAGTTCAGCACAGCTTGTAGATAGCACATCCATCAGCCTAATACGTACCTAAAACTAAAATAATTCATTAACCTTAAGTACTGCAGCATACATTCACTTACTTAAAAACTCGTTAAGTCATCAGCAAATAATTATATGACAATCACAAAATAATAATTCCATGAAGCTTGTAAAAGGCGCATCAGCTAAGTCCATAACTAAAATTAAGTTGCGGTTGAAGATCTAATCTTTTAGGTACTAATACTAAGTAACACTACAATTAAGGTAACCCAACAAGTCATTGACACTTTTAATCAACAAATTTTGCAATTAAGTTAAAAATCAAAAGAAACAACACCTAAATCACAAAAAAATTTAGTGCCCAAAAAAAGACACGCAATTTTCACTTTACTTAACCCAGATCACATTTAAAACCCTAAAAGAGAACACAATAGCTAACCAACCTGGGTTAAGTTCACCGGAGGATCCAGGATCCGACCCTGAATCGAAATGCCGTAAAACGGGTCGTTGCGAGGAAAGAAGCGAAGCGACAGTAGTTTTGAGTTGATCCGGTAAAGTGGTTCTGTATTCCAGAATCTTCTTTGCCATTTGCTTCACTTCTGTCTCCAGCTTTTCCAATTTCTCCACCTCCTCCTCTTCTTCTTCGAATCTGGATTCCCGTTTTTCAGGGCTCCGAATGATTTCGGTCGGATTGTTAGACGACATGTTTGGATCTGTAAATGTAGAGTAGAGAAGAAGAGCGGAGGGTTTTGGAGGGTATTTTTTGGGGTTTTGAAATTTGAAAACAAAATTGTTTTAGCTTCTCTATTATTAGTATTTTTTATTATTGTTGTTGTTTGTAGAGTATAATTTCCGATGGGAGAAACAGAGGTCTACACTGACAGAGACTGCACCGCACCACCTGTTCTGTGTAGTGGCGTTTACTACTGTGATATTAATTATTTTTTAAAATATATTTTATTAAAAAATATATTAAAATAATATTTTTAATTTTAAAAAAAATATTTTTAATATCATTATATTAAAACGATGTAGAAATATAAATAAAAAATTATTTTTAAATAAAAAACTCAAATTTTATTTAAACTCCATGCAAACGCATAAAATCAATTGGCTTGTTTCTTCTTGCTAGTACGAGTTTTACAGCGTGTTTGGCAGTGTGGTTACGGGTGCTTTTTAAATAACTTTTCGTGCTAAAATGCATGCCAATGATATTTTTTCATTTTTTAAAAATTATTTTTGACATCAGCACATCAAAACGATCCAAAACATACAAACTATATTAAATTTTAATAAAAAACAAAAAAAAAATCAAATTTTTTGAGAACACAGCCGCAGCCGCGTTCCCAAACGAGCCCTTAGTAATTTTATACGTGACTTGTGTTTACTGCTACAAGTATTTTTATTAAACTAGTTTTATAAATTAACTTGAGATTTAGCTAACTTATCCAAGTCATTGGCTAACTCTAGAAAAAAATTTCATTCTAAAATTGATTCAATTTTATTTAGGTAAACCTTATAAAAAATCTATTGATACTTTTAAAAAATATATTCAAACAATATCATTTTAAATTTTTAAAAAAATTAAATTAATCCACTCAACTTGATCTCGATCGGGTTTAATTGTTATGACTGCATCCAATGAAGTATC
>Ga0307517_10008640_pt1 | contig 14593 bp, 5 predicted proteins | sample 23_EM_MG_FD_194515 | JGI IMG/M metagenome (GOLD analysis project Ga0307517, IMG submission 194515) | Populus trichocarpa ectomycorrhiza microbial communities from riparian zone in the Pacific Northwest, United States - 23_EM | ecosystem: Host-associated > Plants > Roots > Unclassified | place... | reverse complement strand
TTTTCTTGATAAGTTTCGGTTTTAATTGATTTTGTTTGCTAGTTTAATTGCTGCCATAGTTTAGATAATCACAAACCAAATCCCCCCAATTACATAACGTACAACATAAAAATCTGACTTGAAACTTTCTCGTGGGATCGACCCCTTGCTTGCTCTATACTATCTTGTGTGTTTTAAGTTAGGGTAATTAATTTGTGTGACCGCGACATCGCAACAAAGCCATTGATATTTCAATTGAGACATGAAGATCTTATCGTGGAGGTTTTTCATAAAGATATAGAGATTTCAATGGAGACAAGGAGATCTTGTCATGAAGATTTTTCATGGGGTTACATTTAGAGATATGGAGAATGTAAAGGATATATAAAGATCTCTCCATAATGATTTTCATGGAGACTGTCGTAGCGTGCACGACATTGAATGACTGGCTTTCCTCCTGGATCGAGGGGGTTTTGGATGTGTATGATTTGAAGGGTTCAGAAGTCACCACCTAGAATTATGGTCACTAGAAAAGCTAATGGTCTGCAAGAGTCTGGGTAAAGGGACTAGTTGTGCATGAGGAAGACACATCACCCCTAGTGCATCATGTATATGGTAAACTGCATTGTTGATTGATTGTTTTTCTCCAAGTCATGTTTTTATTCGTTGGTCCATCTAATGTAAGAAAGGTCATCTTCAGTAAGGATGTCTCTATTTTATCAAGCTATAACCTAACCACTCTAAAGTCCACATTTTAATGGTGAATTTATTTCTACTTTGTATCTTTAATACCCACGAATATACTTTACAGTGTAAAATTATACCCCCAAATGTTAAAGTCTACAATTAATTCCTAACATTTTATTTTTGTTCATTCATTTAATTTAATACCTTGAATATGCATTATGTTGTAAAACTCATACTCTAAATATTAATTAAACAAATTTTTACGATGTTTTTGAAGTTTAGGCCAACTTACACCATGGACTTAATAAATTTGTTATTAAATCCATAATGCATGCAAAATTATAAAACTATGTTTTTTTTTAATTTTTGATATTTTTAAAAAATGCTAAATCATAAAAATAATTTTTTCTTTTAAAAAAATACAAATTGTGATATTTTGGAGAAAACTTCGCTATATGCAATTAAAACATTTGATTAATTATTTTTTTTAGAAGAATCATTCAAACAAGCAACCAACTTAATATTAAAGAAATTGACTTTCTGCTTACAAATGAAAAAATAATAAGTTTGAGCATGTGAATGGCTTTAGGATACATCATGAAAATGGCATGCTATGTGGTTTATATATATTGAAAATAAAATCAAAGGAACTATGTCCTAAGCATATATATAAAAGAAAACCGTGACTAAACTTTGTTAAGGGCAAAAAGCATAAGTTATAGTTTTGGCATTGTAAACATTTTGACAACCCAATAGAGTTGCTTTTACGTAACCACAAACATGAATAGGTAAATCTACAGTTACTCCTACCAAGAAGAAGGACTATTCCTAAGTTAATTGATGTTGTTGGTTCTAACCATTCTGCCTTGATAGATTTAGAGCTGGCGCTACGGTTTGAAAAAGCTATTGAAGGCCTCACCCACTGTCTTATTTTTGGGTGCCCAATAACACCAGGAGAAAGGATCACCCTTTTTTCCTATGATCTCTTTACCTACCAAAGTTTCATCACCTTTCTTCTTCTTCTTTTTTTCTTTGTTGCAGTTTCCTTTTCTCTCCCTGCTCTCTTTGTTGTTCTTGATAATAATCAAAATTAACATATGGCCCTCAATGAATTTGATAACTTGCAAGCAAGATTTGATCCTAAATTTTCATTGTCTTCTTCAATTAGACCCTTCATTGTTGCAATTAGGCTCCTAACCTTGGTCACTTGGTTCAATTTGATCCTTCAACTTTCGATTAAGTCCCTTTATCCATTTTTCATTTTTTTTATTTGAATTGGTTTCTTTTAAAGAAAATGATAATTTTTAGGGAACCTAAAATTGGGTTATGGCAAAGACATAGAGATCTCACCGTGAAGATTTTGCATGGAGTCACTAAAGACATTGAGAAAGTTATTGTTTTTACTTAAAAAGTTCAAAAGAAAAAGATACAATAATAAAAATTATATGATCTCGAGTCCTGCATCATAAGAACTTTTTTCTGTTTGTTCAGGTTGCATCTTCTTCTTCATAAATTATTGAATGTATCTTATAGAGATGAAAGGTCATTGTTCATTAACCTTGGTTTCATAAATAGATGTTTAGAACCATACCTCCTAGGTTTAGGGCTAGGCTAATTGAGCCCCTACATGGGCTCATTCTAGTTATTTACTAATGTTACCTAAAAATACCGTTATTGGTTACATGTATCAATTAGGAATAACTAGTCTTTATTAAATACACTAATTCACTGTTATTTTTAGAATAAATGAACCTTTGATAGTCATTATTCTGACAACAATCAAGAATGCAAAATGACTTGGACCTTAGAATGAATAGATTTTAGTCTGACTATCAACCTTATACCTTGGGTGTAACTCATTGTAGTGGATCCATTTTTGACCATATATTTCTTTATAGATAGACCATTAGCATATTAGGCATAACGAACCCTTTAGAAATAAAAACAAAACAAATAGCATTGCAACTTATCTTAGATAAAACGCTTTAGGGTGATGGTATCTTACCTTTAGAATAATCAATCTCTTACCTAGAATTATGAAAGACCAATTAAAGTTCTTAGTGACCATAATACTATATGGTGACTCATTTTAAACTAATATATGTTTCAGACCTTTTTTTCCCTCTAAAAAGAACTATTTTTAGAAAAAGAATGAACGTTGTGATGATGTATATGATAGATAACACATGCAAACTTTTTTTCATTTCCTTATTTATGATGTTATTCTCAAGTGCAATCTAAAGTAGCCTTGCCACTAAGAATGGTTAATGTGTTGTCAGACTTTTTTGGTTCATAATCTCAATAAAAAAAATATGCAAAAAAAAAACAAAAACCTTTCTTTTAAAAAATATATTTATGTTTTAAATTATATATGGCCAAATATTTCAAAAATAAAAAATCATATTTGCATAATAAAAATAAAAGAATATAGCATTATTTACCATCTTTAAAAATTCAAAAAAAATATTTTTGTTGATATTTTTGGATTTAATAACCAGTTTATTAAAGTCATGAGAATTTGACCTACATTTCAATAACACCAAAATATATTTTTTTTGTTTTATTTTAATGTATAAGATTATGAAGTTATACATAAAACATATTCTCAATAATGAATAAAAAGACACGTTCTTTTATTTATATGTTTTGACATTAGAATGGTTAAATTTTAACTTGATAAGAAAAAAACCTCCTTACCGAGGAGGACTTTTCTTAAACCTTAAACAGATCAATGATTAAAAAACACAACAATACCTTAATTTATATCAGACACAAATAATGCATTTTACCTTAGGTAAGGTGTACTAGGGTGATATGTCTTCCTATACACAATCAATCCCTTTATCTAGACTTTGAGGCTAGTTAGAGTTTTCAGTGACCAAAATACTAGGTGGTGACTCCATTTCTTTATTATTGATAAGAAACAAGAATTCCTTGTTATTCCTCTTATCACTACAAGGATCCTAACCCGGGAGGATGATCGTCATGACGCCGCATACGTGCAACACCTATAATGTTATTTCTTACACTATTACCGATGAATAGCCTTGAACATAAATGTCTCCATTTCGAGACCCTTTTTAAGCATCCCTTAGAGGTCTAGTAACATACTTAACAAGTAATCCTTGTCCACCCACATCTATTCCAAAGATGTATACCCAATATTTTATTGGTTTCTGCTCATACGATTGACTATTGTTCAAAAACTACCCCCGGACTTATGGTCAGTATAAGAAAATTTAAATCAAGCCCCCATTCATTATATTCGACAAAAAATAATCATTTAGAGTCTCACTCATGTGGCTAAGTATATGTGTAAATACGTATCCCATATGTCTTTCTAAGGACCTCAATTCTAGCCCGACTCATGTGGCTGACTTCCATAATTATAACTCATGCCTACTTGTATCTTTAATACCTCTTTACAACTAAGCTCCTCCTTTGGGTTAGCTTCTACACAACATTTCATTCAGCATGACCATTATTAGACATCAATCACAACCCTACTCATGTAGCCGATTACCATACCGCAACGCAATTCTTATGATACATATCACAATAAGATTTTATCAATCTTTTACCAATGTGTTACCATGCAACTTGAAATTCATTATAAATATAATATTGAAAACTTAAAAGGATGAGGTGACGAACACCTATTTGTTTCTCTTATTAGTCTTGTCCTGTTTGCCTGGGGTCTAATAGTAGATGCCTCTCTTGCATCACTCAACGTCTTACATCAACTTCAGTATTTAAATATCAAGATTGTACGTCTCAATATTCCTTTAAAAATTTAAGTACTTTTTACTCATGAATACACATATTCTTATATTATCACACATTAAACTTAAAGTTTCCAACCTTTAACATTCTAATATAAACAATACTAACATGTAAGCTTGTTTCATGCATACACATTATTATGTTTTTCTTCTCCACATAATAATCACCTATATTCCTTAAATGGTAGCCAAAACGGTCTCACCTTTCTTGAATCGGTATAGCCGTATTTGCTATTGGAAAATTTCCCTCTCTTTATTTTCAAGCCAAAATCTTTACCCTTGCAAAAAATTTGAGCTTTACCTTTAAGATTAATCCTTGCATCATACAAGTTACATACATAACACACCAAAAGATGAATTTTTTTTAAAAGAATAACACTCAATTACCATGAATTCTAGCATTCAAGAATTCAATAACTCATATTTCCTTATAATTTTTCAAGCATAAACTAATTTTATCACATTCTTGATGTTTATATCACCATAACCATCCATAATTTCAAATAAAGATTACACCTAAGAAATTTTCCTAATTGGTTGAACTTATCCCTCTCTCCTCCTAGAGATTTGTCTTCAATTTTAAACAAATCCTTACTTAATACTACTCCATTTCTAAGCATATTGATCAATTTTCGCATTACTTTCCATTTTCCCTAAATTCCCATTATGGACCCTAGAAATTAAAATTAGAGTTTTTCATATATGTTCAAAGGTAATGGAAATTCTTTGTCCCTACATCTTTTAGGTTGTATAAGCATTAACTATGGTAAAAGATCCTTCTTATTTTGTTGAAAGATGTTTTATACCTCAATCCCAAATGTTCAAATAATGATCATTGATGGTTCATCTATTTGGAAATAGGATCTGGAGGTATTTAAAATTAGATGTCTTTTATTGAAATACAAGTTGTATTTTTATGGTCTAAAACTAGATGTCCCTTATTTATCCTAAGGTATGTTATTGTATTAATAATCACATTTATTATTCCATTTTTTGGAATATTACCCTTAATCAATGCCTATGCATATCAATTAGTAAGGACTCATATATGCATAACCATTAACAGTAGACAATTTGTTTAAAACCAGGATGATTCTTCTTATTATTACATGATCATTAGTCAATATTATTTGAAAAGAAATAAAGATTTATAAAGGAAATGAAATGACCAATTGAATACCCCCAATTGATACTTTTTAGCGACATTAAAGATGAGGAAATATCATAATTAGTGGTTTGTTTTAGTTCCTTTTCTTAAGTTAGCCTTGAAGTAATGCTCTAACAAGGAGAATGAATAATAGTTATTGCTAAGCCTTTCCGCTCTGGATACCAACTACCAATAGACAATATCTTTTTCTGGTAATACAAAATTCATTCTTGTAAATCAGGGATCTTTCTGTACTTATAGCATTTATTTGAATTCAGACAATCAGGATTATTATGAAATAGTCAAACCACATAAAATAAAAGAAACCAACTGCTCAAACAAGATGTTTAGCAACTAGAGTATCTAAAGTTCCAATTTTTTTAACTATATATGGTCACAAAATGTCCAATAACATTCACAAACATAAACACCAATACAAACTTATCTCATCCCATTTATATTGAGAACAAAAAACTAGGATATTTTATTACAAATTAGAACATATAGAAATAATGACAAAAAACAAATGACTTATACTCAAAACATCATAAAACATCCATAAGAAACAAACACCAAAGCTACACTTATAGGGACAGAACCATAAATATCACAAGCATGTATAAAAAACTATAAGGCTTATATATATAAGAAAAAAACCATAAGCATCACAAGAATGTATAATAAGAAAAGAAATAAAACATTTGAAGTGTAGCTTCATATATATATATATATATAAACTATAGCCATAATGCTTTTACATACAAGCATAAATCACACATTCAAATACATGAACAAAATAATAGGAAAAGAAATGGAGAGGGGTATACCTAAGCTGGTAAAATAAAAACCTGATTAAACTGCACTCATAGGGTTTCAAGATTAACCCCACCTTCTCTAGCTTTCTTTCTAAACCTCTTTGTCACTCTCTTTTTCAATCTAACTTGAATTTAAAAAACCTCACACTCTAATTTTAACCCTCTCAACCACTTTCTATTCTACTATTTTCTCTATGTTCTTGCCCTTTTTCTCCTTTTTTTTTTATGAATGATGAAACCATAACCCACCTACCTTATAGGGAAGATAAAAAGATTGAGACACAAGACACGTAGCACAACACAAACATCAGGACAAATCTACACAAACCATCCAAATGGCAAAGAAAAAAATGATAGCCAATCAAGGCTATACAAGGCATATGCATGGCTTTCATAAGAGTACAAAGCAAATTAATCATTGAACGAGAGGGTAAAATGAGATGGCGTAGGCTATGATTTTTGTCTTAGTTAAAAGACCATGAACAATGTTATAATTAAAGCCATCAACACCTAAATTAGGTTTGACGATGCCAAAATTAATAGAAACAGTAATGGTTTGGTGGAATAGGAATAGAGAACAAATTATATGTTGTGAGGGTTAAGGTTTATCTCAAGTAAAGAAAACGAAAAGGAAAAAAAAAGTTTATATACCCTATGTTTAAAGCGATAATGTCTTGGGGCTAAAACATCAAAGGAGTCTCTAGAGTTTGGCGCGTTATACATTTAATCATCTTAGACTTTTGATTTATTTAATTAAAGACAAATCAAATCAAGCCATAAAATTTCTTTTCAATTTGGTCCTTATTCGAGACCAAAAGGCTCTTCCTAATTCTCTGCTTTTTATATTATTGTACATGGATCTTTAAATTCTTTAAATTTAATTAGATTGGCTATTAAATAAGAATTTTCTTTCAATTAGGCCCTTCATTGAATTAATAGGACCTCCTAAACCATGTTAATTTAATGTTTTGGTCTTTAGTCCTTTAATTCTTGTAACTTTAACCAATTTATTTTCAATTGTACCTCTCAAAATGCATCTTAAATAATTTTGGAAATCTTGTCTTATACATCTTAAACCCCAGGCATTTATTTTTTTTAAAAAAATGATCTGAAAATAACTTTGAAATTTTTGTTTTGAAAACATTTGACTATTTTTGAAAATTATTGAGGGTAAACATTGGTTATGACACTTTCTAGGACTTGTAAGGTCATTGTTGTCCAAATTAGACTTCATGACGATACGGTCTTTAGAGAGATAAGTTTGCAACACTTTGTGATAAAGTGAAGAGTCTTACACCTGATGGGAATGTTGTTCGTTCTTATAAGGTTATACAATCACTAATCTCATCTCACATCTAGGACTTTTTCATCGGAGAGCATGTGAGCGATAGTTAAAGAAGGACTGATAGAGATAGTTATGTTTATGACTAGGATTTATAGAATAGTGTTCTTCATAGCAAGAACATCTTCTTTGTAAAGTGAGAATATCATGCATACTTTACACGCCATTTTATCCTATTTCTTCATGGAATTGAAGTTGTCTTTATGCCTTTAGTGCATCTAATAGAGCTTTATGTTGTATTTTTTTTTTGTTGATTGAATAGAAAAGTTCAAAGTTGTTCTTGTATGGATTGAACAACATTGTTCAGCACTTGCACTTGATGGGAGAGTTGTTGGAGAACTCAAGGAACTGAAGTTTTTATGGTAGGGGGATTAGTTACTCTTTCATGTCCTAGAGTCTCGTTAGTTATGGAAAAGTATTATGGGTGAAAGGAAATGAACTAGTTTATTTTCAGTTTCTCATAAACAATGCCACTAATAAAGCCATTAAAAAACATTAGACAAAAATTGAATTTTCCACGGGTACATCTAAAGTTGTTGGTATGATTAGGCTTAACCGCGAGTCCATGAACTTTCATACAAAATAAGTCTATTATTGGAACAAAAGACCCTTTAATGCTCAAGTCAACAAATATATGATGGGCATGGTGTGTGAAAAAGAAATGTATGAAAAAAATATAAAGAGAAAAAGTACATGGCCTGGAGTTGACCTAGAATGGCATGACCTTGTATGGCTTACTTTGTATGACCTAGAAAGGCATGATCTTATATGGCTGGCTTTTATAGCTTATAATGGCATGGTCTTACATGAATGGATTTAAGGGGTTATTGACTTGCAAATTTAGCCAATTTTGCATTAGGATTGATTTTATTGTTGGGGAAAAATTAGGGAGCCTAGGATCGATTTTGTTGGTCAAGTTTGAAAAGAAATGTTACATAAATTATTAAAAGATCTTCATTGTTATCATTTTAGCCCTTGTTAAAAAAACTTCCAATGTTGTCCATGCCACTAAAATATTCTTTAAAGAGTTTATTATACTTCATAGACTACCAAAGACAATTGTTTTTAATCATGATATAAAATTGTTTAATGTGAAATCATTCCTCTATTAATGATTTTCTTGGATATTTTTCATGAAAATGTTTGTGCATAAACTAATATTCAACCATGGAAAAGTATGAAATAAAAATAACACTTGTTAAATTTAAAACATATAAAAATAAATAAATATTAGTACTTGTGAGAAAGAGGAGGAAAATTTTACAGAGGTAATTTTATCTTTAAGAGGATGCACATTCTTCTTATAAAAGCTTATGTTTTTCCTGTTCTTTTCTTTTTATTTTACTTCCTTTAGGCATATCTTACTACTTTTAGGATTGTCTTATAAATTTTTGTGACTCTTAAGGCTAAAAAAAATTCATGTTCTCATATCAGCTCCATGTTTGAAGAATTTTGCTTGCAAGATTCCTCTATACTATATACAGTCTTCTTGAATTTTACTCTAAATTCAGAATCAATTCTTGTTACTTTTTTATCTAAAAGAAACAAAATATTTAGGCATAACTTTTTAGTGAGTCATAAGAAATTTTGTAAGATTAAAATATGAGATAAAAGACTACACCAAACAAAATAAAGAATACAAGGAAAGAGAAAACAAAATGTTCTTCCCTTTTCATCCTTATTAAAATTGATCTTTGGTAAATAAAAAAAGAAATGGGTTAAAGTTGTTTGGCACCTTTCAATCTTTATTCTTCAACTTTCCACTTTGCTCACATAAGATAAATAAAACTTTTTAAGCTTTCATCATCAAGGTTGCACCTTTTAAAGAAATAAAATCTTCTTACATCATCTTTTTTTTTTATAGGTTGATCAACTTCAAAAGCAAATAGATGTGATTTTTATCTCTTGGTAACTTTCCTTACTCTTTTCCTTGGTTTATTTATTTATTTTCTTTAAAATCAATATAGGTTTTATTCTTGAAAACCCATATTTTATAAAGAAGACATGAAATTGGAATACAAGTGATCCTATAAAAACAATATGAGCATGTAACTACACCAAGATAAAATTAACGAAAAACCTTTATGAAATTCAAACACGATTACTAGAAAAGTGTGTGTGTGTGTGTGTGTGTGTGTGTGTTTGTAAAAGCAATGCCCCTTGATGTTCCTACTGAATAATCGGGGTTGGTTTCTGACCCTATTACTTAGGTGGCATGGTTTTTTACCATTGATGTAATGCTCATTTCCTTTGCTCTAGTTCTTTAATTATTGGCTTAGTGTGTAAGACAACTTTATCATGTTTTCGCTCTTGCTTAATATAACTTACTTATGAGTTTAGTCCTTACCTTTGCCTGTTCAGCTCATGGTTTGTTGCTTTATTCAAACTTCCTTATCATCTTTATGATGTCCTTTTCCATTTTCTTATAAATATCCTTAGAAATATGCCTTTTAATTTATTCGAGATCTAAATCAACCTTTTAAGTAAATAAAGATGGCGTTTAGATTGGAACCTTCCTCACCTTTTTTACCAAGTATTATAGAATTAGTATCTTCTTAGCAAAAAAATTCCATTACAAGGTATTATTAGGTTGTTCTAGTACAAGATTAGGCTTGATCTTGTCTATCATTAATCATCTGTGTGGTTGATCTTCGACACCATATATTAGTAATTTAGTAACTGTTTGTCATTATTAATTATTAACCAAATAATCAATATTTTATGATCATATAACATGCTCTTTTAATATGGTACATGGTCTAGCTTCATCCTTCTATATTTGTGTGCTTAGACATTGCATTCTCTTAAACAAGATCTTGGTTAATCAACCTTGTCACCACTTTTTTTTTAGGTTTAGAAGATGTTGACGATCTTTAGCAAATTCATCACCCTCATTACTGAGTTTGGATGACTTCTATTGTGCCATATGTTAATACCATTTACTATTAGCAAACCTTTTAGGCTTAAAAGCCTTGAAATTTTATTATTTGATTTTTTTTAACTTTAGCCCCAAGTCTTTTACCTTTAGTAGAATTGTATGAAAAATAGGGCACCTATATACTTCATAGAGAGATTTTTTTATGATTTTCTTGCACTAATTCTTAGGTTTTACTACAATCAATATACTTCTTACTTGTGACTATATTAATGACTAACTCCGGTTTTTGTCATATTTAATAAGACTCGGTCTATTGTATTTCTCATTTGCTAAGAAATCATTTTGAATTAGAAGCAGACACTATTGTATTACTTTAAAGAATAAGTTGTTATCCACTTTTATCTTATTTTCCAAGAAGCGAATGCAACTAGGTTCTAATGCCTTTTAGATTTGATTCATTAATATAACACAACTATTATTATTATGTCTTTATGAGTCATGTCAGTTATAATATTTCTTTCCCTTTATTTTCTTGGTAGTAGGGATTGTGTGATATTCTAGGAGTTTAAGTTATCCTCCCTACGTCAATTGGTCGAATATCTCTTTGGTTATCTTAATATTGAATGAGTATTCTTTATTTTCTTTGATTACTTTAGTCATTTTTATTTCTTTAGCAATAGGTTTATTAGCCTCTTTAGGCTTTTCTAATGTTTTGATCTCAAATGGTTTTCCTTTTTTAAGTTATACTATCAATATTAGGTTTTGCTAAACTTCTTCAAACTCCTCAATAGAATATAAATCGATTATTGAATAAACAACCATAACCTTTTTAAAGTAGCTAATTGGGTTGAGTATGTTCTCTTAAGTGACTTTTTTTTTTACTTTCTTGCCCATCTTTTCATATCGATCAACATCATGTATAAGGGTTTAGATATTTGAATACATGCCTTGGTAGTGTAGAAAACCAATTATAGTAGTCTTGGTCGTTAATGAACCAAAGAGCTTTAGTTATCAAAATTATTAGCAACATCATTACCATTATGATTAGTAAACTTTACAATGTGTTTCCTTGTTGACTAGTTATATCCCTAAAAATCTATTTGAAATTAGCTATCTTAATTCTTGTGGATACAACTTGTTAATCCATTTATGATATGGATAATTATATGTAGGCCTAACTATATGTCCAATATCTATCCCTATTTCCCTTAAATGTTAGGCTAATACAACCCTATCAATTCTTTACATTGCTAAAATATAGCCCTATATCGCATTAAACTATCCAAGTACAAGTTGAATTGGTTATAGATGCTTGGCCTAAGGTTACCTACACTCTTGTGAGGTAGGTGGTACCTCATGGATGATCATGATTGAATTGGGTTAAACTTGTTATAGTGCATTTATGTGAACATCTAATACCTATTAGAGTTATTATGAAAGTATATCTCAGGACTTACATTTAGGAAACTAGCCAAAAAAATTCTTGATCGACTTTGTTTAAGCTCATTCTAGATTTGATTGATTTGATTGACAATAGTCTTTATGGTCTTGTTAACTACCCTAATATATTTATGGAAAGTTGTGTTAACCTTATTTTTCATTTCCAGCTAGATAGCCCTTAAATCAACATTAAATGGATTTAAATTCTAATAAAATGATGCACCTTTAGAATGAGCAATTGTTGGCTAACCGTAGCTTGGCCAAACTAGTCATGACCATTAGATCATATCATCAAGCTCCCAAAAAGAATAGCTATAAGGTTTTGGTTGAGGCATATAAATACCAACGTATCCACTATAAGTTGTTAGAGGCAATGATGTTAGGAAAGGTGACACTATTATAGACTTATAAGACATTGAGACACTATGGTTGTGTCCAAATGTAGTTGTTTTTATTGATACAGGGAATTAGATGTTGAAGAGTCATCTTATAGCAAGTCTAATAAAGGTTGTTTTATTGTCCTTTATGTTGTTAAGTATTTTTTTGCTAAGACATTGAAATAAAAAAAAAAGACTTTTCGAATGAAATAAAAAAAACAAAAGAATATATATATATACATATATACATATATATATATATATATATTAAGCAGTTTAGTTTTTTAGCAATGATACTAATTTTTTTATTATATATAAACAAATTAGCTAAACAAATTACCCCCCAACGTGCCAGTGTTATGATTAATTGATGGATTCTCTAAATTGATCAATATGTTACTTTTTATTCATTCTAAGAAACTACACTTCGAAACTTAATCACGAGTGGAGACAAGTAACAACCTTACATAAATAGAGTGTGGATTTCTCGAATTGATCTAACAGGTTAAACGATGAATATTTGTGATGTCAAGAAAACTACAAACTAAGTAAAAATAGTAAAGCAATAAAGATAAAAGAAAGTTGTAAATTATGATAAATAAAATAAAGCGATAAATTGTAGAAAGCTTGTAAAGAAATCTTATATATAAGGTTGACCATCGTTTTCAACTGCTAGATGACCTATTTTTAATGTTATAGACATTGAATTTCACATAACCTATAAACCCTAGTCTTATACAAACTGTCTTATAGTAGATGAGGATTTTACAATTGAATTATAGTAAGATTTGTGTTTTCTATTTGTGTGCCTCCTCCAAATAGTTATATGTGTTAATACTCTCATTATACTGTAACATTCATCACCATTAACTATTAAAGGCTTCTACTTTAAATAAGACTTAATTGTTGATCAATAACATGAACTCTTATCTTCTTGGTCTATGGTCGATTTCAATTATCTACACATTTTTGCTTAAAACGCAAAGTGAACAACCATTGCTCTTGATCAAACGACATGTGATTGTTTATATTTAGTATACACAAAAATATACTCACTATGTCCCAATGATCATGTTTTCATTTTGGTATTCTCAAAACTACTGTAAGTTATAAAAAAATCAAAATGTTAATTTCTTCTATTATATTCACAATTATTATTCCTTTAAAAAAATTTAATCCAATTTCTCTCTCCATTATTTAAAATGGAAATACTAAAAAGTAATTTCAAAATAGATGGCATGAATTAATTACACTTTTTTAATCTATATAAAAAAAATTAAATGGGACACTAACTTTAGAATAAAAAGAGATAACTTTAATGAGATAATTACAATTATAAAATTAAATGATTGATAAAATATTAATTACATGATGCCTATCACTTAGTAAAGAGTTTTCATAAAAAATTCAGTTACTCTAACATTATCCATAAAATTTATTGTAAGAAAAAGACAACTTTAGACAAAAGTAATTCAAAAGTTTTATAATATAATAATTATCTTAATATTTTAATTTTATAATATTAAAATATAAATATTATTATATGAAATTCAATTTTCTATCGTATTTTATTTTTCTTGAAGTTTTTTCAAGAGTTCTCAATTATATACATTACTAAATATAAGTAATTAAAATTAAAAAAAATAAAAAAGTTTTAATAATCAAACTAGAGTGTATGAGGTTTTATAAATAGGCATGTGATGGAAAAACAAGGTAACCTATTTTTTTAGGAATTATATTATATTTTAGAGAGCTGAATTTATATAGAAATATATTTTGTATTGTTTTTTAATGAAAGATAAATATTTTTCTTTTATATAAATTAAATATCTTTTTAATTTTGGCATGGATAAGTTTTTTAAGATAATCCAATATATTTGATATTTACTAATAAGCCTTCTTAACACATGTGATGATTATTAATATTTAAGAGTATTTTGGTTTAATCAAATGTTTTAATATAGAGTTCACATTTTTATATATAGTTATATATATTTTTTAATTTGATGATAAAGAGTATCCTTGAGCACATCTCTTACATAAATTAGTGTATTTAAATAAATTTAATAAATTCTTATTGGTTTGAAGGTTTGAAATTATGAAGTTAAGGAAATGAGCATATCTCCTTAAGTCAAACCCTTAGAAT
>Ga0307517_10008639_pt1 | contig 14596 bp, 14 predicted proteins | sample 23_EM_MG_FD_194515 | JGI IMG/M metagenome (GOLD analysis project Ga0307517, IMG submission 194515) | Populus trichocarpa ectomycorrhiza microbial communities from riparian zone in the Pacific Northwest, United States - 23_EM | ecosystem: Host-associated > Plants > Roots > Unclassified | place... | reverse complement strand
GTTTAAATTGATGTCATGATCTTCTCGTCGAAGTCCCCATGCATCCGAATGATCTACGATTTGCCATCCCCGATCAGCTACCAACTGCATCTTATCCATTCTTTTGGAAAGTTTAAACTTGCCAAAGCCACTTTCATCCATCCCGTCAACCGTTGCCATTGGACAAGACCGTAACATGTCCAACCACATTCTCAGGTATCACGTCTGAGTCAAACTGATATATCTGGTTCTAATCCATACTTTTGATAAAGATCCGAAAAGAGATACAGTTCAACGATCTAATGTGTATTTCGAAGTGAGTATCACGATTCGTGAATTGTGATGCACATTTTACCTTCAGACAACGCAGTGTCTCTTGAACGATAACCTCAGCAGGAACGACAAGATAGATTCGATGACACCTATCGTCATGCCTTGAATACGTATGTAAACTCAAGTAGAAATCTTGACCCTTCATCCGACAATTATAGCTGTGAATGAAATGGTCACCGAATACGAGCGACGAAAAATTGGCATCGGTGTGAAGAGAAAGGGATGCTTCGGCTTGAGAAAGAGCAGAGAAAACGTTGTGCTCGTGTTTGATAGAGGCAGCGCGCTGAAGTCTCATATGAGTTCACCATGAGCCCGGAACGAGCAAAGTAATCAACAAACCACATCTGGATTTAGATTCACCCCTATACCCTTCGGTTTAACGTTTTGCGGTTTCCATTCCATGAGCAATGCATCAAGTTGACGTTTTGAATCTTCCGCTCCTTGAGGGAGACTAGCAGTCAGACATGCAACAACTAAAATGACATTTTGAAGTTCCGATTCCGTGAGTTCGTTTACGAAACCTACGTTTCAACCAGGATTTAAAATTGTCCACGTTCTGCCAAGAATATGAGAGACGCATTTGACCAGTGGAATATAGAGTACACACTCGTCTAATTTGACTTTGTTTGCGGTCTCGAACGGGTGATTGGAAACACCTCGTCCATCTCACCGCGTACTGTTCATGAACCCGTCTGGTGGAATCGAATTCCTTAAAAATACATTAATGATATGTAGAGGATGGAATTTACACCTACTTCGCGGCTCAGCGTCCGGAGGGAGGACCATAAAATTAATGGCAGGTCTGAACTGAGGCCGAGGTCACTCCACGGTTCAATTTTTGATAGAGATGTGAGTTCCAGAGATTGTAGATAAACTCTCAAGTTGTCGTTGAGATATCCATATTGGCAATGATATGCCAAATCCCGGATATTGTGTATTTCTTTGACAAGGATGAAGAATCAAAAGTTGTGCAGATCAATGGAAAGGGAACGCACCACATACACCTTTTACGATACCGTCGAGGATGTACATTGCGGCTAATTCATGAACTCGGGCAAGATCGAAGGGCAAATGTCCACCTCGAGTAGGATCCAGAAGATAGTCAAAAAGCGATTTATGTAATATACGGACTCGGTCAACATCAATGGAAATGAGAGAAAGAATTGGGTCAAGAAGTAAAACAAGGTCACCAGCTTTCATCTCAAGCAACCTTTCAATGGTGTTAACATCGGGAGTCAATGCCTTAAAAACGCCGGCACTTTTACTCTCAAAGTAGAGAATGCCGAGGACGAGACAGATCTTCTCAAGTTGACCGAGGGTATCAACGCATTGAAAAATCAATGCATACAATGCATCTAGTTGAGCATAGGGTCGGTCTCTATCTCGAGGAGGTTGAAGACGAAGGATGACTTCAAGTCGGTCATCAGGACGGTGCTTCGGAGACTGGATATACCTAATCACAGTCGATGCATAGATAAAGTGCCTAGAGGATCGTTCGACAAGGGAGGCGATTGCTTTTCGGTCCGGCCAGGTGAGAGGTAGGTTCTGCCCAAGACGGTGAACTCGCCGTATTGCCGCAAATTCTTTTTCAAGGAACTTGCGAATGTCCATATCGGCATCGGGATCGTCGCTTAGGTTATATCGGTGTACCGCTATAGCCTGAAGATCAGGGTCGTGATTGAAAACATCCATAATGTGTGCCTCTGGTCGACTCGTGATGAGAAAACGAAGAGGATAAGGAATTTGAGGAATGGCACTGGCAATGGCCCGAAGCAACACACACTGGACTTCTTGATTCTCGCATTCATCCAGACCATCTATGACAATGAGTCTGGGGACAGCTATCAGGGACCCCTTCGACCTCAGGGCAAGCAGTGGTTCGACGAGTAGTCCTTGAATTTGAATCTCGTGTCTCTTAGTGAATAAAGGAGGATTTTCACGGATACAGTCGTCGACGAAGGGGATAATTGCTTTTAAGCTGCGGATTAAATGCGAAACGAGGGTCGGGATCAGTTGGTTCCCATTGTTTCTCGCTGGGTCGCTTCGGAAGAAGAAAAAGCTTGCCGCAAGCTGGCTCTTTTTGTGGAAGTCCTCTGAGAGGGATTGTGCAAGCGCAGATTTCCCCACTCCGGCGCCTCCGTGCAACCAGAAGAGGCTTGATGGCATGGCCGTATCCTCGTCACTGTTAATCCATTCTTCTATGATTTGAATAATCTGAAGCCGTGTGGACTCAGCGCATCGAGGAGGATTAGAGCGGGCGGCAGAGTCGAAAGCGGCATTGTGAGAACAACGTTTCTCGAGTTCCTCTAATTAATTTTCAGATAATACAATACTGAGCCAGGAAAACTGACATACTTAGCGAGTTATACTGGATGATATTATAAATGATTCCGCCTTGCGACGCATGTTGGCCCCGATTAGTGTAATTTTCAATGGACGTCTCATGGTGACTGCGGTCAAAGTAGGAGCTCTGATCGGAAGGACCGCAGTCACTGGAAAGATGAGCCATTGTGAGGGTGTGGTTTGGAAATAAGTAACTTGAATGTGTGTTGTGTGTTATGCATTTTGATTAAGGTGTGAAGTCACGTGTATATTTCTTTTCTTCTTAATTTCTTTTAAATATTTAATTTTGAAATAATCCCTTCCAGCGATCCTGACGGTCACCCATTACTGGCACCCCATATTGAAGAGAATCGGACTGAAGTGAGACCTGGAAGACAGGGACGACCGGTTGGCGTTGACGTTTGCGTTGGTACGTTGACCGTTGACCACCAAATGAGTCACCACTCTTTCTTTCTTCTAACCAATGCCTGACGAGCATTTGCCTCTGATCGAGTTTCTCAGGGACTCTCGGAATAAGATATTTAGAAAGTGCGTTCACGGCTGTTCACGGCCATGGCCATGCTAAATGCCACTCATTTCGACAGGGGTCACTTGCCATGGGACGAAAATTGGAAGCTAGACGGGAAATTCTTCAGAGACATGGAAGCATGGAATGGTCGACAACCAGATTCAACGCTGCCTAAAGTCATGGGGAAAGTCAGTGATGCAGTTACAAGGCAGCAGTCGTTCGCAGAGCTGGTGCCAGACCCCCCCTTTCCGGCTCGTGGACTTGTCATTTCCCTGGCACATCTACTAGCCCTTGGCGTAGTACGCCGGTTGCTTCTTCAACCTCTGTTATTTCTCATTGTTCTGTGTCTAGACAGCAGTAATGGTGAAGACCGAAGTGTTCCAGTATACCGCAGAGGTGATAACCTGGCTTACAACGGTTGAAGCAAGTTTAGGAAATGAGCAGGGCTGGAAAATCGTATCGATTACTCATGAAAAACTCATGCACATACAGTACGTGAATTTTCCGAGGATCAGGACTACGTCGTATTGATGGCTGAATAGGAAGCTGATAAACGAGATATGTAAATGGGGATGGACTATACTTGTACGCGTTCCACCTTATGCTAGTTTTTTCAGGTTCTGAAACTCTTACTCAGAACGATGGAAGATGGGCGGGACCCTTCAACGGACTTTCTGTTCGTTCAGAAATTCGAGTTTTCAAGAAGAAACTGACGGCAGCGAGAAAGCTTCTCTTAGTACGTTGTCACTTATTTCAAGAAGACTGTTGAATTTGACTATTTTGCAGAATTCGCAGGTCAATACACTGATCGTCGGTGTTGATGAAATCTTGGATCAAATTGTTGAGATCAAGAATTGCCAGAAATCGCAATTGGTAAGGAACGGAGCGTGTGCTAACTGCAAGAGATTGACTATGTATTTGTAGAACGCGACATTAGATCATGAAAATCATGCTGTGGTGCGCGAACGGTTCCTTCAACAAACGCTCTGCAAAGTGGCTTTGTCAAATACATCATATGACGACCAAGGGAAGCTCCCATGCGACGAGGACACCCGTGTAGAAATTCTTGCAGATATCAAGAGATGGGTAGACGATGTTTCTGCAGGGAGCCAGAACTTTTTCTGGTTGACTGGCGACCCTGGCTGTGGTAAATCTGCCATCGCGGCATCACTCGCACGATATTGCAAAGACGCGGGCACTTTGTGGGCTCAGTTCTTTATCAATCGAAACAATGAGGCTACTACGAACCCCCGATTTTATTTTCCTTCCATCGCTCTCCAGATGTATGACCACACCTCGGGTGAAGCTATTTTTGAAACCATCTACCAAATAATCAACCGGCGGCCATCTGTGCTTGACGAGATATCTCTTAATCAAGCGTTTTCTCTCTTTCTTCAGACTGTCCATATGGCGTGCGATTTGAACCCAAGTAAAACTGTCGCCATCGTCATTGACGGGCTGGACGAAACGCGACCAGATAAGTTGCAATACACTGCCGATATTTTCTTGCAATTATTCAAGTCAGTGACACGCCGGAACGCAAAGGTTTTCATTTCGAGTCGGACGGAGTACGAAATTACGATACCATTCGGCCTCGCCCTTCAATCTGATGATTGCCGTGTCAAGCATATACATCTAAACACATCCGATCTATCGTCTATTCAGGACGTTTCACGATACCTTTCCCGGAATGTCAAGCGAATTGCGGAGGAATGGAATTTTGACTGGGAGCAGTGGCCTGGGAAGGGCTTGGAGATGTTGTGCGTTCGAGCCGGCGGGTTGTTTATCTGGGCTGTAGCCGTGATAAAGTTCATCCAAGAACAACTCAGGAATTTTGAACACGAACCTTTAATCGAACTTCTTGATGTGGTCAACGGAGACGTGGACAGACTGTACAGGACTATCCTGGCGAACACTATGGCACAAGGCTATTGGGAATGGGAGAAATTTAAAAGGATTATCGGACTTATCATTATGTTGAAGGAACCACTTCCGATTAGGGACATTGGGACGCTGCTTCAAGTTGGCCGTACACCATCAATAAAATCACTCAATGTCTTGCATTTCGTGACGAAGTTGAGAACGATTCTGGTTGCTGGCACGGAAAGCATCACCCAAGACACAATCCCCCGACTTCACAAATCCTTTGTCGAATATATCACCAGCCACCGAGCTGATGCCCAACTCCGTATTAATGTTTCGAAGGGAGAGGGACATATTGCGATAATGTGTTTACGCCTGCTCGTTCAATTGAAGGATCCTGGTCGGAGGGCTTTATTGTCTGGGAAAAGTGTGCAATATGCTATTCACCACTGGACGAGGCACTTACCTGGCAATGGAGTTTCGGAAACGGGGATCGGTATTGTCGGCAATGATGCTCGAGCACTCCGGGTGATTCTTTCAACAACTGCAACATTGAGAAATGGGTTTGTTTCGGCGTCAGGCGACTATCGGACGCATATGTATGACCCGACAATGGGCTTTCCACCGCCTACGTCGTACACGTACACACGCTGTTCAACTATCCGATCAAACGGCATCTGGGCCATTGCTGTGTCTTCGGATGGTAGGTTGATCGCGTCAGGAGACAGCAGCGGAGATGTTCAGATATGGGACAGCAGTTCGCACGAGGCAATTGGAAAAGCAAATAAACATGGTGGTTGTGTGTTCTCCGTTTGTTTCTCCCCTGATTCGCATTGGCTTTTGTCTGCAAGTGATGATAACACTGTTCGAATATGGGATTGTGGAACGGGACAGGCAGTTGGCTCTCCACTAGTAGGGCACACCGATGACGTCAAATCTGTCTGCACGGATGGCCAGAGGATAATTTCAGGAAGCAGCGATGAAACTATTCGCGTTTGGAGTCGTAACACAAGCCAGATAGGGTCGGCAATCATTGCAGGAGGAGCTGTTCTCGCTGTTGCCCTTTCCAACGATCGCATTGTTGCAGGAGTGGGCCACAATGTGAACGTCTTTGATGTCGAGACTCGACGGCAAATAGCTTCGATGAAAGGCCATACCAATATGGTGTGGACAGTTGCCCTGTCGCCCGATGGCAGACGAATCGCCTCGGGCAGCATGGACAATACAATTCGTATTTGGGATTTCCAAATCGGAAAACCGACTCTCAAACTCGAGGGACATACAAGATATGTACACTCTGTCGCCTTTTCTCCCAATGGCCGTTGGATCACCTCGGGCAGCTGGGATAAGACAGTACGTGTCTGGAATTCCGAGACTGGCGAACCGGTCGGCAGCCCGCTAACTGAGCATACCAACCTCGTAACCTCTGTTGCCTTCTCACCCGACAACCTTCACGTAATCTCTGGGAGCTATGACCGTACCGTTCGCATTTGGTCTCCGCTATTCAAGTGGCAAAAACCCTCCCAGCAGATTACTGCTATCCACATTTCACGACACCCAGCCACTTCCCCCGACGACAGAATCTCACTCGAGGGCCATCCCTGCGTCATATCTGCCTGCTGCTCTCCCGATGGTTCCCTCTATGCAGTATCGACACTGGAAGGGTCTGTATTAATGTGGAATACGGAACGCAGGCTCATATGGGAGACAAACCTTACTCAGGCTATCCATCCAATTCATTCCCTTCGATTCTCGGGGAACCGACTCATTTTGTCTGCTCCAGATGGTTCTACCATGGCTTGGACCTTATTGGATGGAAGGCCGACACACATGGAACCCATTAGGCACGGACCTCAACACAACCTTCATCATTCTACAAACTTATCCAAGGGACTTTACCGGCCGACCATGGTTTCGTGGATCCCTTTTGATGTCGATGCTGGTTTGTGGGCTTTTGTCGAAGGCTCTTTCATCAATTTCGACTCTGAAGCTGGGTCTGCTACCATCATTGATGTCGAAGATGGAATCAGGAGTTAGATGATTTTACTTGTGAACTCTTCTTCCCAACTACTCCAAAATTGTTTGAAGCAACCTGATAGTTCACGCATGAAGAAAATTGTGATTGTAAACTGCAACGTATTGAAAAAAGTATTTATTCAAATCCATACTGGGACCAAATTGAACGTTGCGGACAAGAATTAGAATCCTGACATGCTCTATCATATTTTTGAAAACCGTTTTACACAAACATTCTTTTCCTTGTTCAATCACGCCCTCATGAAAAAATACAGATATGCCAACTTTTTCAACTCGGCAACACTATGTGCATCCGCTTTCACAACTTTTTCATCATTAAACAACACCCAATCACCTTCTGCGCCTTTTCGAATGTGAGTGACGTAATGCCCTGAATGGACAGATGGGCCTTTGTGCGAAACAAAAGCAGCGAGCTTGTAACATGCAGGAATGTCCGTAAGACCTGGTAGTGGAGCAGGTACATTTGTCGAAGCAGGAGTGGCCGCAGCGGCCGCAACAGGAGTTTCTTCACCAGAGTCATCGGGATGGCTGAACAACCATTCAATTGCACGGTTAGGATCGGCACCCTAGAATCAATTAGGAATCGACTGCATGATGAATTACACTAAAAATACTCACAGTTTCTTGCAGCGCTTTCCTGGCTTGCGGAACCGTGAACCCCATGTCAGCAAGAAGAGCCACCTGAGTCGAATCAGGCTCAGGTGCCCCTCCCGGTGCTGGGGAGAGTTGGATTGGGGAGTCAATATCCGAATCATCCATATGCGCAAACAACCATTCCATCGCAGCTTCTGGGTCATTATTCCCAGTCGCAAGCAACGCCTTTTGACATCTCACGGTTGGGAATCCCATCCCCTCCAACTGCGCCATTGCAGTCGCATTGAATTCAGGCAGAGCAGGGGCAGCCTCATTAGAAAACTCGATTTCCCAAGGCTGAAGGCCTCTCCCCATATACGGCTCCGTGAAAATGAGTTGGTCGAGGTCAGGCACTAAAACGGGGATACCTAGGAGAAATTATTAGTACAATGAGAATAAGCCAATTGAAAAATCGACAGACCAAGCTTTGTGGGAACCCAGTTCACGAGTTGGAATCTTTTGGCATGTACAACCAGAATCTCAGGAAGTGACGCGAACTTGAATTGCCTACAACCCGAACGTATTTCAATGCTGCCGAAAAAAGTGATGACATCCGGACCCACCTCACAGCATTGACGCTCTTTTTGCACTCTGGACACGAATACTCCAACCCTTCCTTGCCCAGAACACCCTTGACACAATCGGTCAATCGTACATCTTCGTAAATGACCTTCCCCTCTTCGTTTTTTCCTTTTTCTACCGCGGGAACAGCTACAGAAAGAACCTCCGCTGTGTCTGTGCGATACCTTACTTTGTTACAAGAAGTACATTGAAGCCGTTGTTCCATAACATAACTGAATAGTTTCGTGGGATCTGTTCGAAAAGGATAAGAATAAGCGTTCAGAGAACGACCAAATCATCTACCTTGCTCAGCTCGATCCCTATATTTTTGACCATCCCGCTTCAACACCGTCAATAGGTGCGTAAAGAATTCCTCTGCATCCTGTTGCCTCATCGTTGCAAACTCCTGGTGGCCCTTCCCAATTAAAGTTTTGAAAGTTGTAGGTTTCACACCCAACTGGAAAACTGGCGTCGGAGAAGGATGTTGTAATGCATCACCAAAAGCAGATGATGTCGATGGCGGAAGCGCGTTGGCAGGATGTGAATATCGACCACTCAACAATCCGTCTGCGACTTTACGCATTTGACATTCCACACAGTCTGCTGGAAGGGGAACGGTGCATGCTTCCGCATGGTGCATGCCTGCTGGTTCGTAATACCGCGTTTGGAAGGCTGGAAGAGCAAAAATTGTTTGCAAGACGGAAGCCATATAACAGCTGTTGCCGAGGTTGGCTAACCCAGTAAGGCCTGGACCAAATACGGGTTCGAGAGCCTTGCCATCGTCATCTGTCAAGGAGAAATCGTATCTCAGATTTTCCTCGATTTGCTGATGGGAAATGGTCAGAACTATATGAAGGGGGGAGGAAAACCCACTTACCAACTCGGTCATGTTCTTCTCCGTTTTAGTCAAACTTTGTACATTGATACCAAAGTTCGAAAGATGTAATGCGATGGCAGGGTCCTCCTTAGAGTCGTCGCAGGTATAACAATATACGTCTAAGCAAAGAAAAATTGAAAGAGGGACGAGGAACAAATAATATGGCTTACCTGCACCTTCGGGGGTTATTGTCCCAAGTTTGACGCTCACTGGGTGACCAGTGGTTTCATAATGATTCAAACCATGACCGTTGCCTCCTACACCTCCATACTGCTGCCTCCCACACCCCAGGCAAGCGCAGGTAAGGCAAAGCCAGAGATTTTCTTTCAGATCGCACTGATTGCAATGCGCGAAACCTACACAAGGGCATTACAACTTTTAATGGACAAGTAATTTAAAATACCCACCAAAAGCGGGAATGGTTCCAGGTTCGTATTGCTCTAGCGTTAGAGTATGTTCGCAAGGTGAAATATCTTCTTCCCATGCCTTGACTTCAGATTGACGGGCAGAGGACAATGATTGCATGACGCCATCAACAAGGGAACTTATCTGTGCATAAAGTATAACGGACAAGAATGCAGATAATGAGATCAGGCGCACCTTCGGATCGGATGTAGCATCTGGGATTTCAGCAGACTTCTGATCGCACTCCCAGCATTTCACGACGGTGAGATATTCATATTTGTCCTCTTCGCGTTCTTCAACTATTGCAAGTTTCGTCATTTTCGATGGAGGTTCACCATCAACCCCCTAGAACATCGAATCAATAAAGTTTGAGGAAGTCGTATAATCTCGCCATACTCGACCAGAAGTGTTCGGTTTCGGTTTCCTTTTCACATTCAACGTAAATCGGTGACCCGATTTTTGTGCATGAGTCAAAGCATGATGCCTTGTGTTGTCCAAGCAACCACCATTGAAGCAATCTAAGCAAACGTCGATTCCTTCCGGACTGTCCTTGATATCGTTCGTAGGTCAAGTCACTTGTGGCTATTGAAAAAAAGGATACCTGATTGTCAAAACATTGGGTGCATTCTTCTCGGTGTACACTCTGCGACAACTTCGGCGGCTGCAAATGCTTGAGCTTGTCGATATGAACACAGGGCATTCTGGTGGCAAGACAAACTGGAACTCAAATCGCGTCAGTCACAGGTTTATCTCGGCAATTTCCGATGACTGTGACTCCATCGCTAAAAGGTGCACTGAATTCATTTTTTAATTGGACTTATGCAAATGAAGGTTGGCTAGCCACTAAATATGTAGTGGATATTCCAAAATTTCCGCACCTGAATAAATCGGCACTTGGCCAAGTATACTCAACGGACGGCTCGCCTCAATGTTCGCCTTCGTAATGGCTGTCCGAGTCGCTTTGAGATGGTCAAAGACAGCTATCTCCATCGAACTTAGCTCTCGTCCCCCATTTCCAAGGTCCTTGAGGAATGCCTTGAGCTGTGCATCCGAGATAATGGGATGCGCCAACAGATGCCGTTCAGCACGTAGGAATTGCTTTGAATTAAAGATCTGTTCTCCGAGACACCTCACATCCTCGTCGATTTTATCATAGACCCGCCTAGCCAGTTGTCATTGAGCGCCGACCAAACCCCATCTAGAGGAATAAATGTCATAAACTAGGGCATTTTGAGTGTATACCATTATGTGAAGGCGATGTGCCACATACAATTTGACATCCCACACTTCACTAGCTCCTCTTTATCAACGTCGGAAATAAGTGACCAGGCAAAGGTTCCGAATGCTATAAATCAGCATTTTTCTTCTGAGGGCCAGGAGTGAACATACCTTGTAGAACAAGATTGGCCGCGGTCTGCCACTTCCTCTGCATTGTGTTTCTCAATTTTGATTCTCTCGAGGTCCACCATGGAGCTCTTCCTTCTCTCTCTCAAATGGTCCTAAACAAGAACAAGTAGATGCATGTAAAGTGATTAACAAAAAATTACAGCTTCTGTGTGGACAAGAGTATTTGACAATGGTCCCATAGGCACACTTTCAATATGGTAGTTGGCTGATTCCGCTCCTTATAATTGTAATCTGTCGTTCGAAGGTAGGGGTCGTGGAATTGGTCCTACTCCAGCCTTAGAATCAATGAATTAGGTAGATAATGCCCTGACATACCTCACATACTTGCAGACATTGTCTTATTTCGTAGACCCAGTCACAGTGTGGTAATGGCCGTACCGGAATCCATGCGTGATGTTGCGTGACATCGCATGCATTTGACACGAATTGAACATTTGGATAAGTATACGAAACTACCGTATCTAGTTCTGTCCGTGTACGTGGTATGCAACCCGGATTCCCTTCACTCAGCTGGAGCCTTCAAGGTTTCCACGATTCCACCTTCACCAACCTCCCTAAGCTCAACCTCCAAATTACCTTCGAGAGAGACCACAAATTGAATTTGAACCTGCGTAAACCATTTTCCCGCATCCTTGCTCTTGCCTTTCGTCTGAATCCCGAGCTTGGCCTTTGTGTCCATAGCACCCAGGAGCGTGTCCTTCGTCAAAGTCCGATGTTTTACTTCAATTTCCTCGTCTTCATCTTCATCTTCCGAAGATGGGTCGGATCTCGAAGGTTTAACTTTCTCGATTCTGATTCCTTCACTGACCTCCCATAGCTCGAAGCTGACTCTCTTTGAAGATTCGGTGAGGCCAACCTCTAAAGATACAATCCTGCGAGCAGGTAGAGGGGTCTCCTTCTGAACGATAGGGATCCAAGTCCCTCCCATTTCCTTATTTTCTTCTAAATCGTCCGGGAAAAGTATTCCAATGGTTTTGGTCGTAGCCTTGACCTCACTTGCCTTGGAACCGCGCTCAAAACATGCTTTTAATTCGTCTTCTTCGGGAGTTCCGCCGATCGAATCGAGGAGGACGGCTTGCATTGCACATCCTCTAGCAATGACGGTTGTTGGATCACCTACACCTCCTCCGACGACTGTCCCCCGTGAGAAAGGGGTCTCTACATCCTTGCGAAAGCTGATCTCTGACTGTAGACGATCGTCAAGGCCAGGCAAGCATGCTGTTCCCCCGATATAGACAATTTCATCGACATCGTGTGGATCAAGTGACGTGGAAGAGATCAGGGAGATGGTATCCTTAGCAACGGAGGCGTAAATGGTAGAAGCGAGCATATCAAAACGCATGCGATTGATGCTTCCGGTGTAGTCGACCCCTTCTTTCAAGGACTCGACACTGCAGGTGGCTGCGCCAGGAGAAGCAGAGATGGTACGTTTGGTATGTTCAATGGCGAGCCTGAGCTTGGCCTCTGCTCGTTGATCGGCGGGTGAAGAGGGAGGTGCCGGACAAACAGTCAGGGGAATTTTGGTTTTCTTCGTAAAGTCAGCAGCGAAGAATTTGATAAGTTTTTGGTCGATGAGATCGGCGGATGTAGAGGTGGTAGATGACGATGCAATGACGTAGGCTAGGCCTTCTCGTATAGAAAGGAGAGCGAGTGTAACGGAGGATGAACCAAAGTCGACGATGAGTTGTGTACGATCCGGCAATAGCCTCTCGCTACTCCAAGACGGGGCCGTTGTAGTGGCAGCGGCAGCAGCCACGTCATCTAAGAGTTGAAGAATGGAAATTCCAGCATCTGCTGCAGTTTGTTTAAGGGCAGATCTTTGAGCTTCCGTAAAATTTGATGGAACGCAAATGACGGCGCCTCTAACAGATTTACCAAGGAAATCTTCGGCCGATTTTATGAGTGATTTGAGGAAAATGGTCGTCACTTCCGAAACAGTCAGAATGCGCTCAACAAGGATCGGTTCGGAGCGAGGTGTCGGGGCAATGGAAGCCGCAGGAGACGTCACGGTCGAGCGAGGAAGAGGTGAAGGAGCTGGTTGAAGAACTTGAACTTTATAGGCCGGCGTATCAGGCAGTTCTGGGTGTTGAATTACTACCGCTGAAATTACATTTTCAGCCTGCGGGATGTCTGAAAACCTATAATCATTGCTTCATCAGAAATCAGCAAACAAAGGCACGATAATATGCTACTTCTTTCCAAGAAGATTCCTAAAACCAGTGATAGTGTTTTGCGCGTTTTTCACAACTTGTGATTTGGCTTGGTTCCCGATATACTGTTTCAATGGGTTCCATGAACAAATTGCGATTGATTATGAGGGGTAAGCAACGCACCATCTCTTCCCCATGAAATGATATGGCACAAGCAATCTGCCGCTCTCCATCTTCATTTGCAATACATTCTGCATTCCCCTCCTAACGTTGTTGCATTCTATGAGTTTACGACGAGCTTGCAAAGGTAATCAAGGTCCTTACTTTGGTGAATACGGCTATTGAGGCGTATGAATTACCAAAGTTTATGCCTACAACGGGTGGCAATGAGCCGGAGAGTACAGACCCCTGTGCGTCCCCGTTTTCTGTCGGTCTTGCGGTCATCTAGCCTGAAATTCTAGGAAAGTAAGCCTACGGTCGATGATTTGAAAAATCTCGACAGCACGTGACATGAAATCGGACCGATGATGAACAACTGTGACTCGCAAGAGGGTTTGTTCAATTTAATAAGAGTATTCCCTAAACTTTTCATTGACTGAGGCTGTAACTTTTTCAACAAAGTTCTGTCCATGAAACTCTTCTCTTTATGTAAATATCCCATGTATGCAAAAAGAACCACGATTGGAAACGACATAAGAAACCAACACACATGGATACTCAGAGTCACATCTGACAACACAAAAGCAAAAGGTACCAGCCAACGAATTGGGGATCGTTATCTCTCCCGCTCGACGATGGGTTATTTTTCCAGAGATTAACCAGATGGTCCTGATTGATCGGGAGACCTGATTATAAGTGAAGCGAGCTTGCCTTGGGAGTGTCCTTCGAATAGCAGCGTGTCAAGGAATTCCTTGCTCCTAAGGAAAAGTTGACTCTTCATGAAAACAATTGATCAAAAAGGACGTACCGTGTTGGGTTTGCCTTCTTTCGCATTTCGGCAGCACACAGCCGCTAATTGTAAACGTGTTCAACCTAGTAATACTTCAGACGAGAAACCGAATGGGATCAATCAAAATGCTCACAAGTCTCTCAAAGGCGATGGGCTTCTCGCATCCCCAGTGCCCACATTGACAGCAGACGTTGCCGAAATCCTTCAGTGCTTCCCTTGTGCTGTTCTCCGGTAACCCAAGTGCTTTCAAGATATCTCTCGCTGCCTGAATAAGAATGAGATCCGTGGAAGGAGGTTGTTTAGACCAGTGTCCCTCAGATTTCATAATATGGTCCACAATCTCAGGATACCCATACACATTTCTAAAACCATCCGTCATCTGTTGTGCACACACCTTGCAGGTGCAGAAGAAGAGATTAACTGCTCGACCCATGATCCTCTTCTTGCTAATCCTGATCTGCGATGGGTCGCAGACTTTGATAGCATCTACCAACAAAGCCTCAAATTGAGGCACGAACTTCTTCCCTTCGTCGATGATCTCCTCCATGAGT
>Ga0307517_10008638_pt1 | contig 14596 bp, 10 predicted proteins | sample 23_EM_MG_FD_194515 | JGI IMG/M metagenome (GOLD analysis project Ga0307517, IMG submission 194515) | Populus trichocarpa ectomycorrhiza microbial communities from riparian zone in the Pacific Northwest, United States - 23_EM | ecosystem: Host-associated > Plants > Roots > Unclassified | place... | reverse complement strand
TCCACTTTCATGTCATGACTACATAAAAAATTGGTTCTGATCACTGCTTCAGTTTTATTGATCTTTCATTTTGTGATGTATTCGATAACATTAGAAGCATAGATGATAATATATATATATATATATGTAAAAATTTATAGTTTTATAGTATTGTTTCTGGTAGGATTCAATAAATTTTATATGCTTATAGTCTCTATGCTTTTCCTCTCTTGGTTTGGCAAAAATTCATGAATTGATAATATATACTTGTTTTTAGTTAGATAATAGGGGACTCCAAATTAGATCTCATATCTCCAGAGCCTAAATCTTTGGGTCTTTTATGACTGGACTGATGCCCTTGCCCCTTGTTGGCATGATTGGTAATGGTTGCTGTAAAAAGATGACAGATTGGCTTGCATGTCATTGCATTACTAGATGTATTCCACGTCATTCTTACCCTGTAAATTTGATGAGGGTATGATGCCTGAACATTAGGTGTTCGATGCATATGAAGACAAACTGGGAACAAATGGGTCGAAGGGTTTTTGGGGTGTTCTTGCTCAGAAAGCAAAAGCAATTATCGAGGAAGATAATTTGTCTCAACAATTTGAAACATCAGCAAGATCCAGGTTCCAGATGCCAGATACCTCTGCAGGTGGTCAGGTGATTACCAACTTAACATTTGAGTCTCACTTATTTCAGTGAAGAAAATCAGGAAATAAATAAGCAATGGTGATCAAATGATTGTTGTAATATTTTTGTTTCTTTTACAGTATTCATACCGTACACCTGAGGGCTTTAGGAAAATGGATAATCCTACACTGCGAAAGGGCTTGGATAAGATTACTTCTTCCCTTAATCAAATTGGTGATACCTTTGAAAAGGCTTTCGAGGTAAGATGTTTTGCTTCCTCTGCAACTCTAGGCAAATTATCCATTGTACTTTTACTGTTTAACTTGTTATTCCTGATCCGACTTGATGAGCTCATGATTTCATATCTATCACCTGAGCAAGGCAAGGATTGCTAAATGTAGCCAGCTTGTTAACTTGTAAAGGTATACGCAACGCATCAAAAGGGTTTTTTCTTTCCCTACTTTCTACCACTTTTATCCTGAGGACAGTCCTCCAACTTGACTGCTGTTGTTTTAGTTCCATTTTCTATTGCTGAGAATTATGGCAGTGGATATAAAGCTCTATTAAATACAACAGTGAACAACTAAATTCAAAGTTGGTTATTAGAGATCAGGTTTTCTGTATGGAGGAGAATTTGAATTGATCTGGTATTTTTTTTCCTACTTCTTTTACGAAACACAGAATCGATCAGGGAGGTTACAGAAGAATTGATGAAAATAAGTGACAAAGATGCTAACAAAGTACATTTGCAAGGCTACATATTTGGAATAAAACAGTCATACATTTAAAATTCACCAAGTCTAGAAATTATATTTTCTTGCTTCGATATCTCTGGTTACTTTTCCAGGAAGGTCGCACTATTGTGGAAAACAAGACTGCAGATATCATCCAAGAAACTCGCAAACTGCAAATCAGGCGAAAAGGTTCTGAGGCACATAATCAAGGTCCTGGTGAAAATACTTCATGGATGCAACAGCCTACACAGCCACTGAACCATGAAAATCAATTGAAGGCATCTCGCGACGTAAGGTGGCAACTTTGTATTTGAGGGTCACTGGTTCATCTGGAAATGTTTTAAATTCTTTAATTTGGAAATCAAATAAGATTTAAGTTCTCAATTAAATTAATTTAAACTACTAAGCAGCATGTCACCAAATATGGAGGTCTCTAGATACAAGATAAATTATCGCGGCTGTGGGAAAAGTGTGAATTTCTTTCTTGTTTCATTTGGTGACTTAGATTTTAGCCTGTGCCTTGAACAAGATTAAAGCTTTCAGTAATAATGGCTTTGAACTGACTCACTTTGCAGCAACTTCAGAATAATTACATCAAATGTTAAAAATAGGATATGAATCTTATGGTCAGCATTGATTTGAAATTATTAGCTTCATCAAAAGACAAAGTTTGAGCCTAGTTTCAATCTCGTAGCTGGTGAAATGCATGATTAGCCTTTGCTTTTGTTCACAGGTTGCAATGGCTACTGCTGCCAAAGCAAAACTTCTTCTGCGGGAACTGAAGACAGTTAAAGCAGACCTGGCTTTTGCTAAACAAAGATGTTCACAGCTTGAAGAAGAGAATAAGATCCTTCGGGAGAGCTTTGAAAAGGGCAGCACTGCTGACGATGATGATCTGGTAATGCTTTCTTCTACTAGTTTGCACTCTCCTCTGACGAGGTTCTCTATATAAGACCAATATGTGCTGTTCGTCCTAATTTCGTAATTCATGTTTCATCTGCAATGTTGATCTTCATATCGTCAAGAATAGCTTTCTATTTCTGTAGGGTGCTTGTACGACTATGCTTCGAGACAATTGTAATAATCTAACTGAGATTTCTGATGTGGCAGATCCGCCTTCAATTGGAGACACTTTTGGCTGAGAAGGCCCGTCTAGCACATGACAATTCTGTTTATGCTCGTGAGAACCGCTTTCTGAGAGAAATTGTTGAATACCACCAACTTACAATGCAGGATGTTGTTTATTTGGACGAAGGCAGTGAAGAAGTCACAGAAGTTTATCCCTTTACGAGGATGCTTTCTGTTTCTCCACCCTCCTCCAGCTCACCTTCTGAGACCACATTACGTTCACTATTTGAGAAGGAAATCCATCCTGTCCCTGACCTACCACCAGAAACACAGGAGGTTTCAGAAAGTGATGCCCCCCCAAGTGCAGGTGCACCTGCACTCAAGGAAGTAGAAGAAGATGCAGGAAGAGATGCCCCCCCAAGTGCAGGTATGCCTGTCCATAAGGAAAAAGAAGAGGCAAAACATATCCCTGCAAACAAGCAAGCAGATGAGAAAAGCACTCCAAAGTCTCCAATACACAAGGAGGAAAAGGAAAAAACATCCTCATCGGTATCACCTGGCGTAAACAAGTAGTCCTATCCATCTCTGGCATCAATAGTTTTGTCCAAGGCTGGTTTTTTTCGTTTTTTCTTGGTTATGTGACTGGTTAAAGCCAAGGTTTTGGGGAGATTTTTTCTTTCTGGGGCATCATTCTTTATTGTTTTGTGCATGAAATTGTGTATGCAGTTGTGTATTTGTTATCAAATAAAGTCTGATTTTCCTTTCTCATATAACATACTTGCAGTTAGCAACTTGTTTGATCTAATAAATAAATTGTTGTGCATCATTTGGCCCATCATCAACTCATCTGTATAGTTTGAAATCACAAAACATCCTTGTTTTCTTCTGCAATCAAATGTCGATAAAACAACTCTTTTACACGCTATATTGGTAGCAAAATATAACTACTTTAGACAGTGTTGGAACAGCTTCATGGATTGCCTTGCATAAAGCCATTGAAATTTTTTGTTGCGTTTTGCACCAACCAAAACTTGACTTCTAATACCAGTTCATGAAGAGCTGTTTGGCACCCCATCTCCAACTAGTTTACACTCAAGACTCCTTTCATAATTCATCCCCCAAGGGGCATGCCAGCATGCACCAGTTACGGAGGGATTCAATCTTGCCAGACCAGCAGGCTGCAAGGCGGCTTATTCAGCCATGAAAGTGTAGAGGCGCATTCTCCATTAAAGGGGGTGGGGGGATTCTAAATTCACGTCCTGCATAGAGTCAGGACTCAGGACTGCTGATTGGCAGAGGACGGGTTAGAGATGGTGCAATGCCAACTTAAACCACTAACACAAAGCAGAAAGTTAAAAACTTCAACCAACCAGGTTGCTATGTTTACAAATAAGCTCAAGCACTCCAAATTGCAAAGGCACTCATTCATTCCTTGAGAATAGAAGCATGTACAGTTTTATGACAAAAAAATGAAAGAAAATTTCCATTCAAGGCAAATGAGGATGATACATATATTGTTAGTCATTTGAGGAACTGGGTCTTCAAGGCCATTTGATACACTCATCCTTTCACGACACACAGTCGAATGGACAGCCAATTCAAGTTCCACCTACTTTCTTTGGTTTGATTTTTCTTGGTTAACTAACTAATGAACAAGCCAGAGCCAAAAACAGCCACGTATACGTGTATAGGTGAGATGATGATCAGAAAAAGGCAGCTTTGGGTATGTGTGTAGAGCTCCCAAGCAGCAAAACTCCTGGTTTCTACAGTAGATGCTTTTAGAATATCTGGAATAATAAACTAGTTGAACCATCACCAAATGATCTGAGATCTGCAGGTTTGACCAAAGCCCTGCACAAGGGGCATGTCCTTTCCCTCTCAAACCTGAAAACAGACTCGGTTCAGATTAAACACGTATAAAAGTTCAGCTAAAAAACAAATGAATTAACAGCAGTTGGCTAGTCGGTTTCAGTAAAAGCAGATTATGTTCAACAGCTAACAGAACATAGATTGCTAGTAGTATTGGGTCATACAAACTAACCATTCTGATACACAATCCTCACAAAAGATGTGTTTGCATCGAAGTAGTATAGGAGCATGCATCTTTTCCTGGCATATGGCACACAGATCTCCTGCTGCATTGACCTGCATTACAGCATTGATGACTTAAAATGCATGGAAAAACTATCTCATCTACTTGTCAAGAACCACCAACAAAAACTTGAGAAAAGAAAACATATAATATACAAGTGTGGGTGTGTGTGTAACATCCCATCGCACATAATCTCAAGAAAAGAAGGATTATAAAAGATTAAAAATTCGTGCACAACAAGTTAAAGAGCAATTAAATTGATAATGCCAAAAAATAATCACAAATCCATTGTGCCAAACTGAGGAAATGATGAATCACAAAGGATAGGATGATTCATCAGAAAGCTATCATTGGATCTTAAAAATAATATTATATCATGTGCGCAAAAAGAAAACCTGCAATTCCAAAATAACTTTACGAAAGCATAATAGCAAAAAATAATAATAAAATGTAGGTCATAAACGAGCTATCCTTAGGTTTTTGATGAACGAGAATATTACGTATTTCACATTTTTAGCTTAAATTAAATAATTAGTAAATGGAAGTCAACTATATACAAAAAGATTCCAATATAACCACAACAGATCAAGGAAGAGCGAGAAGAAGGGAGAGAGTGTCATTAAAATAAAGTGGGTCGTATGATGCTGACGTGGTGTTTTCATTCATGGCAAATTGAAATTACAAGACTTTTTAGGATCTTAGTTAATTTTCCTTGGGCTCGATACATCAATTCACATTCTATTGACGGTTTCGGTCTGTGCTTTTTTTTAACCTTTTGCCAAAGTACAAGCATGAGTTCTTTATTTCATCATACCATAAATGAGCATGGACTATTTATGATATCTTTGGGCCCTATGAAAAGAAAGTTTAAGCAAATAACTGCAAACTTGCACGTGGACATGTGCACAATGTTCTAAACATGGCCCTAATCTAAGAGAAAAGGGAAATCAACAGTACCTGCTCTGATGTTGCATGTGCCCCATAGTGCACCTCTTTACGTGATAGCGCCTTCAAAGCAGAAAAGAAGGATTGCACCTGCAATACACCAACCAATATGAAAGCAGTCAAAGAAATGATAACACAAGCTCAATAATTGCATAACAACCTGATGTATGCAAAAACAGAGGCAAACAGATGTAGGAAACAAAAAGAATAAATCACAAAACAGTATACCTTCTCAACAAAAGAAGTGAGCTTGAAAGTTAGATACAACCCAGTCATTAGTGATGAAAAGAGGCTCCCATATTCTTTGTTTAAAAAGAAACGGTACCAGACTGGTGCAGGCAACAAGGCACGGTACAGCAGAATCAGATACTCAACCAAAGTAAGCATTTGACCCTAGAAAGAAAAACTTACCATGGTCAGAAACTAAGGGAACATAATAAATGTACAAATATAGGCCTAAAACTTGAATAGAATGATGGAGAGAGTTGATTGAGAGTTGATTGAGATCTTCATCTGATTAGCGGACAGGAGCCAACCCCAACCAGCTTCGTTTTTCAGATCCTTTTTAGAACAAATCAAAACGACAAAACCCAAATAGAACTACACATGCTTGCTACATAATATCTCACCTGCCTGCGGTAATTTCGGCCTCTACTGTTCTTGTAATAAATTAACAGAACACATTTGAATGCCATTGCTGCCTGTCGGACCAAAGTATCTGGAAAAGAACAACAATAAGAACGCTCTTAAAACAGAAAAATAATAACAAGGGGTGGCTTAAAGGTTCAAAACATCCCATCCGCTTACAAGAACATAAAAGGAACTGTACTTAATTAAGGGGAAATAACTTTCAAGGAAGTCATCAAAATAATTGATATTCCTAAAACCGAGAGAGTTCCTCTTCATGCATGTGTTTTTCTGCATATTCCATGCAAAACTTAACAATGCATGCAGTTTGACCAAGTACCATCATTAAAGATTTTTTTTTTAAACAAAGTGCATCTTCAGTCGATCAGAAGTAGAGATAATGCCAATAACTTGCAAACAGTAAACATACCATTCACCATGATGATGAAAATGGCATGCCAGAAAGGAGGAATAGACTTGGGAGGAAGCATGATTAATGGGTACAGAAGATCATCATTTTGATACCACCAGTAAACAGCAACCACATGGACCATGAATGCGAGTGAGATGCCAACCAGCACAGAGATTTTTCTCTCTCCCTGCAGAGACCAACGGTGAGCTCAAAAATCATAATCTAATCCGACTAAAAATGCTCAAATTCTCACTAAGCACAAGTCCATATAGAAAAAACTCAAATACCTTCAGAGCTGTTTGTTTTCGTAGAATATCATTAGACTTGAACATGACAACAGCAATTCCAATTGTAACAAAGAAACCTGCAATTCCTTGTATAAAGAGCAATGTCACAAAATTTTAAATTTTAAATTTTAAAATAAGAAATAAAAACTTTTAGGGAAAGAAGGCCAGAATTCAACATGCTCAAACTTCTGTAATTTTTTTTTTTCCTTAAAAAAAGCCAGAAACAACAACTAGTGATGTAATTAAAGAACACCAAACTTCAATATACCAACATCACACTAAATCATACCTCTGCAGATAAGAGGTCTGATTTCAAGAAGGCATAGAAGTCAGGGACAGGAAAAAAAAAAAAAAAGAGATGGAAGAAGAAAAGAAAGCAGAAGATCTATCAATATTCTTTGTTTTTAATCTATTGTGCATGGAAAAGATGTTTTCCTTTTTTCTACCATTACAAATCATGAAAAAATATCTTGCAAATTTAAACTTATTATTGAACCCAGCCCCAGCAATGAACGGATAACATTCTCAAGTGTCTTTTATAGTGTCTAGTAGTTAGGAATTAAGCTTATATACCCTCAATTAAAAAACGTTTATGTCTCAAGAACACTCTGTCTATAAACCATAGTTTAAGTGTTTAAATCCCTTTCTCTAATTTTAAATCCCTGGATTTTGAGTCCTGTCCTCTTTCCTTTCAATTTTCTGCTCCTCTTGTCTGACTTTCTATAACTCTTCATTTGGTTACTGCCTAATCTAATGATCTTAAAACAACTAAGCACTGGCTTAGCTATGAGTACAAGCACTGGTTAGAGAAAAAATGGGCAGTGACAATTGAGATGAAAGGAATAGAATGAGGTTAAAAAATAAGACCAATATTAAAATACATGCATTTACACACAGGATGAGGGTGGGGGTGGGGGTGCATGTGCAACTGTTGTTAAGGATATCAGGGGTGACAGGAATTGAAAAGATTGTTATTTTATACATGGACATTGGATTACCGTGAAGTGTAACAAACTAGAAAGCTAGCACCATAGACATTTCTTCTCTAGTTAAAAGATTCAGTCTCAATACATGAGAAGCATGAAACAAGAGACATCAAAGAGTTCAGTTGAAGAGGATTGAGATGTAATTAGATTAAAACAAAATGTGGTTTGCGACATCGATTGCAGCTTTTTGCTTCCTAGGAACTATCCCTGTCCTTCTGTTCTGTGCTTTGAAAAGATGGTTGACAAGCCACTTCAAGGAGGCGACTGGAGCGCTTTCATCAAATGATGCATGTGGGCTGAGCCATTCCCATCCCGACACGGTGGCCCAATTCAGCCTGGCCTGGTCAGGAAGGGATTCAAATAGAGACAGACTACTGTTATCTGGGAATATCTTTCTGTGTTAGCTAGCGGGGGTGGGCTTTCCTATGGTAGTCCCACAGCGGCCACTGACTGACCGTCCGTCTGTCTCATCTTGATTTGGCTATACTTGTATGTAGCCAGCCATGTTAGCTTCACACAAGAGCCTTTAGAAAAAAGCTTAAAAGGCACTCATCAGTCGGCCCCTTTCCTATTCAGCCTTGCCACCTCTCCAGTTAAGAGAATAGGCTTTCTCAAAATAATGTTAATGAAAACCAGACAGTACCAACCCAAGAAGAATCCACCAAATCATAGAAATAGAATTCAATCCAGCTCCATTGAATGGAAAATTAAAAGCTCATGTTAAGAAGGTTGATTTTTAAGATATCTTTCTTCCTGTCCGCCATATTTCAGCATTTGATTCTCTTCCTTTCACTCCTAGTCCTTATATCAGCTGTTCTTCCCTTCCCCAATCCTCTTTCCTTCTGATCTCTTCTCTCCTCTCACAATGAACTCCTATGATTCTCCATTTGGTTAACACCAGATAATGGATAGGATCAACTAACTAATCCAATCATCACCGCAAAACAGCAAAACAGCAAATGGCCTATTCCGCATACAAAGTACCAGGGCCAATAGGAAAAAGAAATTTGAGATGAAAAGAAAAAAATATACAAAATTTGGTAAGCCAAACGAATCCAATTGACCATACAGCAAGATTCATAAATATGCAAGTTTACATTTCAAAATCTGGTTAGAGTGTGTGAGAAACTGTTTTGTGTAGAGCATTGATGACAAGGATGAAAAAAGAGGTTATTTTCTATATGGATAACAGATTAATCTGAGGAGTAAGTTACCAATTGGTTAGCACATCAGAAATTCTCTCCTGTAGTTAAAAGACTCATTATTAATTATATAAGAAGCATGTGAGAACGAGACAACAAGGAATTCAGTGCAAATGGGTTGAGTCATGAATCAAATTGATGAAATGAAAAGTGTAGCTACTAACACCCATCAAGTAATGGTAAGCAAAGCAAAATAAAAAAACCATCGGTGCTTTTTTTTTTGGCTTCATGAGAACTTGCTCAAACCATGCTAATTGACCAGGAAACAATTTGCAAGCTACTCATCCACCAAAATAATCATTAACTCATCTGCATCCCATCTCTAATGAAAGTCTGTAGGTTCAAAAAAACTAATATCCATTCGCTCCCAGCTTTTGCCAAAAACTTAGTTGGTGGGAATTACCATTCCAAAATATGATTCCCCCACATGGTTCACGTTCAGTTTTCTTTTTCACATTACTTAATTCTAATGTAGAAATCTAAAAGGCACAAACCACTGGATTTAAGATAGTAAAACAATAAACAAATAATACCTTGCAAATGCTGGCGAATGAAGACAACCAATAGAAGCAAGGAAAAAGGAAGCACTTGCTCAATCCACCTAGCAACTTGCTGAATATCATATCTCTGGTAAGTTGAATCCCTTCCATTACCCCCAGCCTCATCTGCAGCCTCCCCATCCCCACTCACACTTGAACTCTGCTGACCACCAGCGCCATCAGCTGCATCTCCTCCTCCACGATCACTCCTCAAATCACCCTGAAGAGCATCCGCACCCATCATTTGCTGCTGTCCCAACACCTCATTTTGTGCCCCACCTACTTGTCCAACAACCAATCCACCAGAACCGTCCCTCTCATGCTCTCCCGCCCCAATTATCCTAATGGAAACCTCTCCATTATTAGGCACCACTGAAGCCGACGAATCATCAAGTCTACTAGAACCATGTCCCCCTCCACCAAGACCACCAGGAATCAAAGACTCATTTTCTTGATGATTCGAACGAGTCGTTCTTAAAAGACCAGAATACTCTAACAAAGAAGAAATGGGCGCTTGAATAATACTAGAAGCCGATAGCATGCCATACCACCTCGAAGAAGAAGTCAAGCTGCTGCTACTATTACTATTTCCACCTCCACCTCTGTGCGGATCAGAGATACTCCCTGAACCTTCCATCACCGTATGAGCAGCAGATGATGCCCTAACCCTAACCATCACATATATTTCATATTATTATCACCCTATCAAATCATCAATCAAATAAAGAAAAAAAACAATTAAAAAACAAAAACTGATCGAAAAAGCGTGAAGATTAAAGACAAAAAAAGGATAAAGGGAGGAATAATAGTACCTGCGAAAGCGAAACTCCGTCGAGGAAGAGAGAAAGGGGGTTAGAAATATGGAATGGATGAAATTTGAGGTGGCATTCGACAAACCCTAAGAAAGCGTCGGAATTTGACTACTGAGTTATCGCCATTGAAGGAGGGAAGGAAGAATCGATCGAAGCTTTCTTCCTCTTCTTGATTATGTTCCGATCAAGAAATTCTGACAATTGGAGCAAAAAAATTAAAAAGGTGGGTATTTTATTTCTGTGTTTCTTGTTTCTCTCTCTACATCTATATCTAGTGATGATGCATATACAGACAGGAGTGGGAGAGATAATGGAGAGGGGCAAATGCGACAAAGACATGTTTTTTTTTTTTTGGAATTGCGATGGCCAAATTTAAAAAACAAATGTTTAAAATTAATATTTTAATTTTTTAAAAATTATTTTTATACATTAATATTAAAACTAATTTTTAAAAAATAACAAATATATTTTAAAAAAACTTTTTTATTATGAATATTTTAGATAATGGTATTATTATTAATGAATATTTTTAAGTTGGATTTAATAATATTTATATTACATCTATATTATTTATACCAATAAAGATGATATTAATTGAATTCAAATTAAATTATTATCCATATTTACGATGTTAAGAAAGGAAGTATACAGTCTGGTTCCATGAAGTAACCTTTTGAGATTACTTTACAATATTTATTAAAAAAATAATAATTTCATGTAAAACAAAAGAGGTTTGTTGGAATATCATTAAAAAAATAATGTAATTACATATGAACCTTACCTAATTAAAAAATTAATAATTTCATGTAAATCCAATTGAATCGCGCGTATGCTTTTCCCTGTACAGCATTTCTCCTGCAAAAAGACCTTCCCCACACCACCAACTCTTGTGCACACTTTTTCTTATTTCCTCGTTGACTTGCTTTTCTTTTCTTATTATAATTCATTTGTTTCATTCAAAATATCTTTTATAAAAATACTTTTTAGATTTTTCTATATTTATTTTCCATGAGATATTTTACATAAAAACTATTTACATATCTAATATCCCTTGTTTGCAATTCAAGCTCTGCCATTGCATGCCTTGAACGGAGGGAATTTTTATGCATTCAAGCAGATAAACATTTTCCTCTATTGTTATTTCGGCTTTATTTATTTTTTATTTTAAAAGTATTTTTAAAAAAAATTAAAATTTTTTTATTTTTTCTTTACTTTAAATTAATATTTTTTTGGTATTTTCATATCATTTTGATGTGCTGATGTCAAAAATAATTTTTAAAAAATAAAAAAATATATTTTGATGTATTTCCGAGTAAAAAGCACTTTAAAAAACAATCGTAACCACACTTTCAAACACGTATTTCAACGCAAGTGTTTGATATATTTTTTTTTACTATTTTTTTCTAGAAAAATTAATAAATACATGAAAATTATGTGCAAATTTAATGAAATAAAAGTATAAATTCAAGTGGTGTATACAAATTTTTAAGTAGCAAATAAAAGTATAAATTCAAGTGGTGTATCCAGCCCCACAATTAAAAAAAATATATATAGATTTATTGCATGTTTAGGTTTCCTTATCACTGTCATTGATTTGATTTTTTTATATTTGACTAATTAATTAATCATCCAAGGGAATTATTTATTCTCACTTGAATTTTAAGCAAGACCCAGAGACGGCAATCTAATTTCTGATTTGGGCTTGAGGCCCAACTATGCTTCTGGACAGCCCAGGATAGCGAAGCCCGGTAAAGGAATAAACAGTGAGACAATGGTCAAATAGCAAATTGATAAACATTCGAATATGTCAGCCCGAATCTGAGCCGCCTCAATTTGAAACTGCCTCTTTTTTTTTCTTCTTTTATCATTGGACCAACTTACCCGTTAATTAAAATTCAATATTTTTTTATAGAATTTTAATGATGCACTTTTTATATTGATCTCATGTATTAAAATAATAGTTACGAATCTATTTTTAAAGATATTTTTTAATTAAAAAGATATTAATATTTAAAAAAAATATTAATTTAATGATTTTTCTGAATGAAAAATAATTTAAAAAACTAAAACACTTGTATTTTAAGATTAGCACTCTAATTAATTGTCGTATAAGGTAATGTTTGACATTGTATTTGAAAGTGATCTTCACTTAAAAATATATTAAAATAATATTTATTTATTTATAATAATTTATTTTTAATACGAGATAAAAGATAATAATTAAAAGGAATTTATTTTGAATAAAAACACAGACACGCGGCCACGAAACCAAACCAAGCCGTCATGGGTAAATCACAAGCCAAGGGGAAAGAAACAAGAGCACACAAGCTGATATAATTGCACCGACCTTTGCATTCAAAGGGCAGGAGAAATCGTGCTAGTTGGATTCAAATTTCGTCTCCTGTGTTGTAAGATTTTTTCAAGCACAAGAACAACAAATTCCACAGTTTCACATGATGAATGCATTGAAGCTAGCTAGGTGGATGAAAATACCATGATTTTCTTCCATAAACACCGTGCATTCGAAGAGGCATGAACAGCTGGACCAGCACTAGCTACAAAGAAAATAGAATTCGCCAGCAATGGGGGACGTGGGCCACAAGGCGGCAAGGACAACAAAGAGTTCTTAGCAGGTGGCAGCCAGCAAGACGACGGGGCTGCCTCACGAGCATTCACTCTGGTTGGTGTTCCTTCTCTTTTACTGTTCTCCTTCTTTTTATTATTTTTTACAACTCGAGGTGAGCAATTTTATAACTAGAGTTGTTCCTGGGTCAATTTATTCTTTAATTAATTATAAAGTTTATTTTTCAAACGATTCCAAGGATATCCATCTACGAGGGCGGAACTAGAAGATCCAATGGGGATGTCATCATAAAAACTATTTTATTTCTAGAGGAGCTAGGTGCATGGCTATTATGAGATAACTAAAACTTCAGGGGCTAAAATTAAAGTTTTCAAAACTTTGGGGGTGCCGTATGTATTGCATTTTAAAGAATAAATCTTGATAAATATTGTTTTAAAATCCAAATTTAAATAAAAGATAAGGAAAGCGCGTCAAATGGGAATGCACATTGGAATAATCAGGGGGAGAAGTTGCCAGAAATAGCATACCATAGAGAGAGAGTGATCAAGGGGAGAAGTTGCCAGAAATAGCCCGCTAGGAAGGCCTTGAAGTTTTGGACACACGTGGCAGATTTTGGACATCCATGTGCAGCTTGCTTTTGGCAACTAGGATGTGTGTGTGTGTGGTTCGCGTGATCCAATGAGCTGGCATGACAGCATTCTTAATCAATTAATTACTCTAATCCCAAAAGTAGAAAATTTTGTGTTTGTTTGTTGAGAAAGATGTGGGATTTTTATGTATAGGCCTTTGGGAGTTATTAGCAATGTGAATTGCGATCAATGCATTGGTGGGGTTTTTTTTTTTATCAAGCAGCTGAAAAAGAAAAATACGCATCCAACCTCTATCTTTGTTATTTGTACCGATGATTCTGTGATGTATGATTTTATTTAGAATATAATAATTATTATTTTGTTGGTTTTAATTTTTTTCATCAGAATTAATAGATTTTTCTAATATTTTTATTCGAGAGGAATATTTTTTCATCTTTATTTTTCTATCTAGTATTAATATGGTTTTCTAGTTTTTCGCTGTAATGGTTTTTTAAACATGTAAAACTTTGATAGATACAAATTGAATATTATTTTTTATCGAGGTTTAAACTCAAACACAAGTTTCTTTTAGTTTAGAAAATTGACGTAGGAGATTTTTAAAAAAAATAAATATTTTTTAGTTAATTTTATTTTTTTATTTTTTTCTGTTTGATATTATTATGCTTTTATATTTTTTTTATTTGAAGGGAATAACTTTTTTATTTTTATCTTATTATACAATATTGTAAGGTTTTATAGTTTTTATATATAAAGGGATACAACATGTGTCTATTAACACGGCAAACCATGTGGTTGGCTTTGTTAATAAATAAATCCTTATAAGTGTTTAATGATGTTTTTTATTTAAAAATGTATTAAAATGTTTTCTTTAGAGTTTTTATTTTTAATATTAACATATCAAAACAATAAAAAACATAAAAAATTTATTAATTTAATGTTTTATCAAATTAAACACACTCTTAAAATACATCCAAATAAAATTTGCAAACACAAAAACAAATTATGTCAAGGTAATATATAGATAGATTGTGCTTTTCTTTAGTTAATGATAGGATGATAAATGAGGTCATGATTGCAATGGGCAGCGAGTCCATTCCATATTAAAA
>Ga0307517_10008636_pt1 | contig 14598 bp, 20 predicted proteins | sample 23_EM_MG_FD_194515 | JGI IMG/M metagenome (GOLD analysis project Ga0307517, IMG submission 194515) | Populus trichocarpa ectomycorrhiza microbial communities from riparian zone in the Pacific Northwest, United States - 23_EM | ecosystem: Host-associated > Plants > Roots > Unclassified | place... | reverse complement strand
ATAACTTATAAGTTTTGGTGGCTTATTGGTTGAGAAGTAGTATCAGAAGTGAGAACAGGCAGTATAAATGTACTACACATCGTTTGTATATTCCGAGAGTATTTACTCAAGCTATCCATCCCACAACAACTCTTTAGATGAGTCTGATATTATTGATTAAGGCCTTGGCACTTAGCCTTAGAAGATTTGGTATATATAAGATCATACAGTATCTATTGAGTCTAACTTGAAGATTTATTGTATAGGAATATATTTACTATATTTCTAGAGCTACTTACACAGCAAGCTTATCAGCGTGTGGTGGTGGTTGGCAAAGATAACCATGTTGTGTTTGGAGCAACGGAGGTGTGTGGTCGTCAGCAAAAGATACCTCTCGTTTTGAGTGACGGAGGGTCAAACATGGGTAGGTCTGTACAAATGTAAATTGCGGGCGTACCTTGTACGCCCGCAGTCTCGTTCTGGTAGTTTGGGCTGTGCATGGGTAAGTTAGTATGGAATAAAAATTGCGAGGTTACCTTATTATACGCCTGCCCTCTCATTGTGCTTGACTTTTGCCATTGTGTGCCGTTGTGGTTGAAGTAAAGGGCCGACGTTCGAGGTTCATTGATCTTTCTCACACATGATCACGTGCTGAGAACATACCATTTATGGCATGTCATAGTGGGGGAGAGCTATAAGAGCTCTTGGGACCTCCGAAGAATCGGCTGTCGACGATTTCGCTATCTTCCTCCTATCCATGTTAGATTGCGATTGCGATAGCCAAGTACTTCGCTCCAGCAAAGAGATATCCTTCTACATGGCCGGACAGCCGATGTTGTGTTAATCAATCGTGGTTTTTACCTTCTCCTGGTACAAGCTCAACCAGCGCATCATGGTATTATATTCATAGTACATGAATTTTAGCGCAGTGCATCTAGTGACGACCCAGAACCACAGCTTATTGCGGAAGCCATCACAGCTTTCCACACGAATAACTCTATCGTATCATCGTTACAACGGCCCTTATTGATGCGCTAGTTATGTCGGTCTACCCAAAGGAAACAACTACCGTCCTGAGATATGTTCCACCTGTCCCAGACCCTCAGAATTACGCTGCAGAAGGAATGCGGCCATTGGCAAACCGCCAGGTTGTCAGTGCCTCGAAGCATTCAAAGGAATTGTTATTGTGAGCCGTCCATCCTCATGACAGTGAGGAAATACTTGAGTCATTTCACGTAGTTGTTTGCTTTGGTACCTGCGTCGTCTCTATCTCCTTTCTTGTTAAAGACAATCCGGATCCTTCCGTCCTCGTTGCGTTCATTTTCTTTTCTTTTCGATGCAATGAGGAGGAGTAACATCCCTCCATCTCGCATTTTGGGTGGTGGGTGTTAAGTATATGGTCAAGATATCACAGTTCCGTACTTGAATACGATAGTGTCACGTAGACATTAAAAAAAGAACATCTGTACCAAAAGGGTTCCAAAGATACGACTATAAGTGAGTCATGCAAAAGACGACTAATTCCCCAAGTAAAAGAGATAAAGGCGATCCATCCAGAGTCAGTCTTGAGATGACCTCTAAGTAGTTGACCTTCGTTCATAACCTTCGGGATTCATCATTGACACTTCCGGTGTTTGCCATCCACCTCCGAAAATAACATAGTTGAAGGCACATACGAGACTGGCAGTCAAAGCATCGAAATTCAATAACAAAAATGACTTTAATGCTCCCAAGTATATTCAACATATCTAAGAGACCCTGGGGTCGAGTCGGGATTGTTCTGTGGGATGTGGTGAAATGCAAGTGAAATGTGGTTCTGCCACGTCTTAATCATTTCCCACGAGAGAACATATATTTGGCACTGCTGCTGGCCAAATTTCTTTCTCTACTCCAGGTTATATCTCGTCAAGGCTCTTCGTTTATCGGACACCCGTCTTCTCTGAACGCCATGGCTCTCTCTGCTGCTGATTTGCAGGTAAATCCCTCTTTTATTCTTCGTTTGTCGTGTCCTTTGGGGCTACTTTTTTAACAGAAGAGACACGAGCTTGAAGGAGCTCCAGATCCTTTTCCATCGTTGGGGCCTAATACTCCTGCAAAGCCAAGGGCCCATGCTTCTAATCATTTAGACACAGAATCTGAGGCTGCCTTTCCGTCTCTCTCGTCGGCGACACCTCCAACCATGTCCAGGACTAGTTCGTCCCAATCAGTTTGGGGTGCTGCCTCTGGTCCTCGTATCAAATCGACTGGTCAAAAGGTCCCCGTTTTCGTGGACTCTTTTACTTTGAGTGCCATCGATCTTTCTCATACTGGTAAAGACGGCAAGCCGACGAGTCTCGGTGATGTTATGAGGCAAGTTATGGCGAAATACAAGGTCAAGATCGAGGCCAGCGCAAATCAGAGGGCCCGTCAAACCACCTTCCATCTCAAAGCTGATTCTCAGAAAGAGTTGGACAAAGCCAAGCGCAGTCTTTTTGCACTTCTAAGCCCAGTCGTGAGCATACTCTTAGCGTCGCCCTCATGTCATATAAAGTATTCCACATTCAGGTCACTCTTGTCATCAATGCTCCAGCATCCACCATTCCGTCCATAATAGGACCCCGAGGTAAATATGCCACCTGTCTATTCCCTCATCAATTCTTCATGGCTGTTTAGGTACGACTCTGAAGCAAATCCGCGATCAAACGGGTGTACGAATTGACATCCCAAAACGAGAGGTCACCACACCTGCGACGGGCATCGGTCATGCTAATGGCAACGCCGCTCATGACGATGAGTACGAGGAAGAGCTAACCATCCCAGTCACTCTTGTTGGTCCCCAGCCGTTGGCATTTGAGGCCCAGACCATGTTGAAGCAAATTATCGCGTCTAGAGCTCCCAAGTATAAGCAACGAGTCCGCGATATCCCAGTTCATATACTGCCGTTTGTCTCCTCGCGCTATGCCACTCTTGCCTCTGATCAGGTTAACTTGTCCTTGAACTTCGAATCCCGTGAAATCACTCTCACCGGCGATCGTGAAGCTGTCGGTGAGGTGGTGGGATCTGTGAAGCACATGATATCTGAGCTCGAGTCTTCCATCATTTCGATTAAAATGTCACTCCCTCAGCGTCAACATCGCCTTCTCACTGGGGGATATGCTGATGATATCATGAAAAAATCCAATTGCTCGGTTTTTATTGGCCAAGGAGCCGAGGTCATTGTTTGGGGTCACAGTCCTGATCTTGCTGCTGGTCTTACTGCTGTCATGGCGCAAGCTAATTCGAAGTACACCCACGAATTCGCACTTCCGGGACCGGTGGAACTTTCCAAGCAACTCGCAACGTATTTTGGTCGTATTCATCTTGATAGGTTCATCAAGAGTAAACACGACGTCGAGACTTTCTTGCCTTCACCTCAGTCCGAGTCTGAGTCGCTTTGTATAGAGCTTGTCGGTGACAAGCCAGAGGTCGATGCATCTGTCAAGGTAGTAGCAGAATTGATTGGCAAGTTGATCGGGGGTATAAGGGAAGTATCTGTGGATTGGCTTCTACACAGAGTTGTTGTTGGCAAGAACTCGAAACGGTATTATTTTTGTCGTGGATACCCCACCGATTCCTTTCTAATGCAGGTTGTAGGTTGAAGCAAATTTACGAGATTCAAAATGTTCAGGTATACTTCCCCAACGAATCCCTTGAGCTTTCTCAAATTCTACTGGTTCATGATCCCATGACGTCGGCGGCTACATCTTCTCCAAATGAGAAACAAAAACGTCTAGACGATGTCGAAAAGGAGCTTTTGAAACTGGCCCGCGAAGCTGCGAACGTAAAGACTGAGATTGTTGCCGTAGAGAAGCGTTGGCACGACGCAGTTCTAGGCAGTGGTCGAACAACACTCAACGCGTAAGCAAACCTCTTTTACTTTGCGCCACAGATAGCAACCTTTGAGCAGCCTCATCGGGGAAGACACAACTCTCTCCATCAAAGTTGGCGCAGAAGCAACAAATCAAGAAGGCGAGGACGTTATCGTTGTCCGCGGCATCAGCTCCGAGGTCGACAGGGTTGTTAAGGAAATACTGAAGATCGCCGAAGATGCCAAGAACGATGAAATTGTCAACAGTTTTGTGAGTATGTTTGTCGTAGATGGATGAAACGTACTGAAATATTTGTCCATCTATAGTCGACTGAATTTGAGATCGATAAGGAATACGTTGGACGTATTGTTGGTTCTCAGGGTGTTGGCGTCAACAAGCTCCGTGATCAATTGGGTGTTAGGGTTGATGTCTTCGATGAATTGGATGAAAAAGAAGAGAAGGGAGGAAAGAAGAAGAAACTTGCGCACCAGAAATGTCGCATCAAAATTACTGGTCGAAAGGAAAATGCTGAGGAGGCTAAGAAACGTGTTCTGGCCCAAGTCGAGCGTCTTGTCAGTTATATTCTTCATTTTCGAACGTTGTGATTGTTTACCCTGATTATAGGCCGATGAGACTTCCGAGGTTCTCAGGATTCCTGCTCAATACCATTCTTCACTGATTGGACTGGGCGGGAAGTATGCCATCCGGCTCGAGGAAAAATATTGTGTGAAAATAACTTTCCCTCGTCATTCTTCCGAGGGAGACGGTAAGACTCGTGAGCAACTTAAGGCCGATGAAGTTCTTGTCAAGGGCGGAAAGAAAGGTGTAGCTGGTGCCAAATCTGAGCTCATTGAGGTATTCTTGATATTTAACTTGCATTAAATCGTTCTTATACTCTTCTAGGCTTTGGAATATGAGAAAGAAAACAACAATGTCTTGAAATTCACGATCCCTACTCGCTCTGTTGCCCGCGTCCTTGGCAGGGGTGGGGCATCCATTAACGAAATCAAGGACCAGACGGATGCCCAGATTGATATCGACAAGGGGACGGAGGTCAACGGTGTTTCCACAGTCATCACTCTCCGTGGTACCAAAAAGGCTATTGCTAGTGCCAAATCTGCAATAGTCGCCATTTCTGATCAGGTGGCGGACGAGATTACAGTTTCGGTTACTGTCGAGAGCAAGTATCATCGCAACATCATTGGAGCCGGAGGACAGGGACTGAAAGACCTTATTGCGAGATGCGGAGGTCCTTCCGATTCCAAATTGCATGCATTTATCATCAGATTGTACGTTATTTCCCCCCTTTCTATCGGACCAAACTGATTTCAAGTATGGCAGCCCCCGTCATGGTGAACCCTCCGATGAAGTTCGCTTGCGTGGCGAATCCAGCCTCGTTGCTAAACTTAAGGCTGAGCTGGAAAAAATCGTTGCTGACTTGCGCGACAGGGTTGTATTAGGGGTTGATGTCCCAGTTGCCCAGCATCGGGTCCTCATTGGTCGCGGCGGGCAAAATTTGAACGATATTCAGAACAAATTCAAAGTCCAGATCCAAATTCCTGGCTCGCGGTCGTATGAACATTTCGGAGAGCCTGAAAACATTGGAGATTTGTCAGATGTTGACCCTACTAATATTGTCAAGGTTTCTGGCGCTCGTGCTGCTTGCGAGAAGGCTATTGCGCAGCTTCAGGTTTGTTGCTAATTGTTCAAGGACTCTCGACTTTCTTACCCTTTCATCTTTCCACAGTCCAATCTTAAAGGCCCTGCTGCTGAAATCACCAAGGATGTTACGGTACCCTTGAAATACCACAACGCCATATCTCAACAAGGGTCCTTCTTCAGGACATTGAGAAATTTCGGTGTCTTTGTTGACCATTCTGCTTTGCCAACTAAATCGGGTATCCCGTCTCGTCCCCCTGCAGCTCGTATTGACGAAGCTGAGGCGGGTGAACCAGAATGGGAAATTGTGTCGAATTATCAGGATACGGATACGGATGAGGGAGATTCAACCTGGACCTTGAAAGCAAAAGATCAGGTCGGTATGGAAAGGGCTGAGGAACTTATTCAAGAGGCTATCAACTACGCATCAACTCTCACGCATGTCGGTTTCCTGACTCTCCCTGACCGTTCTTTGTTCCCAAAAATTGTTGGTACAAAGGGTGCCAATGTCTCTCGGTTGCGGAACGAGACTGGTGCGGATATCATCGTCAGCCGCGAAAACAACACTATTACGATAACTGGTGTGTCACTTCCCAAAAATTTAACTGATGTTCATGACTCACTTAAATTGCAGGTTCTGAATCCCATGTTAATGCGGCTAAAGATGCGATTCTCAGGATGGCCAATGGTCGTTCACGCCGCAGTGAGTAACGGTAGAATATCTAACACTCCCAGTCATTTGGATACCCGGAATGATATTTGAAGCTCATGGTCTCATGACATTTTTCCACTATGTATTTTGCTCGTGGCGACAAAGTGCATCATACCACAAGTAAATTATATAAAGAGCAACATCTGACCTTGGCGAAGTTTCTAGAAGACCGACCTTGTACCTCACGCTTCGACTGTCCTAGAAAATTAAATGCGTCGAGTCAACAGACCCAGAGTTGTCCGATGTGCTCATAACAAACTAATGGTTGGAACATTACATGCTTCATGAATCAATTGGGATGCCATCAATGCCTTCCTCTACAGGAACTCCATCCACATCATCCCCAATGGGCTCACCGTCGAGATCATCGTCCATAGCTCCCAGAGTTGAATCGACAATAAGTTCACCATCGATATCATCAACCGGCATACCATCAATATCAACGTCGTCAACAGGTTCTCCGTCGAGATCTCCGTCACTACTGACTTCCATTGGTTCACCATCACTAGCATGACTGGGGTCGTTGCCCAATGAGCTAGATTGCGTTGCAAGTTGAAAAGAGCTCGTCTTGAATTTGGATGCAAATTTGTTTTCCGTTTGAACGCTTGGTTCGTTTGCAACAACAGTTTCGGAGGGAATTTCAGGCCCTTCCAATCGTCTCCTAAGTTCAGAGGTGAAGTCAGGAGGAAAAACAATCCAGTCTTCCCATATATCCACCACCGTTGTTATCTGTTTCTTGAACAAGTCAGCGGTGATACGTCCCGGAAATGAATGATATATGTTGGCGAGATGATCAAAGACGATGCCAAGCCTCGCTTGAAATTCCTGACGATATTTCCAAGCGCTCGGGACTGCAGCGGCTGAATTGTGGAGTATATCACAGATCAAGTGAAGACGAGCGACCTTGCGAGGGACAGCAGTGCCCTCAACCAAGAGGGAAGAAACAATGATATCTGCCACCTGGAATGCCGAAACCTGTGTGAGACGGCTCATCTGAATACGTCAACAGGACGGACCTCGTGGGCAGCCTCGGCGTGTTCGAGGCAAAATGTCATGCATCTTGCAACTTCTCCACGTTTCCCCGACATGGCCCTCAGCATTGCTTCGAATCTTTCACGGGCCAAAGTCCCAAGTACAGTCTTTCGTATTTGTTCTCGCTCTGACTCTTCATCAGTTTCTGTGGAGTATACGGAATTGTAACCCTACAGAGAGGTGAGCCAATGTTGCATGAAACGTCATTAAGCTCACATCGTCGTCAAATGCTGGCTTGAAAGAGTCTTCAGACTCCACAAGCCCACGATAAAAAGCATGTCGCCTGTGCTATTACCCAAACCCGAACAATCAGCTTGTGATAGGAAAATATGGAAAATCCCACATCGCGTCTCAGCAAGAATTTAAATTTCGGGTTGTTCTTCTCGAATCCCTTGAGGGCGTCTTCATACTTCGCATCGTGTCCCTTGACCTCAGCAGCCACAGCGCGGATAAACGTATCTGTGATCGTATCTGCTTCATCGTGCGATTCAGGACTACGGGAGTGATATCGACTTGACGAGCTGCGGTCGCGGCGGGACCTGCTGTGAGACCTCCTTCGATGTGGCGACCGCGAGCGATACCTATCACGAGAGGGACTTCTTGAACGTCGAGTGTGTCTGTCCCGGGAATGATCTATATACCGGTCTCCGTTTGGGCTGTTACTACGACTCCGACTCCCTCGTCGTCCGGATGTCGCAACTTTATAAATTCGCCAATAAGTAAACAAGTCACCCAGCCAGAACATAACACCCACCATAAAGTGGATTTGCTGCGATAGGAACGGCCTTACTCCAACCCACTCGAAGGACTGATCCTTGCCAATCGAATCCGTCAAATTCTCGTAAAGCACCTTCAGCATCCCGACGGTTCATGTAAGAGACAAAACCATTCAAACCAGCACCTTTTGCTTTACGGGCTGCTGTAAGGTCTGCACCAGGTCCGAAAGTTGTGTCCGACCGCGGCCACATGACTTTGACCTGGCAAACGCAAAGTTAAAAGAATATACAAAAAATAACCTTTTGAAAATTACAGAGCCAACGGGTCCAATTCGAGCAAAAAGTTTCCCCAAACCCGATTCCGTCACGTTGGAAGGGAGATTAGCAACGAAGAGGTTGGTCGTCTAGTAAAATTCTCAATAAATTTTGTCTGGTCTTAATTTGCAAGCTCACTTGAGGGTCTCCTCTGTCCTTGCTACCACTCTGTCCCTCGTAAGCGGCCATCGCAGTAGCAGATCTTCCATGCCCTGGGAATTGGGTCTGAGTACATATATGAGTATAATAGTACAATAAATGGACTGCACCATGTCGGGCATACTTTGCTTCTCTTTCTGCTTGTTCTCTGTGAAGAGGTTAGTCAGTGGTCAAACGAAATGAATGAGATGAAGACAAACTTTTTGATTTCCTCAAGAAAGGCATCCATAGCCCTTTTGCCTTTCGGTTTAGCTGCAGCAGGGGGAGATGGAGACAACTGAACAAGTCAGGTTTAAAAGAGAGGGCTTCGATCGAAGAGGGGGAAACGACATACCTTCAACTTTGCACGGTCAGATGCAGGCATCGAAGGAATATAAGCAGCCTTGGACTCTGCCCCGACGAACCCAGAACCAGTTTTCCTCCGGTTAACGCCCTCACCCTCAAACGCGTTCAAAAATTCGGCATAAGCCTGAGCAGCACTTGCCTCTTCTTCCCTCTTCTTTGCATCTGCAGCCTCCTGTTCTTTTTCCCTACGAGTTTTTCTCAAAGACCCCGAAGTGAATTGTGACAATTTGGTATCGTCAACTGTCCGTCGCACAAGGAATGACGTTTCTTCATCACCATTGTCAAAAAACGCTGCCAACTTGGCTTTGGTCTTGTCCATCATAAAGTGTTTGACTGGACAGCAGGTTCGAAGTTGAAAGTTGAGAGAATTATCAAAGTGCATTATGATTAACGGAATTCACCGACCTACATTTCGGCAACTTCCGCACAAAGAAGGATTCAAAACCATTTTATGGGTTCAATTTGGGTTCAATTTAGATTATTCAACACAGCAGTTCAGTACAGAGAAAAAGTCCCTTCATTTGCCTACATCATCATTAAGCTGCTCAGACCTCCTGGAACATAAGCCATTGGTTTCATAGGTGGATGTGGCACAGCTTCGAATTGGGTGTACTCCCGATTCCCAGCGGAATCAATCCGAATCTGAGTAACATCCAAAATAAATAAAACGGTAAAAACCTGCTGCGTAGACTTACGAATGCTCCTTTGTTACCAGACACGTCAACGTAATTTGGCGCCGAGAATACCTGCACGGAAAAACGGAAAATATAAGCAAATACGGCATATCGTAAATTAAGATCATGCATACCGTCGTACACAGTCCATCATGTTCAATCTCATATCCATCTATACAAAACGCAGCAAATTTCAGGCATCGCATTAGGAAATAGATTCCAACCACTTTACCTTGGCGAACTTCATGACTGCGGATGATTCCAGTTACACTGTTGAGCGTACACCATCTCCGAGTCACGTCGGGTCCGAAAGCGATTCCAGTTCCCTAAGGGTCAGCGAACCCTCAACCACATATTTCGCAATAGATGTGTGCACTTACGCGTTTACTAGGGCCACGACCAGGCATCTCCTGCGGATCAGTCCATAATAGCTGTAAAGGCCATAATTAGAGAATTATCATTCCATTGAAGACATGAATTACCTCGCCTATATTACACGGAAGCGAAGCAGTCCACGGACTTGAGCACAATTCGAGACAGAGGGATACAAAAAGACGCACACATTATACCTTCCTGTCCAGGTTGCTTGCCGACACGATTGATTTGACGGATGTCTTCTAGCGTGACTTCATCTTTGCTAAACAATCCGCCATGAACAACAAAGAACCGCTTGCGGCCATCCGGTGACAGGATCGCGTTATCCTTTGTCAATGGAGGTTCCGACGCAGAGATAAGTGTCGCTAGTGGAACTGCAGGGTGTCAATTGATCATTATCGGTGAGGATGGAGTATTAACTCACTTGTCGTAAAGACATGGGCAAATAGCTAAAACAAATGAAGCAGTGTGAGTCATATTCCACGAACAATCAGGTTACGTCAATGACACACCTTGTAAGCCTGTTCCCCATGTTTATGTTTAACTTCACCTTCGAACCCATACGTACGGTTCATGTCTTTCGCTTCATGATTACCCCGGTTGATATACATAAACTTGGGATATAACCCTGTTTCGAATTTAGTCAACTGGGTATCAGCGAGAACAATAAAAGAGCACCCACATTTGTATGCAAAGGCCACCAAAATAACTTCTACGGACCACGATCCCCGATCCACAAGATCTCCATTCATCAAAAGATAATGCTTTTCTGACGGTGGGCCCGTCAACGAGAAAAGATTCATCATGTCATAAAATTGGCCTGTCCACCAATATCCATCAGAATAAGAACGGCTTGTTCTTGTCCACTTTCGATAAAACAAACGTACCATGAACGTCTCCGATAACGTCACACGTCGCTCCAGGTGGAATGACTAGGTCTACTAAACTTTGTTCCTTAATGAAATCGTCGTAGGCTCCCATGACGATTTCCCATGCGTATCTTTTGGCTAGCGTCTTGCCATCCTTGAACCATGAAATCATTTCTTGAATAAAACCTTCTGTAATATAATGCTTCTCATCCCGTAAGGGTAAGATGGGTCCTGAGTAAGTCGGGTCGGTATCACAACCACCTAGAAGAGTTTATCAACGGTATAAACAACAGAGGTGTGGCCTACCTTCAACAATCATCTCTCGGCATCGATCCACTGGGTTCTTCTCCCCTTCCCGTTCAATGGCCTAAACAAACCGATAAAAACGTCAGTCTTCCAAGATTTGTGAGAACTCGCCTTCTCAAATTCGATCTTCTTGATCAATTTTTGCGTGGTCATCATCTGTCCTCTTACAGTGTCATTTTTGGGCTCGAGAGTCAACAATCTCTTGAAATCGGCCACAGCCCTCTGGTACCGCAAATTCTGCAGATGGCATACTGCTCGTCTACAGCAAACAGGATGGTCACACGCGCTGAGTCGAATACTGAACTCCTCGTACCTGTAAATGGCCTTCACATATTTGGGATCGAGCACCAGAGCCTGGGCTAGACGACAGAACACTAATAAAACCCCATCACCCAAGAACATCATTAAAAAACGAACTGGCATCATTCAGCGCATATCCATATTCTTCCAACTTCATCCGCGCATAGGCACGATTACACCATAACGTAGGATCGTTAGGGTTCTTCTCGATAGCTTGTGAATATAGCTTGGCAGCCCTAGGGAAGTCATGAGCTACCCAAAAAAACGCGTTAATTACTACTCGAGGAGAGTGTCCAAGCCACTGACAAGTAAAAGCTTTATTGGCCTCTGCTTTGAGTTCGACAGCTGCTTGTATATCTTGATCAGAGACCTCAGTTAAATTATGCTTTCTTGGCTGTGGCACAGAAGAGGGAGGAGTCGAGGGGGATGCACTCTCCTGTTGATCGCCCATTCTTGGAGTAAGCAAACCTGAAAGAGTTGTTTGATCGTCTGTGTTTGCAGCTTAGATCAATTTATTTTTCTTATATTTGAATTTCAAAAAATTCAGGACTTGTTATTGTAGTAATGTCCTGGGTCTCGTAATGAAAAATGTGGATTAAGACCTGCGTAAAAAGTAACCAAGTGGGAGTGCCAGACATCCAGTGTGACATGCAACGAATGGGTATATAAAAATAATTTGCATGAGGGTATTACCTGCGACAAACGTCCAGGTTGAAATATTTGCCGAGACGTCGGCCTGAATTACTGGGATCGATATTAAGAAGCCATCCATTGGCGAACTGCATCAGACTATAACGCGTTTGAGTGTCAAAGAGTCATCAAGGCTAAAATGAGCCGACGCTTACTAGTCTCCATTATTCTGACAGGGACAGCAGGAAGTATAACTGAAAGCTTGCGTCTAGGATGTGGGTGAGTATAGTCTTATTGGGACTAGATGGTGAAGAAAGGACCTTGGTCAAACCAGGCCTCCAACCATTGTAAGTCCCAACGGCCAAAAAGAAGTTACCGCCATTGGCGGCCAGGGTTTGAGAAAAATACCTGGCTCCTTGTCCGATGTTAAAGTCCTAAGAAGGGGTGAGTAACAATGTTATGGTCAAATTGATGGAGACCAACTGGATCCTTGCAATTGCCACCAGGCGCACCGCCGCACTTCTCTACTGTAATTTGCATCAAGCCCTGTTCACCGGCTCCGCCAGTAGTCTCAGGCTTGCAGGAGCTTTCCTGCATGGCGAAGGAGGCAAGCACGATGGGGGGTATGTTATACATACCGCCATACTTTTCGAACAGGTCTTTGAAGGAATCGCATGCTTTGAAGGGGCTCTCGGGGTTCTGAAGAGCGGTGCGAAGAGGAACGGTGATAAGATCCTTAATTTGAACGTACGGGGGGTTCCAGCCGGCATCTTCGAAACCACAGTTCATCCAATCGATGTGGCCATTTGGACCAGAGAGCGGCAAGACTTGGCCTGAGGAGTGATGGGGATGAGTCGACCATGACAGATTACATAAATGGACATACTGGTCGCGCGATTCGGAGCACAATTACCATCGACTCGAATGACACCGTCGTTGACATGGGCAGGGGGGGTTGGAGAAGGTTTATTTACAGCAAGCGCAGCAGGCGAAGGGTTTGAATTCTAAATAGCGTTAATACAACATGCACAGGAAAAGGGGAGACGGGCGCACAAGAGACTTGCTCTTGCGGTTGGGACAGCGCTTTTCGGCGGCCCTGACATAAACTTCCAAACTAGTGCGGGAAAAGCGAGCGCGGTGGTGGTCGTGCAGGATACTGGCCTCGACGACGAGCAGAAGAACAGAGAAAATAAAGAGCGTAGCGAGATGCATGGAGACCGGAGCAAAGGACAGACTTGGTGTCTCCATTCTTGGCACGACCAATGGGGAGCAGGCTGTGCGGTGTGACGTGTGACCAGCACATGTGCACGAGTCATCCGGTGGCAGATGGGAAAATAGCAACGCCTGCTGAGACAAACAGTACAGCACAACAGCGACTGCCTGACTCTTTCCTATAAACCCAACCCTGCCTTGCCCTCCTCGCCTCACCGTCGCCAGCAGCCTTCCCGCCTCTCCAGACAGCGCAGACACCCTCTAGGTGTCATTTGGATCGTCCCTCGTCGCAAGACCTGGACATCCACCCTTGAATCCCGCCCGTCGCGATGTATTGTTTCCTGATATCACGCTCAGCGCTTTGTCACAGCGCAATTCAACGTTCAACCCCTTCCCACTTTTTTTTGGTTTCCGTCTCCCTCGTACCCCCCAATTTTGATATTCTCGACAAGGTTATGCCCATCTGAATATTCGTCCCTGACCCGAAATCCCTACTCAGTCTCTTCCTGACAAACCCCTGCTCATACTCTATAAAATATGCTCTCTGATTCTCAATCTGCCGCCCATCGGGTTCAACCCCCAACAAGATCCAAACCCCGCTGGCAGCCTTACCCCTACTCATCATCATTGGGATCCGTTCTTGCCACTTGCGATATCAATACCCCGAAGCCCTCTCTACCCTCTTCTCCATTCCCTTCAGCCCATCCCCATCCCATCAACAGCAATCCACTTCAACTTCCAAAAGAGTTTGCTCCACGTGACAACGGTAAACAGAAGTACGCCCTCGGTCTTATCGGTGTGTGCACTCGTTAAACGTCCTTTTCGTTCCGTTTACGTAGTAGCTACTTGTAGATCAAGCTGTAAAGACGCTATTTGAGATATGGCGTCCAGAGGATATACCCTGTGTTTTTGTCGGGCCTGCAAAGGGCCAAACTCCGCTTTGCAATCCATCATCATCGCGTTCCCAATCCTTGTCCCAACCTCTTGTTTCAACAGGCGCGGAGATGGATAGTTCTCCCCTTCCTCTGAAAAATTTCGTGCACGAAGTTCTCAAACGTTCGCGCACGTCAGGTTCAATTATGCAGACTGCACTGTGCTATCTCGAGGCTGTGCGTCCTAAAGTTCCCGAAATCCTTCGCGACGAGCGATTGGGCGTCAGGGCCTATTTTCTGCCCGAGTCCGCGATCCTCCCCGCAACCGAAGCTGAATTGCAGTTGGATAGAAAGCTGTCGAATATAGAAGGATCCTATCCTTCGACTTCCGATGAATTGCTCAAGACAGTCCGTCTGATCGACGAAGACACGGATGTATCGGATGCTACTTCGAGCGTGGTTCCCGAATCTACGGTTATAGATACTACGAGTCCCTTGCCCTCCCCACTTCTTTGTCCTCGCCGCACGTTTCTTGCTGCTCTCATACTCGCCTCCAAGTTTTCCCAAGATAAATGTTACTCGAATCGTGCATGGGCAAAGTTATCTGGGCTTCCAC
>Ga0307517_10008635_pt1 | contig 14599 bp, 5 predicted proteins | sample 23_EM_MG_FD_194515 | JGI IMG/M metagenome (GOLD analysis project Ga0307517, IMG submission 194515) | Populus trichocarpa ectomycorrhiza microbial communities from riparian zone in the Pacific Northwest, United States - 23_EM | ecosystem: Host-associated > Plants > Roots > Unclassified | place... | reverse complement strand
TGATTGAGCCATTGACAAAACACAATTTGTTCTTGGAATTTAAAGCTAGAGTCATAGCCCTTTTCCAAGTTGAATAATTGTCCCCATTCAGGGGTTTAGAAATCAAGACCAGACCTGGATGATCTGAATGATGAGTGAAGTATGGATTTGAGAGATTTGTTTTTAGAAGTTCTGCAGGAATTTCTGGGTTTGTAGAAAAGCCAGGATCGGTAATTTTCTTGCCAATGATAGAACTTTCTTGGTTGGCCATGATAGCTGAATTAGAAAGGGTGCTACACGAGAGATTAGGGTGTAGAGAAGCTGCAGGGTTCTAGTCCTGCTCTGATACCATGTAAATTATTAAAGAAGAGATTGAATTCAATGCAACGATTTATTATTGATACTGTATTACATATTTATACAAGGTTTTTGCTTTACAGTAGGAAAGAAGAATTCTGCAGATCTCCTATTCTAAGTAGGAAACATAATTACAATAGGAAAGCTAATATCTACATATCTCCTATTCTAAGTAGGAGACTATGATCTTTGTTCTCTCAACAGTAATAACTACAAGAGATATATGATATTAACACAATTTAAGTCTTTCCACCACAAAGTACAAGAATCCATCACATCTATCTAGCATGCAGGCCTTATAATATTAACAGTGAGGATCAATCATAAACTCACTGTACCATTCTGGTAAGAGGCATAATCCCTGATGTAAATGTCAACCAACAAATGCATATATAATAGCATGAATGCGTCATAACCAGACTAATGACTATGAGTACTGAGAGGTTAGGCTCCCAATTCTAATAGGAACAGAGTTAAAACATTTGCAAAGTATAGGAACGAGGAGAGTAAGGTTGAGTGATTAAGAAGGGAAGCGACTCGTAAATTGGAGGTCAACAGCATGGGGTGATAAAGAGAGAATTTGCTGCAGTTACTCAATGATAATGTTACAGTTACTCAATTTGAGTCAGTGAGGCTGGGATATTGAGGAAAGAAGGGGAGATGTGGGAAAGTACTGATAAGAGCTTGCAAGAGGCTTTTTCAAGACTTGAATGCTCTTATGGTAATTTCTTTTATCATATTTTTTTTTCAGAAAGTTTATAGCTTGTGGAGATTTTGAGTTCTATTTAACAATAGCAGTTGAGGTAACTTGGCATGAACTTTTATGTACACAGGCTGTTGCACTGGTTAGATTATGTCAGAAGTGAATATTTGACTGAATGCCTGGCTTTGTAACAGGACTGCAATAGTTATGTTTTGACTTGTGTATAGTGAGTTGAGTTAAGCTGTTGTTGTTTTATCGCTCTGGTTTTGGCTGCGGCTTTATGTTCTGAGGTGTAATGTGGCTAGAGAGGTATGGTCATGGTAGCAGAGAAGGTGAGGCAGAGGCTTTTGCCGGGCTCGAGCTCTCAAAGTAGTTGTGGGGTTGATGAGGAAATGGATTCCAAAGAAGAGATGAAAGATTGGCTGATGAGTGTTGGTATCATATCTCCAGTAACAAAAGAGTCTGCAGGTGCCATGTATCATCAACAACAACTGTCCTGTCAGGTCAAGTCTGTTTCGTTGACTCTGTATTTGTTTCTCATGGCTAATTGTTTGATAAGAGAAATTTAGATGGATATTCTTTTTATTATTATTATTATTATTATTAATATAGATGTGTCGTTAACTTGTGCATGCCTCAATTAATTCTATAAATCCTGAAGTTAATGACCATATAATTTTTCAATGGTCCTGAGAAAACTCAAACTCATAATTATTAGAAAATAAATTTAAAATCTAACCAGTTAAACTATCTCTTTAATTTAGATGGATATTCATAGTATTACTTGCTTTTGTATGCTGAGTAAATTGTCATGTTAAATGGATCCTCTCTTACTTAATTTTCTTCCGTCGAAGAGAATTTCATTTTCTCTTTGTTTTTTCTCAGTTGGCAGAATTTGTCAGATTTCCTCTAAAGAAAGCTGGAGGAATGATCAATCTTGTATGGACTCTTCAACCGTGCTCGCACAGGTTTGTTTGATGTCATGAGCATCTCTCTTTTTACTGCTAGACCCAGATTATTAAGATTATTTGGGTTCCGCCATGCTAGACCCAAGCTCCTGGAGTTCGGTCATGTCAAACCCAAGTTTTTTGAGTTTGGCATCACCTTTCAGACCTAAATAACTTGGATATGACACCCCTGCTAGATCTTAGTTCATAGGGTGTGGTCATGTCAAACTCAAATGTGATCTTATTACTATTTTTTTTTAATAGTAATAATATTTTTTTAAAATTTATTAATAATTATATAAATTATATTAACAATAACAATTCTTAATTTTAATCTTCAAAATCAAATTGAAACAGCTCTCGGATTGAATACGTAGATTGCACCGTTTATGGGTTTTGTTGTGAGATTCCCTTCAAATGTCTTGAGGATTGTGACACGGTAGACATTAGTATCATCAACAAACCATATTATCTGATTGCTAAAGATCTCCCCATAATTCTGGGATGATAAATATGGTTCTGTAGGCTCTGAAGAATACAACTGCATGCAATCCTTTCCTTATCCGCTCCCTCAAGACATACAAACCTGGGTTTGACTGCACCAAAACAAACCACTAGCACAAGAGCTCGACAGCTTTATCAAAAATTAATCAACTGATATGCCACAGAAATATTGTATCCAGCATGAATATTGCTGCACCTTCATTATTTTATTCATAGCTTGAGCTAGCAGAGGTTTAGACCCTGGAAACCGGTTGCCAAATCATAACCCCTGAATAGAAATAAACGAAGTATGATTTAATCTACATCAGAAGAAAAGGCATGGAATGATGAAAGTGAGAAACATGAACACGGGAAAGGAAAACAAACCAGTTGGAGATGGATATATAGACATGTTGTCGGGTGTGTAATCCATAAATTTGGCCACAAGACTAGGCTTTGACATGGACCATCTATGCTCAGAAAAAAGCAGAATGTCTGCACAGGAGCTGTTCATTTTATAACTTTTCCATGGATGGATTGTTTGTTTCTTCCTGTACAGTCTCAATTTCCAAAGCATCCAGCTCCTGATCCAAGACCTGACATGGATCCATGACAACATTCCCGTGAATCTTCTGCCACAAGTGAGGACGGAATATCTGAATCAGTGAAATCTTCAAGGCTGGGATCTTCTTCCCAAGCATGAAGATTCCGGTTAGATCTAACTGCACTTGAAAACCCACATAAACATTTGCTCTGTTTGTTGCGGGGGATCATCAAAGTGTAAATCTACAGTTAGGAATTTGGTCCAGACCAGATCTCTGTGCATTAGTAAGCTTCTTATACTTCATCGACTCCTCAAAGTCAGATGCCTTCTCCCAAAAGAGACCTTCCCAAGCTGGGAAACTGAGTTATCAAGACAAGGTAATATGTTGTCATATTGTTTGTTTGAACTAAAAGTACTATTAAGAACATAACTAAGATTTTCTGTGAAAAAATAAAATAAATTACTTGAAAACATGAAAAAACTTGCATAGTTAAAATCAAAAGTCATGAGTAATATAAGTAAAAAATAAAATCAAAACATCATATAATATTTTTTAAGCACTAGTATAAAAACTATATATTAAGGTAAAATATGTAATATTGGCATTTTTGTGATTTAAGTTTCTTTAATGTTATTTTTATTATTTAAATAAAGTAAGCAGCCATTCATCTTAAAAAGCTTTGTTTTCCATGTTTTTTAATTGAAAGTTAATATATCTTTAAACTTTTTTTATATATATAAAATCACCTTTCTTTCACCCTTAAAAGTTAAGCATGTAAATTTTAAAATCCTTGAGTTCTTTTAAAGCAAAATAGTAAAATTTAGAAAAGTAGGAGGCCAAACATGCTTTAAAATTAGGAAGGAAACTAACAAAATTAAAGAAATTAAATAATAAATTTATATTGTTGATGTGCTACAAAAATCATGTCCCATTTTCTTATATTTTTTCTATAATTATTTAAGTTTTTTAAATAATAATTAAGGGAATTTTGGATATAAAAAGTAGTAGTATTTTCTCGTAAGGTGGAAGAGGTTTTTGTCAAATCTTCAAAACTTTGTATGAGATTTGTAATTTCATAATACTTTGAGATAATTATTGTAAGGTACTAAAAACAATGTAGTATATATATATTAAAAAGAAAAAAAAGTTATTATATAGGAAACAAAGTGATAATAAGGAGAAAAAAAATGTATTGGAAATGTCAATTAATAAATAAACGAAATCATATTTTTATATTATAATTTTAATTTAAAAAATTACACTTTACGTTATAAGTCAATCTAAATTTTTAACTTATATAATATGATTTCTTAAATATCATATCTTTACATTTGAAAAACCTCTCTTTCTTGAGAAATCTCTTAAACTGAAATGTAAGAACTCATAAATTAATCATATCATGATTTTAATGTGAATGGTGAGTTTTGACTAAATCGAAGAGTGAAGATATATAAAATAAGCACAGCTAATTTTAATGCTACCGCGCTAGCTAGGGTACATTTACAATTTATTGGAATTTTTTATTTTTTATTATTAATATAAATATTTAAATATATATATCGATTAATCATATCAACCATAACTAAAACTTAAAACCATAAAAAAACACAATTTATTGGAATTCTTATTATAAAAGTAGCTGGATTCATGAGTAATTGCACTCCCAAGACAGGTCAGATGCAATAATTTCCGGTCTCCTCCCCTGACGGGCGTGTTTGTTTACGTGTTCATAGACTGTCTTTTAGAAGAAAAAATAATATATTTTTTTTTATGTTCTTAAATAATTTTAATATACTAATATTAAAAATAAATTTAATATATATATATATATATATATATATATTATTTTAATATATTTATAAATAAAAAATATTTTAAAAAACAACCACTATCAATATCAAACACTATCTTAATAGCAATTCAAAGCAATATTATAAATCTTAGCCCACACATGTCAACTCAATAATTTATTGACCTGGAGCAAGTATGAGAATGTTTTATTTTAAATTGGTTTTATATTATTAAAATAATATTATTTTTTAAAAATAATAATAAAATATTATTTTAATATATTTATAAGCAAAAAATATTTTAAAAAATAATAACTAACATAACATCAAATACTATTTTAATAGCAATTCAAAATAATATTATAAATCTTAATCCAAATAGGTCAACTCAATAATTCATTGACCAAAACTAGGACGAGAAAGTTTTATGTTCAACTGGTTTTTTTTTATTATTAAAACAATATTATTATTATTTTAAATAATAGCTTAGGTTGGCATGTAGACATGATAGTTAGATTATTCAACTCAAACTCAGGTTTCTTGAGATTAAGAATGTGTTTGGAAGTGCGGTAATAATTATTTTTCAAAGTGTTTTTAACTTAGAAATGTATTAAAATAATTTTTTTTATTTTTAAAAAATTATTTTTGATATCAGCACATAAAATCGATTTTTATTTTGAAACAAAAAAAATTAAAATTTTTTTAAAAGCGTTTTTAAAACGTAAAAACAAATAAACTTTAAATTTTTAATGATATTACCACATGTGCATCAATAAAAAAAAATTAATTTTGGTATGAAAAACGGCTTGGAAGATATCAATGACCATTTAAAAACAAAATCCTATAGAATAAACTATATGTGAATATGGAAAATGCAATCCTATGGAAAATGCAATCCTATATTACTCACATCTTAGCATTTGATTATTATTTTAAAATGAAAAAAAATGAAAACACGTGACATAATTAATTTCTTGTTTCCCATCTTTTTCCATCACCCCATGTTTTCTTTTGCACATCCAAAGGGAATAACTTCAACATCCCATAAAAAAAAAAAAATTAAGCTTATATATAATATGATTTCTTAAATAAAAATAAAAATCATTTTAGAGAATTAATATGTTTTTGAGTGTTAGAAAATAAGGTTGTGGATGGTAACTAGGGTTTTATATTTATTAAAGAGAGGGAAAGGTTTTTTTTGTTAGTTTTTTTTTTCTTGAGATGCAATTTCATTATTTTAAAGTTATAGAATTTTTTAGTTATTATTTGAAATATAATAATAAATTTATAAATAATTCAATATTTTCTATTGAATTTTTTTATTAAAGTTTTAAGAATATAAAGTATTATAAATTTATTAAGTTGAGGATGGATAACTCGGAGATAAAGTGAAAAAAGATTTGAAGTAATTAATTTTCCGAATTTTTTTTATAGAGTCGGTGCTTATATATATATATATATATATATATAGTTATGATTATGAATTCTTCTTCTTAATTCCTCCCCCTCAAAAAGAGACCAAGGCTGGACTTAGCTTCATAAAAGCAAACACAACTTTCTAGTTAAAGATTTACCCTGAAAAAGAGAAAGAGAAAGAAAATATCCAAGAAAGCACTGAGAGAAGCAAAGAAACAACGAAGGGGACAGTATCAGCATCACAACCCCTCTTGTAAGCTCCATCACCTTCTTTTTCATGTATTGCAGTATCTAATAATACTTTCCTGTTTTTGGCTCTTGGTAAAACAAGGAAAATAAAGGAAAATGCGGAGTTGTTTTCTGTTTGGTTGCCGGGAATTAATATATTACGGGAAGGAAAAGAGAATGTGAAAAAGCAATGAACTTATCTCTGTTCAATTTCCTAGAAAAGAAAATTGTGGGTGGGGTTTTATGAACATATATAAGGTCTCACTCTCACATAAGGTGCATATACTCTGTTTGGTCGCTGAGAAAACGATGTAAAGAAAATCCATGTTAACTCTTAACCATCCCAATTAGTTTTTTTTTTTTTAAAGCCCCCCAGTTCTCGCTTTCTCTTTGTTTGATGAAAGATGCACTAAATCTTGACGACCAAGAAACCGATCAGTCCCAGAACTTCTTTTCTTGCTCATCAAAATGAAAAATTTCCTAGGAGTTTTCTTGAAGCGAAAGATTGTATGATACTACAAGAAGAAGGTCAAGGGATGCAAAGCAAAGGCATTGAAAGAGAAGGAGACAATGCCGAGACTGGCCATCTATCTGAGAGAGTACAGTGCATGACCCTTCACAAGAGAGGAAGGAGTACAAAAGGTAAAAGCCCCATTAGTTTTGTTTCCCTTTTATTCTGCCAAATATGCATGGGAATTGAAAAGCTTTTATAGTAGATGTAAAGAATTTGGTGGAAATTAACATTAATTGTTCCTTTCTTTTGGACTCAAGAATACTGTCATTTTCTTTTTGTAGTTCACGCTATAATTTTTGGCATGACATTGTTATTTTCTGAGAAAATCCAGCAATTTCTAATACTGATATGAATTCCTATGTCCAATTACCTGGTGTCAGTGGAGAGGGAACCTCTAGCCTTAAGTGAAACTGGTTAGGTCCTCCATGCTTTTACAAGGCACCTAAATAATCAAGGATGCCTGCCTCACATCAGATGAAAGTGAAACTTATTTGTAAATTATTACACCCTTAAATTATGCAATTATGCATGTTAAAAGTGTTGTCAAGATTTCCATTTTCTGAATCGCATCGAGGGAGACACTCTACTGTATCCTGCATAGGCTATTCTCCAGATTCAACAAGGAGAACAGCCATCAAACAAATTCAATTACTTTAAAGATAAGTCCACATGTATAAAATAAACCTTGGCATTTCAGCGTTTCAGATGGTTAGAGTCACCTAGTGATGTATATTATTTGTTTTGATTAAATAGATCCTGTCACAAGAGCTGACAATTAATGTTGTTTTTTGGTGAAGAGGTTTCTAGGGGAAAGTATGGTCTGTGGAGACAAGAGCAGAATACTAGAGCAGCAAGGCTAGAGAAACAACTCAAAACAAGCTGGAAAATTGAGGAGCTAATTGAAGAGCAATTGAATAGGTTCCCTTCTAACTACCACAGTGCTGTGTTCCCAGCCAGGCTCAAGGATGTTCCCAGGCTCCTCATGCCTAAATGGTTGCTGCCTCATGAATTAACCACTCTGGCCTGGCTTGGGGATTGGCGGCCCTCTTGCATTCTAGACCTCGTCCATGCCCTGGTCCAATCCTCATCATTCTCACTGTCATCTTCTTCATCCAATTCAAATGGTGTTGAGAGGCTCCTAGCACAGCTTACTCATGAAATACGCATTGAGGAGGCGATAATAAATGAAGAAATGGCTGAGATTCAAGCTACATGTATCATTCACCTTCCCTTTGCTCCTGTCAGAAATCATCGAAGTGGTGCTACTGCGTTGAGTTGCATTCAAGCTGAGTTCAAGAAGATAGAAAGAGTAATTACCAAGGCCCAGCAACTGAGGTCCACTTTCTATCCCTTTGATTATATAACTGAAGCCTAAATACATGAACCACCTGAAAATGTGGCAGTTCTTTTTATAGTTAGACTGTTAAAGTATCTGTCATACTGCTGGCAATATATATAGTAGCAGTTTTCAGCTTATCTGATACAAGAATTTTCTTTGCTTGGTTCGTATCTGTTTTTGCATCTAGAATTTATTGTATTTGCATCCCCGAGACTGACACACAGACATATCTAGATATGGGCACATTTGGTGGGTTTTTTAAACTGTGTTATTACTGCCAGAAATATGTGCTCTTTACTTCAAAAAGTACATAAACTTGTGCCTGGCAGGTTTAAGGCGTTAGAGCTGGCAGTGAAGAAAGTTTTAAGGCAAAGTGATGCGGCAGAATTTCTAGTGGCATTTGCAGGAATTCAGGATGTGATCCACCAGTTAGCAGCAAAACAGAAGTTACCAAAAGGTCCAGCCATTCTGCCTGCCCTGGCCTTTGGCCCTGCTTAAGAGCTTTGTAGCTGTAAGGATCTTTTAATGGCAAAGATCAGTACTCTGGAAAGGTCTATATCAGAATCCAACTAAAGTTAGTGGAAATGTAAAGATTTGTAGATATTACTGACTTGACTTACCATGTTAGTTAGCTGCAAATATAGTTTAGCATTGGAAACTGCAGGTTAAATGCAGGTTAAATAGATACTCTTATCACTTTGTGGGACAACTTTTTGTTGTCCAACTCATTATATGGAAAGAACTAAGAACAAGAGTGCATTACTTTTCCATGTTCTTACTTTCCTGGAAATGTAGTTTGTACAAGGTCATATGTTAATCTCCGGATTCATGCAATCATCCGCATCAAGTCTAGACTTGAACTGATGACTTGAAGGAAGGAAATGATGAATGCTTGCAAAGTATTCAACGAATGCATGGAGAATTGCCAGATAATAATAGGATTTAATTTTTCGTGCATTGCATTTGAAATAACTTTGTTTACATGTAAAGATATTCCTCTTCAATTAGAAATTGGTTCTACGATCAGAAAAACACTTCCTTGACTTTCTGATATTTGGATGAATTTTGAAAAATCGGTGCATAGAATTCATTTTTCTTATCATAGAAAAAAACATGAGGTTTTTCACAACAAGTACTAAGTAAAATATTTATAATTATATGCACTTTATATATATATATATATATATATATATATATATGTAAAATATTAGTACATGTTTAGATAAAAACTAGATAATTAGCTTGCTCTACAACTGCTCGCAGTACTATACTGTAAGTTGGATAAAAAAAAATTTAAATGTAAAAATATAATATCTAAACAGAGAGAAACTTTTTGATAATGTGATTAAACCCTATCCCACAGGTCAATCTTAAAATCTCTTAACCCAACTTCTTGTCTAGCTCAGGCTTTATATCAAATCATCTAGGAGTTGCCATGATTTGATCCAGTTAACTTGTCTTGTTTAAAGGCAATTTCAATAACCAGTGAAAGCGTGGTTTGATTTAAAAAATAAAAATAAAGATGAGATCTTTTTTAAAAAAACATTAAGATAATGACATATTGGATTGATCTAGATCAACTCGGGTTAATCCACCAAACTGGCTACACGAGTAATGGACTCCCCTGGATTAAATAACTTTTTTTTGTGAAACTCTTTATTATTTAATCATATGATAAAAAAAAAATTGACACTCAAAAAACGAGCACCAACTCAATACTATTCATTACTCGTGTAGCAAGTTTGGTGGATTAACCCGAGTTGATCTAGATCGATCCAATATGTCATTATCTCAATGTTTTTTAAAAAGATCTCATCTTTATTTTTATTTTTTATTTAATCATATGATAAAAAAAAATTGACACTCAAAAAACGAGCACCAACTCAATGTTATGACGTTTATTTGAGACTACAATAACTTTATAGAAAGCAAAGCGAAATAAATTATGAAACTTAATTCTTAGCATTTTTTAATTGAAAAATAAAAATATATTATTTACACTTTATAAAATAAATTAAGAAATGAAGCTAACATGTTAAGTATCCCGCCTAGGGAATATGTTTGCAAGAAAGAAACTCAAAGGAATTGACAGGGTCACACATATGAACTGATAAATCAAAAGGAGTTGTTAGCACTAAGTAAATATTAAAAGAGGAAGCAAAACTTTATATAGAAAAAATAGATTCACATGTAAATTTTTTACACCGACTGTTATTTTTATTTTTATTTTTTATAAAACAAATCAAACTAATTTCTTTCAAATATCATGCAACTAAAAAATTATAAAATAAATCGATCATAATATAAAAAACAAAGTTAATTCAATAGAAACAATTAATGAAAAGATATATATATATATATATATATATATATATATATATATATATATATATGTGTGTGTGTGTGTGTAACCTTAAATTAAAAAGCCTAGGCGGATGCTTTTTTTTTTAAAATTAAAAAGGTGGCAAGTTGCTTATAATGGCAAGTGACTAGTCGCCTCTAGGGTTGTTGCTTAGAATTTTACCACTATTATTGTTGCTGAAAATATCATTGGGTTTTGATTTAAAAATCTATATTTATCTAAAAACACCATAAAACCTTCATAAAACACCTACCAGTTCCAAAACATCCCGAAATCAATTAAATAAAAAAAATTAAACGGAATCAATCTATTTTTCAAAGTTTATAGGAAATAATCACCACCATCGAACACCCCTCATCAAATAAAACTTGTTAACACTGAGAACAATAAATTTCATCCTCAAAAAGTGGTAATTTGCCAACTTGCTTAATTTGCCAACTTGCTCTCTCTTTCAGGGTTTTTAGATGACTTTCTCTCTTATCTCTTTAACTCAAGAATTGAAATGTTAAGAAAATAAACATTTGAACTAAAATTAAAATTGTAAAAACTAAAAGGATCGTTAGAGTAAGAAAAAGGAAAGTAATTAAAGAACAAAACTTTTTCTAGTGAATTTAAGATTATATATGGGATTTTCTCCTTGTTTTACACTTTGGTCCTTTATTATTATGTTTTCTCTTTCCTTAACAAATATTAATAAATTCGTCATTAATTTAGGAATAGAAGTCTGCAATTAAAAAAAAAAGTTAGGGAACAAAAATGAAAATAATATTTGGCTACTGTGAATTGCTATAGCATGCACTAGTTGTGGACTCGCACTACACCGTACACTTGGATTTTTTTTTTTTTTGCATAAAAAATATTAGCAGTTTGACTTAAACTTTCAGTGACTAGTTTCTTAGTGTAGTTATTATCGCTTCATCAATAATATTTCGATTTAGACATTATAGTATTGAATGTGTCTACTATGTTATATCATGTTTGTTCTCAACACCATAATCATTGATTTTTTTTAATAAGATTTGAAACTCTTTTCAAATCTCATTCTACTTTATATAGGGATTTACAATCAATACTATTTAAGAACAGATAAAATATTTTTTTAATTCATTAAGGGTGATGAATCATCTCTTTATTATTTAAATACATTTATATAGTTCATGTTATATCCAATATCTACTCATTTGTTACCATTTATTAGCACAACGTGTAACATGATTAGAATATAACACTTCTTATGTAAGATAACTTGGTGATGTTAAGTTTAAAGATCACTTACACAACTGTTACGTGAGCCTTTTCATAAACAAGAGTAATTTCTCAATATGAAATTCTTATACAGGTAAGTTCAGTGTACATGTCATTTGACAAGCACTTACATATTAGTTTTAGGTATCCCTCATACCTCAGTTTATAATAACAACCGCTTTCTTTTTTAAAAGAACATAATATGTATTAGTCTCAACAACTCTAATTAATTTCCAATCTTAATAGAGCATTGATCATGAACATTTAAGAACAATGCTTTAATACTTTACAATTTCTTTTGCAAAGCATTTTGTTTCAAGAACTTTATCTTTACTCTAGACTCATTAATTAATATTTGATTAATATTAAAAATAGATAAACTTTTATTAATAAATTAAATATATATACATGAACAAAGCTAATACGACGATTGGCTAAATGACATATCCACTAACAAAACCATGGTAGTTTTGATGCATTTTGGATGAAATCATCGTTGAATGATTTCCTTCTGTATATTTGGGAGGGATAAACAAGAGGGAACTTGAAATCATCGTTGAAATAAACTTGTTTCTTGAAAAACAATAAAAGTTTCTAAATCTTAAAATATAAATAATCCATAGAATGCCTTCTCCTTCCACTGCTTCAGCTCACATTCATCTCTGCATGTTTTTCTTAAGCACCACAGCTGATTACATAACATTTCTACAGAACTTTCCTTCAAAAGGGATACATTTTCTACACATATATCTTCCGAAGGTTTCACACTGAACATGATTCTAAATGAATAATTGATTTTGGTTTCTGCAGTGGCCCTCCAGGGGATCTTTATGTGTATCTCGAGGTTGAAGAGATAACAGGAATCCAAAGAGATGGCATTAACCTCATCTCAACAACATCTATCAGTTATGCTGATGCAATACTGCTGGGGATTGTTGTTAAGGTCATATTTTTATCATCTCAGATTAAAAATAATCTATGCATGCCTTAATTTTCGATTTCTGGTCTGCTTAACTCGTGATAGTTATCATATTTATGAAAATTTAAGCAGATAAAACATTCAGTTTGTGTACCACTGCAAAAAGATTGAAGATTTCAATAAGCTACATAACACACCATTTAAGTTTTGAACATTAGAAATTTTCGCCTTTGCTTAGTAGTGGAACAACAGCTACCTCAATTGGAGAGTGTGGCCCTCTTTTACTGTCACATTCTTGACCATTTTGAAGATGCTCTTTTTATTGGTCAAAATCAACACAATTACCGGATTTCAGAGGAGTTGTAAATTTACAGAGACCAGCAGGTGGGAATTTTTTTATTATTATTATTCTTTGTTCACAGCAAACCTTATGCTGTTGGATTATTGAAGTGGTTTGTCAATGTTGAGCCTGAGTAGCTGTTGGTTTTGCCCAGATAATATTTGAGCTCAAGCCAACTTTCCTCTCAGGGAAGTTTTACATGCATAAGAAGAAAAACTTGCGTTGTTCTTTTTTGATAAAATGTTGAGATTACATTAAAGGATGGTCCACTGGAGCTAGAATCTTCTTTTCTGCATAAATGTATGCAAATGAGATTCTGAAGCTACAGGGCCTTGCCAACTTCATCCATTTTATTAGTTTTCTGGAAAATTTTAGAAAGCAATAATTGTGCAAGTGGATTGGTGTAGCATACACATAGATCCATGTCTAGAACGATTCTAGCTTAAACTTTCCTCTCATTTGTTTTGATACTTTCTCATGATCAAATGTTGGTGTTAATAATTTGCATCCCTGCCATCAAAACATAATTTACATCTTTAATCGAGCTTAACTCCAACGTGATGCCAATGTTTACACGTGTCAAAGAGCGTGAATTGCTTGGAGAGCTTGCTTCACTGAGTAATACTAGTATCAGTCGATCACGAACTCGGCCCAAAACTCAGCCTGACAGTAAGCAATTGTTCGCTATTGGTAGATGATATCGTGTTTGATATAATTGTGATTTGCCTAATTTGTGTTTTTTTTTTTTTTTTCTGAAAGTAATGAACAAAATAACATATTCCATGGTAAGATTTTGACTATCCGAAACATACATCAACATAATGACCTGTGCTGCTTCATATTTCCCAGGAGCCATTCTCTCTTAAAATCTGGGCTCAATGTCCCCTGCTTCTTGTGACCAGAGGCGGAGTAAGAAAAAAAATTTAGGAGGCCAAGAAAAAATTTCTGTTATTTTTATTAAATATTTATAAAGGAGGAGCATTTCCTTGCAGGGACTTCGGTCCCTGCCAGCCCCACTCCCTCCGCCACTGCTTGTGACCCATTTCATTTCTCAAGGATTCTCCCCAAAATGACCTATGCTGCTTGCAACTCTTGACTAGATTATGCAAGCATCCATGCTTAAGAAGATCTGCCCTTTTCTCAATATTTGAGCGAATTCCCATCACCAGGCTTCATATTTCCTTTTGTATTTATCTCGGCAGTTCTTCATGGAATAATTGAATGACTTTTGAAACAGTAATCATATATTTAAATTGAATTTTATTTTTAAGAGCTAAAAAACTAAAAGTAAAGAAGAAAAGAAGAAGAGGGCCAAGGTGGCTAGGCTTCTCTGGACCTTGGTTATTGGGCTGCACGCTTGGCCTATATAAAAAGACCAGATGCGCTCGCAAGTTTTTTTTTTTTTTTTTTTTTTTTAAGAGGGTAGTTGACA
>Ga0307517_10008634_pt1 | contig 14599 bp, 6 predicted proteins | sample 23_EM_MG_FD_194515 | JGI IMG/M metagenome (GOLD analysis project Ga0307517, IMG submission 194515) | Populus trichocarpa ectomycorrhiza microbial communities from riparian zone in the Pacific Northwest, United States - 23_EM | ecosystem: Host-associated > Plants > Roots > Unclassified | place... | reverse complement strand
TTATTTGTTTAATTATTTTCTTTTTTTATTATTCTATACAATTTTATATTAATTATTCTCTACAATTTTATTTTAAAAATATTTTTTAATTATCACAGATGAAATAAATTAGTCAATATTTTCTAGTGTTGGAAAAAATTTACTGCATATGGCACAATCATCGATGGGAATACAGACAAAATCAATCTGTCGGTATATTCTAGAAAGTTGGAAAAAAATTATTGCATATGCCATTATCATTGATGGAAATATTTCAACGGAATAATTCCATCGGCATATTTCCAGCGGGAAAAGTTTTTTTGGTGTGCATTTTCTGTCTGTAATACCATCGGTTTTTTTTATCAACAGAATTAGCGATAGATGATGGAATTACTGATGAACGTTATACCGATGCATGCATTCTGTCTAGAAATATACCATTGTTCAAAAGATTTTTTTAAAATATATATATTTTTAAATATTACAGACGGATATACTGAGGGATTGTGTTCGTAGGTATATTCTAGAGAGTTTGAAATAATTTACTTCATATGCCACTACAACATTGTTACATCACCAACAGAATAATTCCATTGATATATTAAATCGGGTAATTTTGTTTTTGGCGTGTGCTTTCTATCTGTAAAACTATCGGTGTTTTTTTTACCGATAAAAATGCTGACAAAAATGAAATTATTGACAAAAAGTTTACCAATGGACAGTTTCCATCCATGAATTTGTCGGTAAAATTTTTGCCAACAAAATGATAGTGTAAATACCAATGAAAAACTTTTGTCGGTAAAATTATTAAATGTGGTAGTGAATGGGGTTAAGATGCAAAATCTATGACATAGTTTTGATACTAGAGTGACCACATTCGAAAGCAAATTGAATATAATTATAAAATTCAATTATCAAACAACTCAATGTTAAAGGATAAAAAAAGAAATATAATTTAAAAAGGCAACGGGAAAAAATATGAGTCAATGTAGGTTTACTTGCAAACCCCGTAACCATAGGCACATGATCGAGATAAACCAATAGAAAGAAAGGAAAAGAAAAGGGGTGAAGACCATTTTCTAATAAATTAAGTGTTGAATGATGAAATAAAAATAAATTAATTTAAAAAAAAGAACGAAAAAAATCAACCCCTGTTAAGCTCTAAAATCGATGACCCTGATCATGAACCCAAGAATAATCCCATAAAAGGCAAACCATAAAATATAATAATGCAAAACTATAAAAAAGGTTAAGAAATAAAATAAAACATTATCTTTAAAAACAGAAAAAAAAAAAGGAAATCCGAGCACGCCTCCTAAACTTGGTCCATTCTCTAAAACTCACAACTATTGAATTTCTAGACCCGAGTTGAATCAAGAAACTTAATTCTCAATCAATTTAATTTTAAAGGGTGAAATCATGAAAAAAATATTAATTTAAAAAACTTGAAAAAGCAAAAAAGATAGCACTAAAAGGAATGGAGATCAAATTTGATAGAAAAATAAACTCATGGAGGATGAAATTATACATATAAAAAACAATCTAAAAAATAATTCCAAACAAAACAACTAGCAATTAAAATAATAGGGACCAAATTTAAAAGAAAAAAGAATAAAAGGGGTGAAATTTAAAAGCATTTGTAATTTTATGAGGCAAATGTGTTTTAATTTATTTTTTTAAAAATGTGACTCGGGCCATAGACCCAATAAAAAAAAGGTTGACATCTGGAAAACATAAAAATAAAGGGAACCCAAAAAAAAAGAATATTAAAAAAAAATCATATAAAAGGCTCACAATGAAAAAAAAAAAAAGCCTAATCACTAATGATTTAAAAGTTGAATAATAAAATTAAAAAGTCATCAACTTAAAAAAAAAAACCAAGAAAAATTGGCCGAACCTTTTAAACCTAAGCAAATGTCTCAAACTCACAACCCACTAAATCCTAAACCTGGTCTAAATCAAAAAGCTCAGTTTTCAACTAATTTAATATTGATTAGCAAAAGTAAATCCAACAAAAAACAACAAATAAAAAGACTTGAGAAAACCCGAGTTATTTTTAAAATTAATAAAAAATCCTAGAGAAGGAAAATAAATTAAAAAAGTTATCTCAAATAAAACAAATAAAACTCGAAAGAGTGAAAACATAATCCGAAAGATAAAAAAAATAAATGGAGATGAGAAAAAAAGAATTTTAATCTTATAAATTATTTAAAAAATAATTTCAAATATGTAAGGATGAAATCGGGAAAGGATATCAATTTAAAGAATTAGCCAAAAAAACCCAATAAAGAATGATAAATAAAAGGCTCATGATAATCAGGTCATTTTCAAAACCAACAAAAACTTGAGCAGAAAGAAAGCTAAAACAATATGTAACCCAATCTCCAATTCAATAAATATTGAAGGATGAGATGGGAAAAACAATTAACTTAGACAAAGTAAAATAAAAAAACCAAGCAAACCCGGGAAACATCATAAACCTGGTAAAATCTTTAAAACTCGCAACCCGTTAAATCTTGAATCCGAGTTCAATCAAGAAGTTTATTACAAATCAATTTAAAAAACTTGTCAAGGAAAAAAATTAACAATAAAAAAAATGAAGATTAAATTTGATAGGAAAAAAGAGAGAGGGTGAATTGTAAAGCAAAATCAATTTAAAAATTTATTTCAAATAAAAATAGCATTAAAAAGAATGATGATCAAATTTAAAAGATGAAAAAAAAGTGAAGAGGGATGAAATAGAAAAGGCATACTAATTTTATAAATTATTGAAGACAAAAAAATTATAATAAAAAGAATATGGACCAAATCTGAAGAATTAAAAAATTAAAGGGCTGTTGTATAGTTTTTAAGAGGCTAGCATAAAAATCAAAGTTGGGAGAGAGAGAAAAGAGGGAAAAAATGGTTGCCGACACCAAACCATTAGAAATCTTGAAACACAAGCCGCCCCATTGTGTCGGGGGCGCCATGACGATTCCAACAACGTTAGTGAAGGTAGCATTTGGTGGCTGGGCAACCCCCCACGTGCCGCTTGAAGGACTCAGGGGCTACTAGCACGCACCAATAAGTTTTTTTTTTTTAAATACAAATATCTAACATTTATTAAAATAAAACAATGCTCTTCAACCAACATGATATTAAAAAAAGAAACCATGGTAAGAAGATAAAAATGCTGATGTGAGAGAGTTATATTGATTTTATTTTTAAAGGCATAAAATTAAGTTAACTATTTTAAAAAAATAAAAATATCAAAATGGCCTGAGTGAAAGACAACACATATTTTTTTTTATTGTAAGGTACATTAATATTTTTATTATGTAAAAAACTATTAAATTACCAACCTAACCCTATATAAATTATTAAAAACAATTGTATTATAGTAAAAAAATAATATTATCTTCAATACCTAGTTAAAAATAATATTTGTTTGTTTGTTAAAAAATAATATTATTAAGAAACTTAATTCTCAACCAATTTAATTTTCAAAGATGAAAATATATATATATATATATATATATATAATCTAAAAAATGATCCCAAACAAAACAAATAGCAATCAAGATAATAGAGATTAAATTTAAAAGATAAAAAAATAGAAAGGGTGAAATTGAAAAACATTTGTAATTTTATGAGGCAAGCGTGTTTTATTATTTTTTTTAAATGTGACCCCGGCCATAGACACAACAAAGAAAAAAGGCTGACATATGGAAAACATAAAAAAATATGGGAACTTGAAAAAAAATCATATAGAAGGCTCATAATAAAAAACAAAAGCCTAATTATTAATTATATAAATGTTGAATGACAAAATTAAAAAGTCATCAGCTTAAAAAAAAACATACTGGGTGAACATTTTAAAACCAGACAAAGGTCTTAAATTCGCAACCCATTAAATCCTAGACTTGAGCTAAATGAAGAAGCTCAATTCTTAAATAATTTAATATTGATTAGTGAAAGTAAATCCAACAAAGAAAAACAAATAAAAAGACTTGAGAAAACCCGGGTCATTTTTAAAATTAATGAAAAATCCTAGAGAAAAAAATAAATGAAAAAAGTTATCTCAAATAAAACAAATAGAATCGAAAGAGTGAGAAAACAATCCAAAAGATAAAAAAAAAGGAGATGAAATAAAAAAAATAATAATTTTAATCTTATAAATTGTTTAAGGATGGAATTAGAAAAATATATTAATTTCAAGAATTAGCTAAAAAAACCCATCAAAGAACAATAAATAAAAAGCTTATGATAACCGGTCATTTTCAAAACCAACAAAAAATTTAGCAGAAAGCAAGCTGAAACAATATATAACCTAGTCTTGATCAATTCAATAAATATTGAAGGATGAGAAAGAAATAAACTTAGACAAAGGAAAATAAAAAAAAACAAGCAAACCCGGGAAACATCATAAACTTGATAAAATCTTTAAAACTTGCAACTTGTAAAACTCTGGATCCGAGTTCAATCAAGAAGTTTATTATGAACCAATTTAAAAATATCAATTTAAAAAAATTGTCAATGAAAAAAAAATAACAATCAAAAGAATGAGAATTAAATTTGACAGGAAAAAAAAACAAAGGAGGGTAAAATTGTAAAGCAAAATCAATTTAAGAAATTATTTCAAATAAAAAAAATAGCAATAAAAAAATGATGATCAAATTTAAAAGATGAAAAAAAATAAAGAGGGATGAAAAAAAAAAAGCATACCAATTATATAAATTATTAAAGACAAAAAGAATAAGGACTAAATTTGAATAATTAAAAAATTAAAGGGTTGTTCTAGAGTTTTTAAGAGGCTTGCATGAAAATCTAGATGGGGAGAGAGAGAAGAGGGGGGTCATGATAATTGCAACAACGTTAGTGAAGGCAACATTTGATGGCCGGACAACTCTCACGTGCTGCCTGAAGGACTCTAGGGCTGCTAGCACGTGCCAATAAGTTTTTTTAAAAAAACAATATGTAATATTTATTAAAATAAAACAATGCCCTTTAACTAACATGATATTAAAAAAAAAAATCATGGTAAAAAGATGAAAATGCTCATGTAAAAGAGTTATATTGATTTTATTTTTAAAGACATAAAAGTAATGTAACTATTTTAAAAAAATAAAAATATCAAAATGCCCTGAGTGAAAGTCAACATTTTTTTATTGTGCGGGTACATAAATATTTTTACTGAGTAAAAAAAATATTAAATTACCAACGTAAATCACTATTCTTACATCTTGAACTTAGATTAAAAAAAAAAAAACTGGAGAAATTATTGTACCTCTAGAGACAAATAAGTTCAAGATGTAAGAAGTAAAAACCTGATGAATTTTCTAATCTCGTTACACTATATTTAACTATTAAAGAGATTGATTTAATCTTGATGCGTAAAAATTGAATTGTTGAATCGTGTCGCAAATCTCTACTAGGAAAAATATGTAGTGTGGTGGGATTCCTACATTCGTGACGATTCGGTTGTAGCTTTGAGAAGTTTTTCTTTAGGGATTTGTTCTTGCAAGGTTTTTTTTTATTAATTTAGATGGATTTTTAAAAAATTGTTCATGGAGGTAGGCAATTCTTGATCCAAACATGGTCAATATTGCAAGTGTTTGTTTGTTTGTTTTGTAAGTTTTGCACAGCACGCACAAAATCGTGAACAATTTTGGAGGTACTATCACGTGGTGGGATCCGAAAAGAAATGTTGAGCTAACACCAGAATGGACCTCTTTGGATTGAACTTTCATGGCGTGGAATTGATTTTCAAACATGTTAGATGCCTTTTGGAGGATAAAATCGTAAGATCACATTTGAATCAAGAATATCAACCGACCAGGAAAAAAAAATACCGTAGCTTAATTTTAAAATTTACAAAAGGATTGATTTGTTTTCCAAAATAATTTAAGGATTTTGTATTTTGTAATTTAAAAAAAAAATCTCATCCAAAAAATTTAAGAGATAAATTTAAATTTCGACGAGTGCATTCTATAGTAATTAACTTCGTTAGAGTGGGGATTAAAGATATTGACAAAAACAATAAATAGTGCAAAATAACTTTACCTTCTGGTATTGTCACTGAACGAGGAGGTGGAGGAGAAGGAAGAGCCACGGGCGGGGGAGGAGGAGGCGGTGACTCCCTTGCGACTGCCGTTGCATTATAAAATAAATAAATTTCATAACGAATATAACAACTAGGAAACAAGACTCTTCCTCCTATCTTGCCGCTGCAGCAATTGGGCAATCCAGCTATAGCTGCACTGAGACATTGATTGCAATCAAAGCTAGATAAATCCGGTGTGCACTGGGCAAGGCTGTATATATTTTGGAACGCATCGAAATACGTTTTGTTCACAGCAAACTTTTTAGCACCTGGAGGAGCACTTGCAGCTCGAGCAGCCAAATCATTCACGGTGGCTCCCACTAGATTGTTAAAACGCTGGGGTTCGTTTGTGATATTCTGTGCGTTTGACATGGGGAGAGAGAAAAAAAGGCTTTGATCCATCTTAGAGAAGATGTTCACGTTTGAGTAACGTAGATGGCACGCATCGTAATACACAATGGACGCTATTCCGATTGGGCAACGCTGGACTATATCTTTGGTAGCGAAGGTGACACAATTTTGGCAAACAGTAGTGCTGCTAAGATCGCCACGGCAGATAAACAGGCCGTACACTTGATCAGTGTTCTGCCCGAAAGAGGTGTTGTAGAATCCAATGGTATTATTTCGGGTTGCATTCGAGGCAAGTGAAGAGAGGAGGAGATTTAGATTGGCTCGGTAGGTGCTGTTTAATGTGGAGGTGGTTGCGTTTTGGCAACCATGACCGAGGAAAATGGAATCCTCCTGTGCTACAGTGATAATAGCAAGGGTAAGCAACGAGAGCAGGATAATGTAGAATTTGAGAGAGTTCATCTTTTTGGTGATCAGCTAGCTAGCAGCCCTCATGGTGGAAGGAAGAAAGTTATATCTTTTTATCAGTTTTGGCAAAACTGGAGATTGAAGTCAATGAAAAAAGTCACGCCACATATATTTTTCTCTGATAGTGGATAGAGATCATGGTGTCCCTTGACGTTGCTTTCTGCTCAGTGGTGTTCATTTCTTGGAAATTTCTATACCCTGTTTTTCTACGAGAGAGGATATAGCTCTGGCACTTATTGATTGATCGCAATCTTTACTTTAGAATAACTAATTAAAATTCATTTAATATTGTATATCATTTTATTAATTAATTAAATATTATAGACTCTATAATAATGGATAAAACATAGCAATTTTTTTTAATAGAAACAAATATTACCTATTAGTTCACTTTTAATAAACAAAATATTTTTTAGACTGATAACTTCTTTTCTTCTTCAAGGAAAATCAAATAGTAGTTTCATTATATTGTTTAAATAAATTACAAATACATTATTATTTTCATACAGAAATTATAACTTGATAATTGACAATACAAGCGGTGTAATATTCATTGAAGTAACAACTAGTCCTTTCAATATTTTGGACCTATTGCTAAGTTCATATTTGATATTTCAGGAAACAAAAATTTTATTACAAGCATATTTAAAAATCAAAACAATATTATTTAAATCATGCTTTTATAAGAAAAAAAATTATTTTTTACATAATATATATATATAGACACATATACTGGTTATGTGACTCGTGCTAAGCCGCGAGTCAAATATTTTTATTTTTCATAAAAAAATTATATATGCAGGATTTTTCAATGCATTTTTGTTTATAAAAATATTTTTTATTTAATTAAATGATAATAAAAAATAAAAAATATATTAAATTAATAAAATAAAATAAAATAATATGTAAAACTACACTACACATATTAGGAATGTTTGTAATGGATCAACCAGGTTTCCATTTGAGCTATCATATCATGTCTTATTTAACAATAACGGTCTTGAGTTGTACAGCATACAATGTTGTAGTTAAGAAACTCATGATCGCTGACTTTTTAAATCATACTCTACAACGAATATGGAGTTGCTAGAGGTATAATTTTTTATTTTATTCTTTTACTCCAGGTTTTTTAAAAAATACAATTGGTTATAAATAAAATAACCATTTATTTTTTATCATATGTTATTTCAGACTCTCATCTAAAATTTCAGTGGGGAGCCAAATTAGAATATGGCCCTGTGTTGTACGTGAGTGAAATATTTCTTTGTTGTCGTAGGAGTACATAAGCTCATCTGAAGCACGAGATCACGTAGAATTCGAGAGAATTCATCTTTTGGGTGATCAGCTAGCTAGCAGCCCTCCCGGTGGAAGAAAGAAAGTTATATCTCTTTATCAGATGAAATGAAAGGTAATGTGGACAAGGAATGGAGAGAAGCTTAGCAAAACTGGAGATTAAGTCAATGAAAAAAGTCACGCCACATTTATTGTTCTCTGCCGTGTTGCTTTCTGCTACTTTAATTGTGTTCATTTCTTAGAAATTTCTATAACAAGTTTTTCTACCAGAGAGGATTAGCACCGGCACTTATTGATTGATCGCAATCTTTACTTTAGAATAACTAATTAAAATCATTTCATATTTTATTTCATTTTATTAATTAATTAAATAATATACACTCTTTAATAATGGATAAAAAACAGCAATTTTTCTTTTAATAAAACATATCCTTAATATTTATCTTCTTTTCTTTTCTCACTATTTAAAATTACCTGTTAGCTCACTTTTAATAAACAAAAGATTTTTTTAGACTTATAACTTCTTCTTTTTTTCCAGGAAAATCAAATACTAGTTCCATTATATAGTTTAAATAAAGTATAAATACATACATTATTATTTTGATACAGAAATTATAACTTGATAATTGACAATACAAGCAGTGTAATATTCTTTGAAGTAACAACTAGTCCTTTCAATATTTTGGACCCATTGCTAAGTTCATATTTGATATATATTTCAGAAAACAAAAATTTTATTACAAGCATGTTTAAAAATTAAAACAATATTATTTAAGTCATGCTTTTATAAGAAAAAAATAAATTTTACATTATATATATATATATATATATATATATATATATATATATATATAGAGAGAGAGAGAGAGAGAGAGAGAGAGAGAGAGAGAGAAGAAAACTTTAGTCTTTCTTGCAAGACACATAAGTAATTGTTCCATAGAGAAGAAAACTGAAATATATACAGAAATTTGAGAAATGTTTTTATTTAAAGAAATCTTCTTTTAAAATTACAAACAACTATAGAAACTGAAAATATAATAATGAGAAGTAGTTTTGTATTTTAATAATTGTATTATTGATGGATGTGTTAAATAAACAGTCTTTGTTAGAAAATTAATCATCTCTCTATCCATAATAGTATATTTATTTCATCAAAATTTATGTAAGAAAATAAATAAAAAAATGCTAGAAGAAAGGCTTGTTAATGAATTTACATTTCATCAATTTACATTTAGAATTTAATTTTTCCAAAAGGCTTGTTAATGAATCTTTCATCAATATGTATTTGCGAGAGTTCATCTTTTTGGCAATCAATTTCTCTAGCTAACAGCCCTCATGGTGGAAGAAAGAAATATTTTAGTAAAGGTAACGTGGACAGGGAGTAGAGCAAGACTGGAGACTGAAGTCAATGAAAAAGGTCTTGGTGGAAAGTTCTTATAGAACATTTGAATGTTCAACTAAATAATAACTGCGATAATGATAGTGGACACAGAAAGTCATTCTGGATTTGTTGACGAGCGCTAATTTGTCTCCATTTCCTTGAAATTTCTATAAGCTTTTTTATTGACTGATAAGTTCTTTTCTTTTTTTACAAAAAAAATTTAGTAATTTCATTATGCTAAATATTAAAATTCAAATACATCATTATTATTTCATACTATATTTAAAGGAACCTATAATCAACTGCTTGAAAAATTAGTTGGCAATTTCATCGATATAATAATATATAATAGTCTTCTAGACAACAACTAATAATTAATATATAATAGTTTTGTTAATCAAGATAAAGTTTAAATGATGTACTATATAGGTTAGGGATGATTTAAGAGGGTTTTTTTAATAATATTTAAGATTTTGTATAATGCATGAGGTGGCATATAGAAAACGAAATTAGCTAGTGTTAAGAAATTATTGTTGTTGTTTTAGTCTTTTTCTTAATTAGATGTGGAATGGGTACAATTACTAATAATTATATTTTATGAAAAAAGGAAAAGTTAATTAAATTATTAATTATTAGCTTTATATGAAAAACAAATAAAAAATCCATATTAAAATTCCTATTTTATTTATAAAATTAATAAAATTTAGTTAAATCAACTATTTTTATATAATATGTATGCTTTTAATATATAGTTATGGGTTATAAGATAAATAGTATAAAAACATGTTTGTATCAATATTAGTGCATAGTTTTAGGCTTTTTAAGCGTGAGGCCGATATAATGCTAACCAAAAAACAATTATTTTAATAATATATGGTGATGACACCACCATTTCGTTTCTTTTCACGTTTGTTTGATAATATCATAGTTGTTATTTTAAAAAATATTTTTTGTTTTATTTTTAAAATATATTTTTGAAATTAATATATTAAAATAATAAAAATGATATAACAAATTAATTTTTTAAAAAAATAATAAATTTTTAACAAATCTCTATTTAGACCACACTTTTAAAGAGGAGCTTCAAGCCGGACTTTAGTCACTTGCCACAATCCCTAGCCATACATTAAAATATTTATACCCTTCTCGCATGAACCTTATGCTATAAACACCAAAGGGTCTTTGGAGGGGATACCAAACTCCGACTTCTTCTATTTTTTATTACATAAAAAGAAAGCTAAAAGTCTTCAATTTAATTAATTTTCAAAGAGTCTTTGGATAGAATTATAAAAACAATCAAACCAGATAAGATCGGTTTCGTTCTTTATATAAACAATAAAGCTCTTGCCTTCTCTTTTTTTCATTTTCAAATTTTTTTTCTTTCAATGGAATCCTTTTATAGTCTAATTAGATAATATTATATTTTAAATTATCATAAAAATATAAAATTAAAAAATAGATGAGGACTAAAATGAAAAAAAATGTAAAATTATATGGTTAATTTAAAATTCACTACAATTTTTATTTTGATCCTAAAATTTATTTTGTTCATTCTTCGGTTTCTATGTTAGAGAGATGAGAGAAAAACTTACTAAAAAACAACTAAAAAAGATAATATTATTGGGTGAGTTATGTTTCAACAAAGAAACTCATTGTTTATAGAATCAACAGATTCTATTTGATAATGAAGATTCGATTATCCTGGTTTTGAACCTTTATCTTGCTTATAAAAATTGATTGGGTTTATTTTTTAAAAAATTTATTTAGTTGATTTTTATTTTTTGGATTATTTTGATGTGTTTTAAGATAATTAGATGTTTTCGAGATGTCATTATGGTATTTATTATATGTTTTTTTAAAATTGATTGGGCTCAGTTTAGAAATTTTTTATTTGGTTGTTTTTTATTTTTTGAGTTATTTTAATATGTTTTAGAATAATTAAATATTTTCGAGATATCATTATGGTATTTATTAAGTGTTTATTTTGAAATTAGTTGAAAATAATTTTCAACCCAAAAAAACCCCTCCATTGCTTTTTTGCCATCACATAGGTGGACAGATTTCGAGTTGGTGCTTAGTAGGCAACTTGTCATTGATCATTATAAACAATGTGTCATTTGTTTTTTATTTAAAAATAAGGGCAAATAAAAAAAAAATACTGTACAATTTGGTAGGTTTACCCAACTAAATTTATTTTGAACTCGAGATCCTTCAAATTGGGCCCAAAGCCGATCACTGATGGCAAGTTCATAGAGTGGGTTTCTCCATGTTGGATAATTCGTGCTCAATTCTTTATTTCATTATTGCAAGGCCACCTGTGGGTTTAAAACTTCACTTTATAAATTTAGGTTGTCTTTTAATTTTTGGGTTCTACATCTCTTCCATTCTACTTTAGAGGAAGTCAGCATTCCAGGCTTGTTTCGAATATTGAGGAGATTTTTTTCTCTGTGTTATTGTAGGATCGAAAATATTTCTACCACAAATTATTGAATTTATGGCAAGATGGTCCTTGTAATTTTTTTAAAAAATTAATATGGATGTCCGGATCAGCTTGCGCGCACTTTAACTAATCTCACAGATCCTGAAGTTAACAACCATGTAAGCTTCTAGTGGCTCCAAGATTTGTAAGACTCAAACTGGTGACCTTTAGATAGTAAACTCAAGACCTAACTAGTTGAGCTGTTAAAATTATGGGTTAAATGACATCTTATCTTTATGATAATTAAATAAAATATTCATAAAGATATTTGGCAAGTCAAAATTTTATTGCCATGGTAGGCTATCATTTCTAAAATAATTAAAAAGTTTGAGATAAATAGGTATATAGTGCTGCTTCAAATAAGGTTTTAATTATAAGCTTCATATATGTATATCTATATTTCTTCTAAATTATTTTAGAAATGATATCCTATTTATAAAATTAATAGATAGTTTTAGAGATTCACAGTATATATACCTATTTATCTTTTAGAAGAACTATTTGTAGGATCCAAGCTTTCTCTACCACAAGTTGTCAAATATATACCAAGGTGGTTCCTCTAATTTTATTATGGGTTAAGTAACATCTTATATTATAGTCACTAAATTAAATATTTTAAAAGATATTTGGAAAATAAAAATTTATTTCAATATACTGATCTGGGATCACCTAAATCTTTTTTTAATAACTATATATTCTAAGTTTTTCAAGTGTCACTAAAACAATATTTGACATAATTTTATTAATTACATTGTCACACGTGTGCGGCGTCGCGGCGATCGTTTACCCTCAAGAAAAATGATGTATAGGTTTATCTGGAAAATATGAAAAGACAAGGAATTCTTGTCTCTTATCAGTAAAATATGGACTGGAGTCGCCACCTAATATTCTGGTCACTACGAACCCTAATTGGTTTCAGAGATCGGGTACGGAGACTGGTTGCGTAAAGGAAAGGTATTAGCACCCCAACTACGCCCTATCTAACGTAAGCTGCATTGTTTTATTTGTCTGATCAAAATCTAAGGTTTTGTTGCGTTTTCTAGTCGTTGGTCTTGTCTGTCTAAAATTCAAGAAAAGCTCTCCTTAATAAGAAGGTTCTTATCTTAATGGGGTAACACTTAACTATTCTTGCGTCTAAAAAAAAGAATTTTATATCCGGAATACGTATTACGTGTAATGTCGTACCCTGGATACTAAAAGACAAACAAAATAAAATTTTTGTTGTTTTTGAAATTTTGGCCAATGTTCTCTTGACTTTAATAAACTGGTTATTAAAGCCAAAATGCTTGCTAAATTTTTTTTTTTTGGTGTATGAAAAACACTGTGATTTTTTTAGCTTTGAGACACTTGACCGTATGCACAAAAATATTTTTTTTCATTTTTTTTGTATTTTTGGAAGTTTTGACGAAAACTGGGTATTTTAATACCGGATTTGTACTTTTACGGTGTGAAAATATAAATCGATATTAATCAAAATGGATAAAATAAAAAACGCGAGAAAATCACTAATTGTTTTTTAGAATGGGTTAGCATCGGCCCAACATCAAAATAGGTCAGCACCGATCCAAAAATTATAATTAGCTGGTTACTGTGCACAACATAGTAACCAACTAATTATTTTCATTTGCTGCAGAACGTGAATTGCTCATGTTCTGCATGCAAATGAAAGCAAAGGGAGACGGAGCAGAGAAGGGGAAGAAAGAAGAAGAGAGAGGCGTGGGAACTGACCTGCAATGGCTGCTATGGAGGCTCACGGTGGTGCTCGCTGATGGCGGTGGTTCCAAGCGGCGCTGCTGTCGGTGGCGGTGGGCAGTTTCTCCCCCTGTCTTCCCCTGTTTTCTCTCTGTTTTTTCTTTTTTATTCTTCTCGTGTTCTTTCTTTCTTTCTTCCTCTTCGGGTCTATTTTTTTCCGGTGCTTTCCACCCTCCTCCTCTTTTTGTGCTCTCCCCCTCTGTATTTATAGGTAAAACAGAGGGGAGAGAGGCAGGGGCGACCACTGTGCAGCCGCCCCAAAAAAACTGCCAGAGGGGCACGTACCCTCTGTTTTTTCACCGCCCCGTGGTAGGCCACGGGTCAGAGTTTATGCAAGTGGCTATGGTTGGTGTCTTTTTGATGTTTAGCAGAGAGAAGGAGAGGAGAAATGTCGGTGAAAACACGGGAACAAAACTTTCTTCTTCCCATGTTTTCTGCGCGTCTAAGGGAAGAAGAAAGGCTACAGTGTCGTTCAAAACAACACCGTTTAGGCTTTTTTTTTAACAGTGTATGAAACGGTGCCGTTTTGGACACAACGTGCCATTTCATTTAAATGAAAAGGCAGCAAAATTTTTCAGAGTTCAAATTGGTCCTCAATTTGTGATTTGTTCAATCGCGTCCTCAATTGCAATTTTGATTGTAAAAATCAATTCAATTACATCCCTGCCAAATTCAAACAGCGGCCCTGAAGTTGGCTGCCTTTTTCACTTTGATCCTTGGTCTTGAATTTTTGCAATTTGACCCTCAATTGAACAATAAACTTCTAATTTCTTCAATTTGGCCCCTGATTTGGTTTAATTATGGCCTCTCTATTTAC
>Ga0307517_10008633_pt1 | contig 14599 bp, 6 predicted proteins | sample 23_EM_MG_FD_194515 | JGI IMG/M metagenome (GOLD analysis project Ga0307517, IMG submission 194515) | Populus trichocarpa ectomycorrhiza microbial communities from riparian zone in the Pacific Northwest, United States - 23_EM | ecosystem: Host-associated > Plants > Roots > Unclassified | place... | reverse complement strand
TATCACTCTAACATCATGTTTTTTTTTTTAATATATATATTTTAATTTATAGCTATGGTATGGTCTTAGAAGTTTAGCATCCTCATGTTGACCGTTCTTTTCTGCTTCGCTTTGTACATTATGGGGAACGACTTCTTTACGTCGGCATTTCAGGGAGGCATGCCTTTGACTATTTTACAAAAAAAAAAAAAAAAAAAGCGCACTGTAAACAATATATGATTTATAGAATGCATCGAAACCCCAAAATGAAATTAACTTGTTTAAGATTCAAATAACGAGTGCTCCAGAATACTAGAAGGATAACGTTAAAAAAACAACAACTACCTGTAACAATGGCACCGCGTTAGATTTCAAGGCCATTAAAACTTTTGAAAAGAAGAAACAAAACACAAGACGAAGAAATAGAAAATACAGTGCAACCACGGCTTTAGGCAATCTGTTCATGCAATCGTTCTCTACTAGCAATCTGTTCATGTAATAGTTCAGGGTCATTTGTAATTGCGTCTCAATCAATGTTTTCTTGGATTTTGAAATTTTTTATTGAAACCATAAATATCAGGTCTGATATCTTGTCAGATCCATATGTATCTAGAGCTCAGCACATAACTGAACCAAAAAATAACGGGTGTGACATCTTGTCAGATTCATAAGCATTTAGGTTGAACACATAGCCGAGTCCTGAGGGTGTTGGGCCGAACATGTTGCGAGACCCCTATGCAATTGAGCATGATGCGTAGCTGAGTTCAAGAATGTTGAATCTGATATCTTATCAAATCTATATACACTTGAAATCAATGTATAACTAAACCTAGAAATATCAAGTCTGAAAATAAGCTAAACCCACATTATATGAGCGCAGTATTCTATCAATCTTAGGTATTATAATTGAGTTAGTGCCTATCTTTGATCCTTTTAATGATGGTTTCTTAAACAAACGGATCATGTCTAAAGCTTCTTTTTTTTAACGTGGATGTTCGGGTCAGCTTGCTTGCATCTCAACTAATCTCACGAGTCTTGAAGTTAACGACCATATAAACCTCCAGTGGTCCTGAGGTTTGTGGAACTCGAACTAGTGATTTCTAGAGAGCAAATCTAGAACTTGACTATTTTAGCTACACCCCCTCAAAATTAAACATGTCTAAAACTAAATAATTCATAAGATGGTATAGAGTCAGCTAGTAAATTTTTTTTTTCTTTTTATTTGATTTTTATATATCCTTATCTGAATCAGTACACTTATAATCATCATGCTAAATCATTTGTTTGTATCATTTCATCACCGTCCATGCTTCATGGACCTGGACCCATCAACATTAAGTTAAATGCCAACTAAATTAAAATAGTGACAAAGGGATAGAAATTAAGGACAAAATAAAGATATTCTCAACACTAAACCAGAATCAAAATATTTATTTATATGACTAATGCTAAACATAAAATAATGAAATCATCCTCATGTTTAAGGATCTCGCAATACCCTACACGTGCAAATATCTCAGAATATAAAATCCACTTTACAGATAAATGTCAATGTCATGCATTGAATCAAGGCATCCATCTATGAAACTCATAATTTCATTTCCAGAAAAATGTTTCGCAAATGCGTGTTGAAGTGTCTTCTAATAGATCACGCTTGAGGGCGTATACATGCATGTTAAAGTACTCAATTGAATGAGTCTCCAATAAAATAATGTAATAGATCATCCACTTTTTCAAGAGTCTTCTCTCTCTATATAGATATATGAGTAATTTTAAATTATTAAATTTAGTATTAATTTATTATCTTTTCTCTTACAATTCTCATTTTACATCACAATTATAATATTATTTAATTTTACTTAATTCAATTATTGATTTGAGAATATTATTTAATTTATTAATTCAATTATTGACTTGATTTGATTTATATTAATATCCATTCCAACTGTTACGAAACGTTTTTAACATTCTATCTATTGATATTATTTAAATCTTACTTCTTTAATATTTTATTTTAAATTTCTTAACAGTCTATCCAAAGACAACCCAAAAGCTTACATTGAATTACAGCTGGAAAAATCAGCTTAAATAATTATATAATTGTTTGCAGGAAGCATCATTTGACCTTCGTTTTTCCTCTTTAAAACTCCGCTCACTTCTCTTGCCAAATTCATCCCAATCTATTTTCTGGGCTGTGAGAGGGTTCAACTTAGAGAGCAAGAGCCTGTTGTTGTTTTTGTGAGTTCTAAAAAGAGAGAATGGGCTCCATGGCGTTCCTTGAAAATCCCCATGCAGTATGCATTCCCTATCCAGCTCAAGGTCACATCAACCCCATGTTAAAACTAGCCAAACTCCTCCATCACAAAGGCTTCCATATCACTTTTGTCAACACAGAGTACAACCACAAACGTATCCTAAGATCTCGAGGCCTCAACTCTCTTGATGGCCTCCCATCATTTCAATTCAAAGCTATCCCCGATGGACTCCCTCCAACAAGTAACGATGTCACACAAGACATACCATCACTATGTGAATCCACCAGCAAAACATGCATGGTTCCTTTCAAAGACCTCATTACCAATCTTAACGACACGTCTTCATCCAATGTTCCTCCTGTAACTTGCATTGTTTCTGATGGAGTCATGAGCTTCACGCTTGAGGCAGCACAAGAGTTGGGTATACCTGAAGTTCTGTTTTGGACAACAAGTGCATGCGGATTTCTGGCTTATGCTCACTGTCGCCAGCTAATCGAGAAGGGTCTTACACCACTCAAAGGTTTGTTTTTATTGTCAAATGAATTATATACGCAGTTTAATTCACCTATTTCTTTTACTTTTTAGTGACTAAACAATTAGCATATGCCGATTTTTTAATATTACACTTTATTAGCAATAATTAATTAAGTCCGTCTTCGTAATAATTTTTTGTTTCCTTTTGATTTGCAGATGAAAGTTACTTATCTAACGGTTACCTGGATTCCGTGATAGACTGGATACCAGGCATGAAAGGCATCCGTCTGAGGGATATCCCAAGTTTCGTTAGAACCACCGATCCTGAAGATTTCATGCTGAAATTTATAAAGGCGGAGAGTGAAAGAGCTAAAAAGGCCTCTGCTATTGTTTTGAATACGTATGATGCCTTGGAGCATGAAGGCTTGGTTTCTCTTGCTTCAATGTTACCTCCTGTATACTCCATTGGTCCCCTTCACCTGCTCCTGAATCAGGTCACAGATAGTGATTTAAAGCTGATCGGATCAAACCTATGGATAGAAGAATCCGGGTGTCTTGAGTGGCTTGACTCAAAAGAACCCAATTCAGTTGTTTACGTAAATTTTGGAAGCATAACTGTCATGACAAGTGACCAATTAACAGAGTTTGCTTGGGGACTTGCAAATAGTGACCAGACATTTTTGTGGGTCATTAGGCCTGACCTTGTTGCGGGTGACTCCGCGATGTTACCACCAGAGTTTGTTTCGGCCACTAAAGAGAGAGGTCTTTTCGCAAGTTGGTGCTCCCAGGAACAAGTACTAAGCCACCCATCCATTGGAGGTTTCTTAACACATAACGGATGGAACTCCACAATTGAAAGTATTTGTGGAGGAGTGCCTATGATTTGTTGGCCTTTCTTTGCTGAACAGCAAACCAATTGTCGGTATTGTTGCACCGAATGGGGCATAGGCATGGAAATAAACAGTGATGTTAAGAGAGGTGAAGTTGAGAGCCTTGTTAGAGAGTTAATGGGAGGAGAAAAGGGCAGTGAAATGAAAAAGAAAACCAGGGAGTGGAAGAAGATGGCAGAAGAGGCAATTACTTCCACCGGTTCATCTTGCATGAATTTGGACGACATGATTAACAAGGTGCTACTGTCTCCAAGAGATTAGTTAATTGATTAAGGTTTTAATTGGAGCAGAAATTTTTTTATCTATTTAGAATAAATTCTTCCCTTTGAAATAGAAAATTTCTTTCAAAGTCTCCTTATAATTATTGTAATACCTTTACGCAACTCAAGTGAACGTTTGTTTTCTTTATATTAGACTTTTAGTAATTTATTTGACTTTCTTTCTTTAATTAATTAAATAGTGGATTTTTTTTCGTTTTTTGAAAGTGATTTGCACAACTTGAATTCGGATTCGTCTTATAAGAAATGAATTTGGAGTTCTAAAATGGAGCACTTCACTTATAGCTGTATCATGGGAAATAAGGAAGGAAGGTGCATACTTTAAACCATTAAAGAAGCTTGATATCGAAAACTTTAGTAGCATTGACAGTACATCCATTTAAATGGAACTACATGGTACATGCACTTGTTAAAGTTGATAACACGTTTTTCTTTCATTTTCATTATTGAAAATATAAGTCAATAATGATGAAGCCGACCATATAAAAACGACCACGTTTAAGGCGTCCCTTCCCAAGGATGAAGAGTTGGCCGACGTTGGTTTTTAAAAGCAAAATTGCCATGGCTAACTTAACAACTTTGTTTTGTTCTCTCAATTCCCCTCATGAGAGGTAAGTGAGTTTGATTTGTTAAGTTAAAGTCATAGATACTATCGCTCTATCGTCATGTTTTTTTGATATTTTAATTTATAGTTATGGTCTTTGAAGTTTAGCATCCTCATGTTGATATTTGGGCGTAGAGCAGGCTATGACGGCCTTTGCTTTGGTCTTTTTCCCTGTTATTTATATGGGCGTAGGGCTAAGATATGTTTATGTTTACACTTTCAAGTTTCGACAACTGGCCTGACTTAAATCGATGATGAAAACACCTGGCTGAAACCCAAAAGGCCTATGGGCAATATTGAAATTGAGTCCTCTGAACACTGTAGAACCGCTTCGTTCATTTGCATAGTCGCCTTTGCTAGCGTTGACCTTAGAAACAAGACTCAAACGGGTTGAGCTGGATTTGAGTCATTAGTCAGCAGTTTGAAGTGGGCGGGAAACAAAGCCCATTCAACCAATTAAAGACACTTCCACTAATCCTCCTCATTATTCTCAATTATGGTTGGAAGTTGTTGGTCCTAATACAAATCAAGTTTATAGTTTGCCTATAGCATCACCCTATGAATTAAGGGCGGGCTATACTGTTTCAATTTTAAACAAGCTAAATTTTAGCTTAAGCTATATATTACATAACTTTGATGAGATTTTCCAGAACAAATGGTTATTGAGATCTAGAATATAAAAGTAGAACTCTTACTAGAAAATATGTTGTATTAATTGGACTCAATTAAGTATAGCTATGAGTGTATCATTTCCATCCTCTCTTGGAACTTATAATTCATGATCTTTTCCTCCCCTTTCACCCTCATATTTTTTAGCACATCTGATGTAATGTACCATATATATTTCACATTGTTGATATGATTATAAAACTCAATTTTTGGAGATGTTTTTTTTAGTTGTGGTTGTGGGTTTATTGGAAGCAAGTAATTATTAGTTTGGAGATCATGACATACAAAACTAAAAATTAAAATCTTCAATGAAATCGCAGATGGAATGAAATTCCATTAGTGTTTCTATCAAGACTTTCATTGGAAATTTCACTTCAATTCTAGAATTTTTTGAAAAACTTACAAAATGTGTAGCAACTTACCAATATAATAGCCGACGGAAAATTTTGTCTAAAAAATAAACAGTGAAGGAATTGAATATGAAATAGAAAACCAACGAGATATTTTTCGACATTAGTATTTCATCGCCTATTCCATCAGCATTCAATGATAACAAAATCTTCACTATATACCGATAAAATATTCCATCGGTATTTTTAATTTTGTGATAGTGATTTTCTTGTTTCTTTCTTATGAGTAGATTTTCATTTTCTTCTACTCTAAGGCCACAAGTTTGAATTTATTGGGTTTGTGCTCTAGAAACCAGAGAATCTATGTGTGTGTTTCAGGGGTTTGTTTTTTTACAAAGGAAAAGATTGAATTTTCAATCTTGGAAGGAGGAACAACACTAATGCTCATCGTGAAACTATTTATTAGTAAAACCTATGTAGTTGCACAATAATGTCTGTTTCAGGAGCAATAATCATTCAATGCAGTTGGAGTATACGCGAGTTCTTTCACATCTAGATAGAATCGATTCATGATATTTTTTTCAGCGCACATGAATGAGTAAAAGGAACATTATATCCAGAAGGCTGCTGTAACAAATGTTTTCACCTGTTTACGAATATTGCTTCTATATGCAATAATGAGAAATTAGAAACGTGAAAAGTATAAACAAATTTGAACATAATCTTACCTTGCAGAGTCATTTTTTATCACAAGAAAGGCTTCTCCACACGCCAATTTTATGCGGAATACAAGCATGGTACCCTTTTATTGATTTAGAAGGAGCCTGCCTTGAATACAGATCTTCTTCTTGCAACATAACAATAAAGGAAAGAAAAGAAAAGGAAATATTGCGCGCACACAAGTGGATCCATGTCTTGATCCTTAGCTCTCACCGTAGGTTCCGAGTCCAGTTATTCCTGGGAGAATCACATCTCCATTAATTTTATCTCGTGGAGCAAGAAGCACTTTGTTTATCATTTTCTCCAAATTCAAGCATGATGACCCAGTGGGACTAGCAGTGGCCTCTTCTACCTTTCTTTTCCACTCCTTGGCTTTATACTTCATTACCTGTCCTTGATCTCCCTCCATCAGTTCTCTAACAAGACTTTCAATTTCATTTCTTTTAACATCGCTGTCTATTTCCATCCCTATGCCTAACTTGTTACAACAGAACCAACAATTGGTCTGTTGCTCTGCAAAGAAAGGCCAACAAATCATGGGCACGCCACCGCACAAACTGTCTAGTGTAGAGTTCCATCCACTATGGGTTAAGAACCCTCCAATGGAAGGGTGCTGCAGGACTTGTTCTTGTGGACACCAACCAGCTAATAGACCCCTTTCTTTTGTTTCTGCCACAAATTCTGGAGGAACTATAGCTGAATCACCAACAACGAGATCAGGCCTAATGACCCACAAGAAAGTGCACTTGCTGTTTGCAAGTCCCCAAGCAAATTCAATGAGTTGTTGCGGGGTCATGACTGTGACACTACCAAAGTTGACATAGATAACCGAGTCTGGTTCTTTAAAATCGAGCCATTCAATACAACCAGGTTCTTCTTTCCACAAATTGGATGCTATAGAGTTCAAGGCATTTTCTTGGTCCTGATTTTCGAGTAACTGAAGAGGACCAATGGTGTAGAGATGAGGGAGGGTGGAAGTAAGAGGCTTTAAGACCTCTGACTCCAAGTCATCAAAGGTGTTGAAAATAACAGCGGAAGCATTTCGAGCACTCTCCACTTCTCCAATTGCAAAATTGAGCATTATATCTCCAGAATCTGTTGTTCTGAGAAAGCTTGGTAAATATTTCAAGGAGATACCTTCCATACCAGGAATCCAATCAATAACGGTGTCCAAATACCCATTTGTTAAGTAACTTTCATCTGCATGTCACCCAAAAGGCTATATCAGGACCATGATTTTATCATATATACATATATATATAATGGTGAACATAAAATTTGTTATCATATATATATATATATATATATAGTGGTAAAATCTAGCCAGGCTAGAAGCTTTAAAAATAAATTTTTACCTTTAAGAGGCACGAAGCCCTTTTCAATTAAAGGGCGATATTGCAAATAGGACATGAAGCCACAAACACTGGCTGTCCAGAAAAGAACGTTTGGAATACCTAGTTCCTGAGCAGCTTTGAGTGTAAAGCTCATGATGCAATCAGAGACTATACAGGTGACTGGAGGAACTTTAGAAGAAGAGGTGTTATTGAGTCTGGATAGAAGGTCTCTGAAAGGAGCTAAGCAATTTTTCTTGGTGGAATCGCAGAGAGATGGCACATGCTGAGTGGAGTCAGCATCTGAAGGTGGGAGTCCATCAGGAATTGTTTCAAACCGAAAAGTTGGGAGGCCATCGAGGGAGCCAAGGCCTCTAGATTTGAGGAGGCGTCGATGGTTGAATTCCGTGTTAACAAAAGTGATATGGAAGTCCTTTCGGTGAAGGATTTTTGCTAGTTTGAGCATTGGATTTATGTGGCCTTGGGCTGGGAATGGTAAGCATACCGCATGAGGAGGAAATTCTTCAGTGGCTAAAGAAACCATTTTTCCCTTTCTGCTTGGCAAATTTGCTTGGAGTGTGTGTTAATTATATGTATATATAGAGAAAGGCAGCTCTTGACATTTTTTTTGGTTTGGTAAAGGTCTTGACAATTTTCCAGTCCAGTATATTGTGTTTCCAAGTGATGGAAAGGTTCCTTAATTGGCTAGATGCCACCACACGGTTCAAAGATTAAAAAAAAGAAGAAAAAGAAAGAAGAAGCTAGACGCCATGGAAAAAGTTCTAATTCTTGGGCTGTAGTTAAATATTATATTGTTTGGACCTTTGCAATTCATTAGATGAATAATTTAATTCTCATGATAAAGCATAATGAATTATGCGTGAGACAACTTTTTCTAGTTTCTAAATCCCACTTCGTCTCTCACAAGTTTCTATCTTGAGATCTTAAAATTTAAATTTAAATTCTATTTTTTTCTTTTGATAATTTAATAGAAAACTAGTTCGTTGAACAAGTGCTTCTATAATATATATTATTAAATTCAACAAAGCGTACCAGGTCAATATAATTACTTATCAACTTTATCTTTTGATTGAATCGAGTTTTAAAGTAAATTGGAAGTTATTGAATGATAATTCAGTGTTTTTTTTCATAAAATAATTGGAATGATGACTTTTTAAATAGATCCAAGACAAATTATTCAACTAATGACCTGGGTATGATCCTGACCCAGTTTAATAATCTTATATTTTTAAATTTATTTTTTATTTAATTACATGGTTATATAAAAAGATACTACGTACCAGGAAAGATAACAACTGAAATCATTGAAGTATATATCTTAACTTTATTTTTTTTATTAATGCATCTCTTTATTATTTTAACAAAAACATTTTTTTGTTGTAAGCATTATTTTTAAAATAAAAACCTATCATGATCTGAAAAACAAGTTTAAATAAATATTAAAATAATCTTAATATTTTGTGTGTGATTGAAATAAAAAAATTAATAAATATGATAAAATCATGTCAAAAATCAATTAAAAACTTAAACAAAAGAAATTTTATTTTTATTGAATATAAATGAGTGAGTTTTTATTTCTTGTTTTTGCATATAAGGTACATAATATATAATTGAAAAAGTAATTGTTAATATTCCCATAAAAACCAAGGAAAAAATTGAATAATAATTTAAATATCATGTAAAGTATTTTTTATAGTGCACTTCAATAAAAATAAAAAATATATTAATAAAAAAAATTTTAAAAAAGAAGGCATCTGTGCTAAAAAGATGAGCTTGCTTGCCTGTCCTAACAGAAAACAAGCTCTAGTGCTTGGATTTAAAGGTATTTATTTATTGTTCCGGACATTATAAAGTTTGATAGTATTACATATTAAAAAATAAAACAAATTTTTCTATAATTTATTTTGTCTTGTATCTAATTAACCAAATAAAATAAAAATAAATTTACTTTATTTTATATATTATTATCAAACATAACTCTGTATTTTTTTTCTTGCTTCTTTTTTTCTTTTTATCATAGTTGTTTTCATTTATTTTAATTTAAAACCCTAATTAAATAGTTGTTTACAGCTTATAGAAATAAAATAAATTGTAGCGTGTCATTGGTTTTTTTTTAATAACGAAGGAAAAACTGTAATTCGAAGATTTTACTATGAAAGATGGAAAGTGTGGATATATATATCGCTTAAAGCTGTAAGCTCATGACGTGTTTGATGTGTGAACACCCGTGGATTTGCTCCCCGAACGAACCAAGAAAAGTTTTGTCACTTGCGGTAATGACGAACCAGCCTTTCATCATCATCCAAAGATTCGCAAACTTCAACAAGAGATGCTCCACTCTGTTTAATCATTAATGCATAGCCGGCTGGAGTACTACAATGATCATTTGGATAGTGATTTAATGCTTCCATTTAATAAAAAATTTAAAAATAAGTAAAATATATTTATGAAATATATTTTATAAAATAAAAATTGTTTTTGCATGACTAAAAATCTCAAATACAAAGTAAAAATTATCCAAAATTTCACTAATTAAATATACAGAAAAAGATAGTAAGAATATATCTATTAAATATTTTAAAAACTACCATCAATGTTGTTAAAATCACGATTCAAATCGTAAAATCATACGATTTTACGAGTCAATATAGGCTAAACATGCTAAATCGTTCATAAAACTCAGAAATGGGTAAAATTAGATTAAATTCAGGTAAAATCATGTTAAATTCAGGTAAAATCGATTGAAATCGCGTAAAAACACGATTTCACCATCGATTTTACGCTTTCAGCACAAAATAGCAATTGTGAGTCACTGTTCCCTCCAGCTCCAAGTGTCAAGCAATTATTGGCCTATTACACAGTACACACACAAAACAAAAGCAAAACAATTAACACGCAACACGTTCTTTTTTCATCTTTCTTCATCAACTTCCACAATTCAAGTCACTGGCCGACTTGTAGGTTAGCGGGTTCGCCTATTTTATTATTATCATTTTTTTTTCACAACAATGTTCTGATGAAAAAAGTCTATTAAAAGCGGAACTCAATTCAGGCCACTAGCTCTGAATCGGTTTCGAGATGTTATTCACAATTGTTTTCATTATTTTTCAAATTAAAAAGCATGAATAATACAGTTTACACACACACACTCTTTTAGCAATATAAAATATTAAAATTATTTTTATATTTTTATATTTAATTAGTGTCATAAATTTAATTTTTATAATGAATATAATGTAAAGATTTTGTTTTTGGTTAACAATAAAAATTTTCTATTGTAATTTTTAATTTAAATAAAATAAAATAAATATTTTACGATCACAACTATATAATATTAAGAAGACTATTATAATTTATATTATATTTTTTTATGAAAAATAGTTGTAATTTTGATATAACTTTTATTTTATTGTTGAAAAAATTCCTCTTGACTTTTAATAAATAAACTCATTTTTTCAAAATTTCACCAAATATAAAAACAAAATAATAATTAGAAAACTAAAATTTAAAAAGCAAAATAGTTTTCTATCAACGAAGCTTATGTTGTTTTTGCCTCAGTAGTTTTTGAGCTGAGATAGTCATGGCCTCATGTACATGCTTGGTTAGTTGGTTCTCTTAAGAATTCAAAACGACATGAAAATTCATGTTTGTTTTCTTTTCCATGCCCTTCATCTTGCCATTATTATATCTCAAATAAAATTAGAATGTGAAATTCAATTTAGAAATGGAATGATAGTTATATTCTAATTTTAAATCTAATTTCTGAATTTAGAACAAACTATAATGATCAAAACTTGTAGTCATTGTTATAAAACTCAACACGGTGAGTTAATTGTTGGTCTGCCGGTCTAAACCTGACTCGAGTCTAGTTTAAAATAGAATCAAGTGTAAGGCGAACTAGTCTAACCTAGTTGATTGGTAGATCAATTCACAATCTAATTGACTTGGTAAAAAACCGAATGAGATTCAATTTGATTTTTTCTTCAAAATAGCTTTATTTCAATATATGTTTTTGTTTAAAAATCTTGAAAAAATAAAAATATTTTTATTTGAAGCATGTATTTTAAGGTGCTTGAATTATGTATGAATTTTTATTTGAAGTATGAATTTTTTTTAATGTATTTTTACGATCTGAGTTTATTTTGTATTTTCCGTGCCGTGTTAAAATCACGATTTTAACTACTTTGACTACCCTTTCATATTAACCTTAAGTGGGCTCCATGTAATAAAAAGTTGGTTATTATCTAGAGAGATAGCAGAGGCGTTTTTTGATAAATTTTAAAATTCATCAAGTGGTGGCACTTAGACGTGCCATCTTCACAAGGGGCATAGATAATCGTGGATGAGTGTGGGAGGTTGACTTGAGAACGGAGGCCGTTTCGACGGAAGGATTGGTGCAACGCCTTACCGATTAAAGAAATCTATATATATTGTTAAAAAAAACTATCATACATCTAATATTTTTTTAAAAAAATCAAAAGAATATAAAAGCTTGATAATGAATTACTGACTACAAATTTAATTTTTTTTAAAATAAGTCACAAAAATCCTAAAACTCAAATCACTTGATAGATCGCAAACTCCATCGTCACATATATCTACAATGATATCAAATAGCTAATTGGTGAAGGAAAGTGACCTAACAACAGAACTCAGCGGCAACGACAGCAACGTAGCAGCACCACGTAACAATAATATCTAGGAAACACATTTATGACAACAACATGCAAACCGACTGTATTTAGTGCAATCATTTGTTAATTTAATGTAATTAATGATTTTGTTAAGTACAATGATAGTTGATAATTGATGAAATTAATTATTATTAATTTAACACACTAAAGTGTTCTTTGAATCCTAAATTGATGTATAAAATTTGCATGAGAGTTTACGGGTTCTTTATACTTAAATCTACAGTCAAATAACAAAATAACTGTTAGATGCCCCTTAAATCTTTTCATAATTTCAAAATATGAAAGGTGTTGAAGGGGATCTGCAATGTATTTCTTGAGAGAAAACTTAGTATTAATTAAATTAGAGTTTTTAAATGGGAAATTAGTTGAGATATGTATAAATTAAATATAAATATTCATATATATATATATAAAAGTAGAGTTTCCATCAGGTGACATTTACTCTGGATGATTAATCTAGACATTAATTAGTTATTAATATGCAATTAATATGATGACACAAAATTCAAGACCGGTGCATCGAATAGGTAAATGAGTTTTCTTGGGAATGGATATTCTATGTTAACTTTAGTGTTGCAATTAATAAAATTACAAAATATTTTTTTAAAAAAATATGAAGGGTCATGTTGACGAGATGCCGTGAGAATTGACAGATTCTCTGTATCTAGAGACTAGATGCCCGATAAATATTTTCATAGCCTTGAAATGTGAAAAGTCATGTTGTAGGGCTTGGTGGTGTATTTCTTAAGAGAATTCTTAGCATTAATCAAATTAAGCTTTCTATTAAGTATAATTTATTTTGAAAATTTCATTTAGTTATTGATTAATATGTTTAAGTGTTAAGAATTGACAGATTCTCTATATCTAGAGATGTAATGATTAATACGTGAAAAGTCAGGTTTTGTAATTTGAATTATTCTCATATTTTCAGATCTTTACCATAAATATGAATATATTAGTAATAAAACAACTCTCTCTCTCTCTCTCTCTCTCTCTCTCTCTTCAAATTAGCAAAAACAATATATATATATATTGGATGCAAGGGATTTGAAGGATGGATGGTTAGGGTAAGTGAGAGATATTCAATTTCAATTTTTTTTATTGAACATTTTTAACGAGCTTAGGGATTTATTAATTTTTTTTTATAAATAAAGTCTCATTGCCTTTTCTTTTAAATTCATCTATTGATATTATCTTTGTAGATCATCAATGAATATCAGATTTTATAAGGTAATTACTGGTTTCATGTTTTTTTTTCAGAATCAACAAAACACACACACACACAATAACAATTTGATATTCCGTGATGCTTGGGACTCCATGCTTTTTTATTATGTTTCGTGTCATAATTTAATTTTTATCCCCTTTTAACAAACAAAAAATTATATTAAAATATTTTGCACATAAAATTTGATAAATTCTTCAAAAAAAATTATAATAGGTATTAAAAAATGATCAAAATATAAAAAAAAAAAGAAAAAAGAAAAATACATGTAGGGATAAAGTTGGACAAACAATGAAATTCAAAAGACAATGACTAAACCAGAGCATGTACAAAATGGTCATCATGAATAATTTTTGAAGGACAATTAGAGATATTATTGAAGAAGAAATGAAGAAAGAGGTTGAAATTGGCTAGAATTTGAAGAATTAAAAGATCAAGAATCAAAATGAAAGGGGTGAAAAAATTTAGGAGTTTTATTAAGTCAATTAAAGATTTAATTAAAGAGAAAAACATCTATTGGATGTTTTTTATTTTAAAAGTGAAGAACTAGTCGCTAATATATTCATTAAGTACGCTAATATATTCATTAAGTACCTTATATTGGAGTCCTTTATGAAGGTCAGAAGATTACTTGATGTTTGTACTAAAAAAAACTTTGTTTAAAAAAGAGTCTTATTATTAAACCAAGTGCTTAAAAACATCCATTTAAGAAATGAATTGTTAGATATTAGTTATAATCCTACAATAAAATAGGTATCTTTGATAAAAAAAGATTTGTTTTAGAATTTTTATTTAACTATATATTTAATTAGAATTTTTATTAGATCATATGATAGTTAATTAAAGGTTGTAATAATATAAATGTTAATGTATTCAGAATTTTAAGAGAGTTGAATAAAAAAAAAATTAAATATTTGAATGTTTAGTATTTTTAATAAATTTGTATTAATAAATTTTTAATAAATTTTTAATAAATTTGAATATTTGTATATATACACTATAAAACAATTCGAATGTAAAGAATGAAACTTCGAATATTTTTTGTCTAACGAGTGAGTGTTGGTTGCAGATTCTTAACCCTTCGATTACTAATCACCCTGTCCCGATTC
>Ga0307517_10008631_pt1 | contig 14601 bp, 2 predicted proteins | sample 23_EM_MG_FD_194515 | JGI IMG/M metagenome (GOLD analysis project Ga0307517, IMG submission 194515) | Populus trichocarpa ectomycorrhiza microbial communities from riparian zone in the Pacific Northwest, United States - 23_EM | ecosystem: Host-associated > Plants > Roots > Unclassified | place... | reverse complement strand
AGATTTGAAAGTGAGAGACAGAGAGCAGGGAGAGGGGCGGCTGAGAATGTTGAAATTTAGGGTTAGAAGAAAATATGGTATTTATACTTGTTTTAGAGGGAGGGGGCGGCTACGTGAACAACCTGCTGGGTTAATGGGTAGAAAGCGTTTTTTTATTTCTAAACCGAACCGGTTCGGTTCGGTTTGGGTTGTCCGGTTTAAGCATTACAAAACCGGAAACCGAACCGAACCGAACATTTTTCTAAATATTTTAATCGGTTTAATCGATTTTTATTTTCGGTTCGGTTTTTTCGGTTATTTTTTTCCCGGTTTTCTCGGTTTAATCGGTTTTTCGGTTTTTTTGCTCACCCCTAGTGATAACTGATAACTAAATAGAAAAAAAATTAACATTAAAGAAATAAACCAAACAAAAAAAAAGATTAATTAAAAAACAAAGAAAAAGGCAAGAAAAAAAACCTATAACTAACAATATTTTTTTTCTAATTGTTATATTAGCAATATTCATTATAATAAAATAATAATATTTATAATACAAATAATAATATTTTTAATATTAATAATAATAATAAACTTGCTTAATCTAAGTTTAAGTGGGTCTAACTGCAATGCCAGGCCAAGAACCCTGGATTTGGCTACAACACCAGACTCAAGAGCCTTTGATATGAGTTTGACTGCATAGTCATGTCATGAAAGTGTGATAACTAAATAAAAAAATTAATATTAAAGAATGAAATTGAAAAAAAATTAATTGAAAAGGAAGAAATAAAGCAAAGCACTATTCCAATAAATAGTGCTTTGCGAGGAGAGGTTCAGTAAAATCCTCTCACGAGATCACAATAATTTAATGAAAAGTAAACAAAATAAATTATGAAGTTTAATTCTCAATCAAATCGATATTAAAAGATGAAATTGGAAGAGAAAAAAAATAAATCAACCAGGTTAACCTGTCAAACCATGTTAACCCGTTAAATTTGGAATCTGTGTCATAAGAGTGTGATAACTAAAATAAAAAAAATTAATATTAATTAATTAAATCAAATAAAAAAATAAAAAAAATAACCTTTTTACTGTGAATTGCATTGTGCAATCCACAGTGAAAAGTTGATAACTAATGCCTTTTAATATATATATATATATATAAAAAAGCTCTTATAATATTTTATTCACCAAAAACTAATAACACAAAGCTATTTTTTAATATTATTTAGCTCGTCAAACTATTTAAGTAGTTTGGTACTATAATAATAATTGTTTTTTGAAATATTTTTTATTTAAAATATATTAAAATAATATTTTTTATTTTTTAAAATTTATTTATAACATTAATACATCAAAATAATTTAAAATTATTAAAAAAAATACAAAAAAAATAAATACATTTTTTAAACTCTTAGTATTTACTAGTGATTGATCACCATGATTACAGGACGAATAGGACACAACCTTAGAAAATGAAAGAAAACGAAAAGAGACTGCAACGGATAAGAAACAGCTGCATGTACCATATCCTAGAATTTTTTTTATTTATTTAAAGAAAAAAACATCATATATATCCACGTCTATTACTAGATGGACCAGTCTACATGTAGTCCTAGACTCCTAGTTAAAAAGAAAACTACACAAAAAAATGAGATCGATAACAAATAAACATGGCTCCTTCCTCTTCCTCTTCTCCTTCCTCCTCTCCTCCTCCAGCACCAACAGTAGTACCCCCTCTTCAAAACCCTCATATCACACCTGTAAGTAAATGATGGGGAATTCAAGAATTATTTACTTTAATTAATCGGACCAAATGGTTCAGTACTAAAAGTTTGCAATATTTTCCTTCTTAATTACCAGTTTTCTTAACTTTGTTGCTGTTGTTTGTTTTTCTTTTAATTGGTGTCGCAGATTCAAGAATGTGAAAAAGAAGAGCACGGAGATGAATATAGCGAAGAGAGAAGCCAAAGTGCTACTACCAAAGCAACACCAGCTAGTTTTATAGACAAGATACCGACGCCAAAGCTCCATCCAAGATCACCTCTCCATGACAGAAACAGCAAGCAAAGCACCAAGAAACGACATGGTGATAGCAGTAATGGAGATGACGGTCGTGGTTCAATTTCTTGCAACAAGTGCCATCCACATGCAAGAGAGAAGATTTCAGTTGTTCCTTTGGACAATAATGGCTTAAACAAGCATTCATCTATTGCAAGTCCAAATGGAATTTTCAAGTCCATATTTTCTTCATTGACTAGGAAGAGTCCAAAATCCACTGGTGATGCCTCAATAGCAAGAGAAGAGCAATGGAAGACTGCTGTAGCTGAGCTATCTCATAAATTGATTCAAGCAACAAGAAAGAGAGATGGCGCACTTCTTGAAGTTTCAAGGCTCAAGTACTCAATGGCTGAACTTGAAAACAAGCTTAGCATGCTTGAAATTTATTGCCATGATTTGAAGTCTGGACTTGATGAATGTAGCAGTAACAACCCACTTTATCGAGGTGAACACGGCTACAACATTCATCAATATCAACAAAATGGTCTTATGGGGGTTAGTGATAAAGTGATAGAGCAATTTTTGGTTTCAGTATCTGAAGCTAGGTCCTCTGTTAGGCTATTAAGCAGGTCACTCGCTATGCAACTAAGGCACATGGGAGTTAGAGTTTATGAGAGAATATCTGCGTTACTTCAGCCTTATGATATAAAGATTTCATTCTATAAGAATCCTAAAGGTGTGCTCTTTTGCCTTGAGGCTTTGTTGAACAAAGCTTTCTTTGAAGATTTTGAATCTGTTGGGTTCCAAAAGAATTTTGTAAATCAAATATTGAACCCAATTGATAGATGTGAAGCAAACTACGCGTCATTTAATGTGCTTAAAGAGTTGACATGGGAGGAGGTATTGAGTAAAGGGACAAGGCATTTCAGTGAAGAGTTTAGCAAGTTTTGTGACAGGAAAATGAGTGAGATTGTGGCTATGTTGGGGTGGAATAGAGCCTGGCCTGAGCCATTGTTGCAGGCATTCTTTAGTGCTTCTAAAAACATGTGGTTGGTGCACCTTTTGGCCAATTCGGTGCACCCTGGCTTGCCAATCTTCAGGGTGGATAAAGGGATGAACTTTGACTCAGTTTACATGGAGGATATGGGTGCAGACAGGGCAAGGAAGTTGGTTCCAGCCATGGTTAGGATCATGGTGGCACCTGGGTTCTATGTTTACGGTAACGTGATAAAATGTGATGTCCTCTGCAGGCACTATAATCATAATGTTAGTAATGATAAGGGTTTTACCCCCTCTCCTTAGGTTTTGTTTGATCCAAATCTTGAATATTTTGATTAGTTGGTACTGATACTTTTTTTTTTCCTGTGTTAATTGCTATGGGAATTGTCAATTAAGTGATGGCCAACAACAAATATGTTGTTAGACATCTTTGTTTTATTTTAATTTTGGTTAATCTTTATTTTAGATAATCGAGAATTAAATATTAAAAATAAAAAAATTATTTTAAAATATTTTTAAGAAAAAATATATTTAAAAAATAAAGTACACCAGCAATATCAAACATACAAATATTAATAACTTGGTGGAAGGAATAATTAAAAGACAAAGAAAAGATCCAAGTGGATTAAATGCTTCTCTTGTGACAATTTTTTGGATCTTGTATGGTTTGATCGTACAAGTTTTAATCCTACCTGTGAAAGTCAGTTCCTCCATGGCACAGCCAGCGCACGATTTTAAGGTCTGGCTGAAATGTCCACTTCAAGCATCACAAGCTGTAAGGAGTTTGACAACAATTTTGTGAAATGTCTACATTCATGCGTAGAGTCCCATCCATCCATCCATTCTCTCCTTCTTTCTTTTTTTGCTGTTCGAGTTTTTAGTGGTTTCAGAAAAGGTTAGCGTAAACTTCATGCTCTGAAGCCAGAATGCTTTCATTTCTCCCTCGTATATGTTATTCTTCCAGAGACGAGAGAGGATTGGAGAGTCAAATTCAGTCCCACCACCTTTCTCAATCCATAATAATAATAATAATAATATTTTTTAAAAAAGAAGATGACTTCATAAATCGTAATGCTTTTTCTGAAAAGAAAGAAAGAAAGATTTTTTTGGGCAAAGATTTAGCAGAAAATATCAAGGGAGCAGGGACCATAGTTCATTGGACCTGTGCACATTCCAGAAGAAGAGAGGTTGCCTGGCCCAGATGGTCCTCTTCATTATATTTTACCACGATGGTACCCAAAGCAACACCTCTTCATTATATTTCTAAAATATATTCGTAAAAAACTTTGAGTTTTAAAATTATTCAAATAAAATATGTAAGAATAAAAATAATTATTATAACTTTAAAATTCAATTTAAGAATTGATTTCTGGCAAGGTCTAGGTCACGCGTCAAAAGATAAACTCAGATTGACACGAGTCAATATAAAAATAAAAATATTTATTATCATAGTTTTAAAACTTGACTCGGGGGATCGACTCGAGTCAAAGCCTGGGTCACTGGTCAGGAAGGTCAACTTGGGTTGATCCGAGTTAACATAAAGATACAAGTGGTTATTGTTATAGTTTTAAAACTCGACCCGGGGGTATACCAAGGGCAATGATGGTGTCACGGGTCAGGAGAGTTAACCCGGGTTGATTTGGGTCAACATAAGAATAAAAATTGTTATTGTCATAGTTTTAAAACCTCATTTTGGGGCAAGCTGGGACAATGCCCGAGTCACAGATTTGGAGGGTCAACCTAGTTTGACCCGAGTCAATGTATAGATAAAATCATAAAAGTTATTATTATTAAAATTTTAAAACTTGAATTGGGAGTCGACCCCGGCCAAGGCCCAGGTCACGGGTTACGAGGGTCAACCTGGGTTGACTAAAAATTTATTTAAAAATAATAATCAAAGCAACATCATTTTGGTTAAAAAAATCAAGAAAACTTTAAAGAATTCATGACCCGTGTTTTATCCCAAGTTTTTGATCAAGTCAGGTCGGGTAAATCATTCCTTTATTTTTTTCTTAAACCAAACTGATCCAGGTTGGAACCTGTTAGACCAGTCCAAATTTTATAATCAGAGTTACTATAATATTGTTAATTTCAACACTCAATCTAAACTAAAGTGAAAAAAGTAATATCTATTTTCTAAAACAAATATGTAAATTTAAGTAATAAATATTAAGCATAAAATATTTTTTTTCATATTTTATTTTATCTTATCCACCATAAAATATGATACAACGACAATCATTTTATCTTATACACCACTACCAAACACAATTATATCTTTGTCTCTTTTTATGTCTTATCTTCTTTGTTTTTACTATCATCGTCTCTTTTGTACTAAAACAGTAACCAAACACTATCTATATAATCATCAGAATATATATCTTGGGGCAAAAGAAATCAGTAAGTCACATGTTCAATATATTTTGATATATACTAAATTTGTATGGCTTGCATTTCGCTACAAGCCAATCATTTTTTTTTGTAAAAAATGCTAAAGAACAAAAAAAATCTAAGACCTAAGTTACTAGACCAATTGATAATTTAAATAATATGAATAAAAGAATGCAACAAAAACAAAAAAAAATGACAATGAAAAAAAGATAAAAAGAACCCGACCTGAACCCATTTAAAGTATAAAAAAATCTAATATTGAAGGGTGAAAAAAAAGCAATAAAAGAAAACCCTAGTTAAACCAAGTTAACTCCCATAATCTGCGACCATGGATATAAGATTGTGATAACCTTGTAAAAAAAAATACTTGAAATGAAAAGGAAAAAAAACAAGAAGATCAATTTCCAATACATCAAATGTTGAATGAATAAATTAAAATTTAACCTTTACATGCCTAGAACCTGACCTTGGTCTGATCACCAAACATCCAACTTTATGGATCCTTGACTCCGAGGGTATTGAGGAGTGCGGTTTAACCATACTTTTCAGAAATTTTGAACTTTTTTATTTAAAATTAATTTTATTTTGTGTTTTAGATCGTTTTGATATGTTGTTGTCAAAAATAAATTTTTTAAAATAAAATAAATTATTATTTTAATGTATTTAGAAGTAAAAATTATTTTGAAAAGCAACATCTACCACTGTTACAAATACCCCATAATCAATTTATTCACATTCATTTTTATGATATCTTAAATCCAACTTGGCTTCTAGATAATGTAATGACATAAAACTTTTGAAAGCAAAAAAAAAATATTTTTAAAAGTTTCTAAAACATCTTTTTAGAACAACAAAAAATAGTCAAAATGAACAATTTTTCACATTTTATTTTTTAAATTTTAAAGACAAAAATAATATCAAATAACTCTTAGTAAATATTGCATTTTGATTTATTATACATAGGCGAACACATTATAACTCTAAATATGGTGGGAAAATCAATGTGCCAAAAAACATTATTTAGAAGTGTGTGTCTATATACAAAGAGACATTCTTTTTTTCGTAGCTTTACTTATTTTTTTTTCCTTTAATTTTATTCAATTATTTTTTTATATGTGGTTTTTATTATCATTTTATTAAATAAAATATTAATTTGAAAAACAATGTTATTAGATATAATTAAATCTATGACTCATGTTTCAAGATTAAATCTGTATAGCTACATTTATTTCTCAATTTTTTAATTTAATCTTAGGTTAAATATCACTTATTTTTTATTTGGTTTTCACATATAAACATAAGATTGTTTTTGAATATGTACAGCCTTGCAAAATATTTTTTTCCTTTGATTTTATTCAATTGCTTCCATGTGTATCTGTTTCTATTATCATTTAATTAAATAAAAAATTTATTATAAGAAATAAAGATATTAGACACAACCAAATATATGATCCGTGTTGCGAAATCAAATATCTTGATCTATATCCATCTTTTTATTTTTTAAGTGTAGTCTTTAGTTATCACAAACGACTTTTTTTTCTACGTTTTATTTGTACAAATAATTGTTTGATTAAATAAAGAATTTATTTTAAGAAACAAAGTTATTAAATACAATTGAGTACATAATCCATGTTACAAGATCAAATATTTTAATCTATATTTATGTTTTAATTTTTCCAGTTTAGTCTTTACTTATCAATAACAATATTTTTTTTTATGTTTACTAGCACAAATAAGTTTTATTTTATTTAATTGGAAGCGTGTATAAATATTTTAATTTGAATTTTTTTATGGCAAAAAGCACACTGAAAAAGCTTATATATTGATTTTATTGCTGAAAAATAAAATAATTCTACATGGATAAAAAACATGTCAAATAGCTAAGTACATGATACTATTATATATTTCAATTTTTATTTTTTAATAGGTGAGATTCTTGAATCAAAATTCATATGGTTTTCTTAGTTTTTTGTTTGGTGTGAAATTATTGTAATTTTATTCTGTAAATTGATGAAATTTTTGTTTTCTTCGAGAGAGAACGATTCTAAAATTTTGTTTTGGGAGAAATATTGCAACTGCAAGTGTAAAAGATGATAAATATAATTAATCCAATAAACAATGGCTATAAACAAAATTAAGAAATCCAATCGCAGACCGGTCAATATCCTTTTCCATTCCACGACGAAACGCGAATTGAACCGGCTATGGTCAACTACCAAAACCCACATTATAAATTTCAAAAACTATTCATATATTTTTTTTTTTCAATTAATAAAATAAAAAAACCCTGCAATGACAGTAAAGATTAGCCAATTTTTCACTATTCTTTTTCCTTGTCACCATTTTTGCTCCCTCCCTCCCTCCCTCACTTCCTTTTTCTTTGTCTCCCTACTTAGCTTACTAGAAAACGATCTCTGCAACTGTCGTTTCTGGATCCGCCGATCGGGAGAAGACTAGAGAGATAGAATCAGAGGCTCTGAAGGCTTGAATAATTGTCGACATGTCACTCTCGGATTCTGACTCGTCGTCTTCTTACGGTAGCGACTACAAGAATCTTAGGCAAATCAGCCGTGAACGTAAGTTCAATCTCTCCTTCTCTACTCGAATTTTTATAGGTTCAGTTTGATAGAGTCAAAAGCAAGCAGTTTGATGTGATCTTGTTCCCTTTTCTCTCTGTCCAATGGAGTTTATAATTTGGTTTGTCTTAAGAGTAATCATTTAGTTTTTTTTTTCTTTTTCTTAAAGCTTCATTGTGTAATGTAACGATGACATTGTGTTCCTAGTAATTTTGTAATATTTCTGGTAACTAATTAATAGAGTTATTGGCCAAACTTAGTTAGTATTAGTTGCTAGGAATTTCTTCAATTTCTATGCTATATCGAAGTTTCGTGGTGGTGGAGATTGCAGTTTTAAGATTGTGAGGATTATTATTAATGGAAATATTTGTATCAGTGTTTGGATTCTAGAATTTGTGAAGTGGATGATAGGAGTTGAAATGCTTGGGGTTGGATACCTTATTTTACTAAGAAGAATGGCTTTTGCACGAAACAATTTCTGTCCATTGGAATAAGCTACTTGCTAAAGAGACCAAAGCTAATTAGACCATCTTGAATTGATTGATGCTGTTATCTTCTTTTGTTGAGTCTATCAGAAAAATAGGAAGGGAATGTTATGGAAGTGAATGTTCTCGCATTTATTGCTAGTGCACTGTTCATTCTTGATCCTAATACTTTTTTTTTCTTATTAAATAGGTGCTTTTTATGAACTTTGTTTGTCATTCTAAATTTACCCATTGTTCAGGTTTGTTGCATGAAATGCTTCGATCAGCCAAAACAGGGAATTCAAAATCAACTTGGAAGGTATCTCACGTGGTTCTATTATTTTGCTATTCCTGTCATCTATACTATTTTCTTAATACCATTTAGATCAAGTAAATGTCCTTGCATTTCATGGAGTTTCAAATAAATATCCTAGCATTTTCGCAGTGTCTGGAATTGATTTCCTGTCAAGCTTAGAAGTACGACACCTGTGTTCTGATACAAATGGCACATGTCCAGCTTGTGTCGATGATATTTTGACTGTATCCAGACGAAATTATCTGTTAGTGAAAATTTGGGACTTGTTAGAATCATGTCTATTGCCTTACCCAATGACTTCCCGGTTTAGACTAGTGTTTTGATACATTTCCGTGTGATTAAAGCTATCTTGCCACCGCTTTCCATCTCATACAGTGCGCATATGTCATTAATGTCAGGACTTGAATCTCATACCTGCAGGTACTTATCATGGACAGACTTACTGTGAAGATCATGTCATACTCATGCAAGATGGCTGATATCACACAGGAAGGAGTTTCATGTAAGAATAAAAGGGCAAACTCAAAAAATTTGAGATAGTTCAGCTGTTTCGTTACAATTTAAAAATCCACTTGAGAGACATAACATAGAAAATTTTCTTTTTGTAGTTTTTCTGTGCAAAATATTACTTAGAATGTATTATATGCATTTTAGATCACTTTAGATAACAGGCTGCAAACACCAATGGATATTATTTTAGTATTCTATGAGATGGAGCAATTCATGAAATATTATGCCATAAAAATAAATGATTCAATTCTACACATGGCTATCCATTGAAGCATTTTATCCTCCATGTAATCGTACCGGTATTCTGTTTGCTGTAAATTACAGAAAAATGCCGCTCCAATATACTATTTTCTTAGCTTAGAGTAAAATTCCTCAAGTTGCATTGCAAGTGGGATTATATGGTTTAAACGATGGGAGAAAGAAAAATCTATGTCCATTTGAAATTTAATTGCTGTACTCTCCAAGTTGCTTGATTATCTCTTTTTTTTCTCTGCAGTGGTAGAAGACATATACAGACGAAGGCAGCCATTGCCCTCCATGGATGCTATATACTTCATCCAACCAACAAAAGAGAAGTAATATATTTTTGACAATATTCAGCATCCCGCCCTTCAAAAAGAAAAAAAAAAGAATATTGATTTCCTGGAGCTTTTCCAGTTTAATTGCTCTGCAGCAATTGGGACCTGCCTGAATAACATTGGGACATATTTTGTTAATTCATCTTGAATAGATTGTATACAGTGTTCAATTTCAGAGTGGGTGAGATTATAAATCTGAATTTTAGTTCTAAGGGCAAGTCAACGACTTCTTGTAATATACTCAGTTTCAGTAAACATGATGCCTAACCTTTTTGGGCATTGTTCCTTATTATTCGCTAAGTTACTGAGCTGATCTGGTAGGTTGACTAAGGGACTTTACCTCTCAATTCCTGGGCTACATTGTGATTTTTTATTTTTCTTTAGCAAATCTTACTTCCATTACTTACCTAGTGCAATTTTATCAGTAGCAATGCATGTTTTGCAGTGCCTATTTACTTGTAAACGAATACTGCCACATGCTTGACATGGTTATATAATCATGCTATCTTTAAAGAAAGAATTGAAGTTCTCTCTATAGAGAAGTCAATGGATGAGGGCCTGTCACTCTGTCCCTTGTTTTTTTTCTGTCCCCATGTTATTAATTCTGTCTCTATTTGATTTATGTAATGCTGGTGGTGTTCTTATTATTGGTTTTATTTTGCAGTGTTATAATGTTCTTGTCAGACATGTCTGGGAAATCGCCTTTATACAAAAAGTATGTGAAAAGTTCTATTCATTGTCCTATGCTAGTCAATTTTACCTTTTGGAAGTTCAAACTTACAAATGTTTCTCAACTTATTTTATTTTTCTTGTCTGCATATGAAGGGCATTTGTTTTCTTCAGTTCCCCTATTTCAAGAGAACTGGTTTCTCACATCAAGAAAGATTCAAGTGTATTAACTCGTATAGGGGCATTGAGAGAGGTACGGGTCTCTTTCTCAGTAAAACTTTTTGTCCTTTGGATCAATAATTGTGCTGAAGCAAATTTGATTTTTCAGCTAGATATGTGTTTTCTCCATCCATCATTTGTTTAAAACTTACAAAAGATATTGACATATTTTTTATTTTGATGTGTGAGCCATGCACAGATGAATTTGGAGTATTTTGCTATAGACAGCCAGGTTTGTAATTCTAAATCATTTATCTGGTTCAATATTGCATGCAAAATATTGTTTACCCTTTCTATTTTTTCATGCATTAAATTACAACAATAGCTATTGTTTGAATCTTCATTTTTGCCGAGGAAAAGCTCTTTTATCATGTTGAGTTTCCAGCAACTTTTTAGGGATGCCTCATTTCTTTACTGATATTCCGTAGCTTCCATGATCCTTTTGTTTTCAACCAGAATTAGCATCAACAAGATTGATTTTTAGGACTAGATGCTATCTTTGTTTAAAAGTAGTTACCTTTATTTTCTCCAGTGCAACATGGTATCTCAGAAGGCATATGACATGGCAATCTGTAATAATGCCAATTTCTGAACTTTGCAGCTCTTTTGGTATCCAACTATTTATGCTTCTTTTGAGTCATTTTTAAGAGAAAAGGCCTTTTGTGTCTTGAGCTTATAACTCAATGGTAGAGATGGGATTGGGAGCAGCATACAACCTATAAATGAAACAAAAATATAGAGCTTGTGAAAGAAAAAAGAGGAAGAGAGAGATAGATGTGATTGTTCATGCATCTGGTGCTTTTGCCATAGTGACTGATGATTATTTTTAGGGCATCTTAATTGACTGAGCTCCAATGCTAGGTTCTTGAAGATCCAGTCAATGATGATGCCAGTGCTTGCAGATAACTTGAAATTGCAATTTGTTTTTAGGGGAAATGAACTTTTTTTTCCTTTTTTTAAAGAATCCCCCTAGGGCATAGTTTGAGTTGGTTCTAAGCTAGCTATCATTTTTTTTTCCTTTTGTTTTTTAAAGAAATCCCCTAGGGGAAGGTTGAGGTGATTCTAAGCTAGATATCAAACTGAGCAATTTAAAACAGCTTGTGTTTTATTTCACTTTTTAAAACTATTATTTGTTATTTAAACTAATTGTTTGATCCTTTTTACAAATTTCCGATTACAGCTTATGAAAGTTGTTTTGGTTTGTAAATGTTTTATTTCCATCCATAATTTCCATTTTTTTGTGCCTATCTTCATTATGTTATTTTTTCTCCCATTAGAGGTGATATATTATTCCACACAGGGTTTTATTACTGATAATGAAAGGGCTTTAGAGGAACTTTTTGTGGATGAGGAGGATTCTCGCAAAGGTGATGCGTGTTTGAATGTGATGGCTTCTCGCATTGCTACAGTTTTTGCTTCGCTTCGGGTATATATAATGGCTTCCAAATGTTGATTCACAATCTCCTGATAATATTCTTAGGCATGCATGTCTTTTTTTCCAGGAATTTCCTTTTGTGCGATATCGTGCCGCCAAGTCCCTTGATGTAACAACAATGACGACTTTCCGTGATTTAATTCCTACAAAACTTGCTGCTAGAATTTGGGATTGTCTGATCCAATATAAGCAAAAGACTGAACACTTCCCTCAGACAGAAACATGTGAACTGCTTATCCTGGATAGATCTATAGATCAGGTCTCTCAAGTGCATGTTGCTTAGAAACTCGCTATATGCTTGTTGTATGGCTTGGTTGTATTGCTTACGTGCTTATTTTGCAATTCTAGATTGCTCCTATCATACACGAGTGGACATATGATGCCATGTGTCATGATCTATTGAATATGGAGGGAAACAAATATGTGCATGAGGTAAGTCAACAGTTGAGAGTTCTATATACTTCAGCATTTACTGATTTGAGGTTGGATCTCTTTGTTATACTGTTTATCAAGGAATTGCATTTTTCAGGTGCTCAGCAAAGCTGGTGGTCCACCTGAAAAAAAGGATGTTCTTTTGGAGGAACATGATCCTGTCTGGCTTGAGCTTCGGCATGCACACATAGCAGATGTAAGTATGGTTATATGTTTTGTTAGGTTTTAAACCTCCACTCTGTGAATGCTCTAAGCTTTGGTTTCTTTATTAGGCTAGTGAGCGGCTGCACGAGAAGATGACCAACTTCGTATCAAAAAATAAAGCAGCCAAAATCCAACATGGTTCAAGGTTGATGAAAATTCTTTATCCATGTAAATTGCTGACCATTGTCATGATGTCATTAGTGACCTAGTGTATTCTGTTAGTTTCATCAACTTTAACTTCATAGAAGCATTGCTTAATGATTCAAAATTCACAAATGAGTAATTCAATAGAAAATTCTTTCCCTGTTTTCAAAGGCACTTAGTTACTGATGCTACTTATGAGATATTGCTCTAATAACTGATCTGTGTTAAATTGAAGTTAAAATTTTTCATTAATTCAGTGTTGTTTAATTAATGGAGGGTTTTACATGTCTCCTATTCCCTTTCTTGTGATCTGAACTTCTTTTTTCTCAGCTCTTGCTTTGAACCACCTGGTTCATAATATTTTGCAGTCTGGGATCCCATTGCCAAATGGTCTAGAGTATTTTTCATGAAGAGAAAAAGGTGTAGAGAAGACTAGCCATTAGAAATCTGGGAGTAGTTGACATTGCAAAGAGTATTCTTTCATGTGCCTACTCATTTATCTCCCCTGGAAGTGCCCACATCAGGGGAGGGTTGAGAAATTTTAGATTCTTATAGGAAGTGGGGAGCACCTGTATGTTAGGTTGGTTGTTGTGAGGATGCTGATATTTTGTTTTCTTTTACACACACCTGTGGAGGGGAATTGAGAGGGATTGTTTTTTAAGGAGGGAGGTGGCCATGAAGTATGGGAAATGAGTGGACAGATGCCTGATGCAGTAAGAAGTTAACAATATCAATGGTGTTAATGTACTGAGAACAACCGCTACTCATATTATCTTAAAGCGAATTTTTTCTTGTTATGTTTCCATCCTCTTTTTTTTTTTTATAAATACCTGTCGAAGCTGGGAATTGATATGTGCTTGTTTCTATATCAACCATGTATAGTTCACTTTGATTGTTCAATTAGAGGTGTGGCATATGCCTTGTGTATTTTTGTTTCTTCCTGTTTTGTAAAAGCTACTTGTTAATCAGATTTTGAGTTTATGTGATGGTATATCTCCAACCTTGAAGTTTACCTGTGTAGAGATGGTGGTGAACTTTCTACAAGGGACTTGCAACAGATGGTTCAAGCATTGCCTCAATACAGTGAGCAGATTGACAAGATCTCCCTCCATGTGGAGGTTAGTTTCTTGCTTCTGGCAGCAAACTACCTCTTTTTTTTCCACTTTTGTTGGCAATGTGTAACATAAGCAAAGGAATACAGTTTTAATATGATGCCCTTATTTTCAAATCTGGCTCAGAAGTTTGGCTTCGTTCTTCCCACTTGTTTAGCAAAATAATCTTCAGGCTCCGGACCACTATGCCATGTGATGCTTTTGCCATGGCAATTTGACATATATTGTAGCTATTATACATGTTGGTTATTTGAAACTAATTTCCCATTCTAGATATCCTTTCCAAACAACTTTTTTGATGAATGAATAGTTATTTTATGGGATGGGTATTTGAATCCCAGACCTTTTCTTTGAAGGAGATGTGCTGTTACCACCAGGTTATGCCTCTGTCTCACCCCTTAAGATTGAATGTTGGTGTTGTACATAGTTTTAATTACAAATGAACAGTGCTTGGCTTGATGACACCATGATTTTGCTATTTCATTCTCATGAACGATTTTATCTTTGAATTCCTAATGTTTGTTGGCATTATGGCTTTAATGTAAACCCCCCCCCCCCCAGGGTTAGGGGGTCGG
>Ga0307517_10008630_pt1 | contig 14602 bp, 18 predicted proteins | sample 23_EM_MG_FD_194515 | JGI IMG/M metagenome (GOLD analysis project Ga0307517, IMG submission 194515) | Populus trichocarpa ectomycorrhiza microbial communities from riparian zone in the Pacific Northwest, United States - 23_EM | ecosystem: Host-associated > Plants > Roots > Unclassified | place... | reverse complement strand
GTCCGCAAAGAAAAGGACCATGCTGACATCATTGGCTACGACGACATCAACCAGCTCTTCTGGTACCCCGAAGGTCTTGCAAAAATCATCCTCCGAGGCGGTCAACGTCTCGTCGACTTGCCCGCCTCACAACGCTACACACGCCTCAGCCAAGTAGAGTGGGATCGTGTCTTTTTCAAAACCTACTATGAGAAACGGTCAACCTGGCATCTGCTCGTCAACTTTAACCGCATTTGGATATTGCACATTTCTATGTACTGGTTCTACACCGCCTTCAACTCACCCAGGGTCTATGCCCCCAGGCTGAAGAAAAACCCCTCCGTTCCAATGACATGGTCCGCTGTCGCCCTCGGAGGCGCAGTCTCAACTCTCATCATGCTCCTCGCCACCTTGGCCGAGTTTTCCTATATCCCCACTACGTGGAACAATGCCTCACATCTCACCACCCGACTCGTGTTTTTGGTCGTTATACTCGCCTTGACGGCCGGACCGACCGTTTACATCGCGATGGTGGACGATTTGCCGACAAGCTCTCGATCCATGGTACCACTCGTCGTCGGTATGGTCCAGTTTTTCATCTCCGTAGTCGTCACCCTCGCCTTTGCTATCATTCCCTCGGGAAGGATGTTTGGCGATCGGGTGGCTGGCAAATCCAGAAAGTACATGGCTTCGCAGACGTTTACGGCTTCGTACCCCGCCCTCCCCCGCTCGGCGCGCACGGCATCCATCCTGCTCTGGTTCCTCATCTTTGGATGTAAATTCGTCGAATCCTACTTTTTCCTGACGTCCTCGTTCAGTAGCCCCATCGCGGTAATGGCCCGCATGAAGGTCCAAGGATGCAAAGATCGGTTGTTTGGCGACAAGCTTTGTGCGAACCATGTCGCGCTCACGTTGGCTATCATGTATGTAATGGACCTTATCCTCTTCTTCCTCGACACATACCTCTGGTACATCATCTGGATCGTCATATTCAGCGTTGGTCGCTCCTTTGCTCTCGGCTTGTCAATCTGGACACCATGGAAGGACATTTATACGCGCCTTCCAAAGAGGATATATGCCAAGTTGCTCGCGACGGCCGAGATGGAGGTGAAGTACAAGCCCAAGGTCTTGGTTTCGCAGATATGGAACGCGGTGGTTATTTCGATGTATAGGGAACACCTTTTGGGCATCGAACATGTCCAAAGGTTGTTGTACCATCAAGTCGACAGTCCCGATGGAAGGAGGACTCTGCGTCCCCCGCCGTTTTTCACCCACCAGGACAAGGCAGGGTTCGAGGGCACTTTTTTCCCTGATGGCGGCGAAGCAGAGAGGAGGATATCGTTCTTTGCTTCTTCTCTGACAACGGCTATTCCGGAGCCACTGCCTGTCGATGCGATGCCAACGTTTACGGTTCTTGTCCCTCATTATTCGGAGAAGATTTTGCTGAGTTTGAGGGAGATCATTAGGGAAGAAGATCAGAACACCCGTGTCACCCTGCTCGAGTATTTGAAACAGCTTCATCCAGTGGAGTGGGATAATTTCGTGAAGGATACCAAGATTTTGGCAGTCGAGGCTGACGGTGGGAGCAGTGGGGGGGAGAAGAAGGTGGACGACCTACCGTTTTATTGTATTGGCTTCAAGACTTCCTCGCCAGAGTACACGCTACGCACTAGGATCTGGGCATCCCTTCGCGCGCAAACTCTCTATCGCACCATTTCGGGAATGATGAATTACTCGAAAGCGATCAAGCTGCTTTACAGAGTTGAGAATCCAGATTCGGTGCATCATTTTGCTGGGAACACGGATAGGCTTGAGAGGGAGTTGGAGAGGATGTCGAGGAGGAAGTTCAAGCTCGTCGTTTCCATGCAGAGGTATACCAAGTTCAATAAGGAGGAGCAGGAGAATGCCGAGTTTTTGTTGAGGGCTTATCCGGATTTGCAGATTGCGTATTTGGATGAGGACCCCCCTGTACCTGGTTCGACCAAGGAGGGCGGTGCTGGAGAGGCGAGGCTGTTCAGTGTGTTGATTGATGGACATTCCGAGTTGGATGAGAGGACTGGGAAGAGGAAAGCAAAGTTTAGGATTGAGCTGCCTGGTAATCCTATCCTCGGAGATGGGAAGAGCGATAATCAAAATCATGCGATGGTGTTTTACCGAGGGGAGTACCTCCAACTGATCGATGCGAACCAAGACAACTACCTCGAGGAATGCCTCAAGATTCGGAATGTGTTGGGTGAATTCGAGGAGTATGCGGTTTCTTCGCAGAGCCCTTACGCACAGTGGGGACATAAAGAGTTTTTGAGATCCCCGCCGGTAGCCATTGTGGGAACTAGGGAGTACGTGTTTTCGGAGAACATTGGGGTGTTGGGAGATATTGCTGCTGGGAAGGAACAGACGTTTGGGACGATGACTGCGAGAGCGTTGGCTTGGATTGGGGGGAAACTGCATTATGGTCATCCGGATTTCTTGAATGCGACGTTTATGAACACCCGCGGAGGCGTTTCAAAAGCACAAAAAGGGTTGCATCTGAATGAAGATATTTTTGCAGGTATGAATGCGTTTGGGAGAGGGGGGAGGATCAAGCATTCAGAGTATTACCAGTGTGGCAAGGGGAGAGATCTTGGGTTTGGAACGATATTGAATTTCCAGACGAAGATCGGGACCGGAATGGGAGAGCAGATGCTGAGTCGAGAGTATTATTACCTTGGGACGCAGTTGCCGATCGATCGGTTTTTGACGTTTTACTATGGTCATCCGGGATTCCACATTAACAATATTCTGGTCATTTATTCGATTCAGGTTTTCATGGTCACTTGTGAGTTTTTTCCCTCTTTTATTGCTCTTCGTGAGCTTATTTCTTGCAGTGCTCTACATCGGTACACTGAACAAACAGCTGGCTATTTGCAAAGTGGACGCGAGGGGCGATGTGATTGTTGGCCAACAAGGATGCTATCATCTCATTCCGGTCTTTGATTGGATTAGGAGAAGTATCATGTCCATCTTTTTGGTGTTTATCATTGCGTTTTTACCTTTGTTCTTGCAAGGTAAGGATTTTTACTAGCTGATGTTTTCTGTTGCCTTAATTCTTTTGCTAGAACTCGTGGAAAGAGGAACGAGCAAGGCACTCCTTCGACTCGCCAAACATTTCCTTTCTCTTTCTCCCATATTTGAAGTCTTCTCAACCCAGATCTACTCCAATTCTATCCTGAGCAATCTCACATTCGGAGGCGCACGATACATCGCTACTGGCCGAGGGTTTGCCACGACTCGAATATCCTTCAGCATCCTATACTCTCGCTTCGCTGGACCCAGTATCTATATGGGCATGCGTAACCTTCTCCTCCTGCTCTACGCGACAATAGCGATCTGGATCCCTCACCTTGTATATTTCTGGGCTTCCGTGCTTTCACTATGCATAGCGCCGTTCATGTTCAACCCACACCAGTTCTCATATGTCGATTTTATAATTGATTATAGGGAATTCCTAAGGTGGATGTCGAGGGGTAATTCGCGGACTAAAGCCAGCAGCTGGTATGGGTATTGTCGGCTTTCTAGGACGAATATCACGGGGTATAAGAAGAAGAAATTGGGACATCCTTCGGAAAAGCTTTCGGGAGATGTGCCGCGTGCTACTTGGAAAGCTGTCATTTGGTCTGAAGTCGTCTGGCCGATTTGCGTAGCCGTGATTTTCGTTATTGCGTATATGTTCGTCAAGTCGTTTGGGAATCATCCGAGTCCGCTCATAAGAATTGGAATTGTGGCGGTTGGACCGGTTGTGTGGAATGCGGCGGTCTTGGTTTGCTTGTTTTTCGTCTCGTTGTTTTTGGGACCGGTCATGGAGGGGTGGGCCAAATTTGGGAGTGTCATGGCTATGTTGGCCCATGTGTCTTGTTTGATTGGGTTGGTTGCGTTTTTCGAGTTTTTCGTGAGTTTTCTTCCTCCAGTGACGTCTGGTTCTGAATGAAATTTGCAGTGGTTCCTTGAACTATGGGATGCCTCCCACGCGGTTCTGGGCGTCATCGCGATCATCGCGATCCAAAGGGCAATTCAAAAATCTGTCATCGCCATCTTCCTCACTCGTGAATTCAAACATGACGAAACGAATCGTGCCTGGTGGACTGGTAAATGGTACGGACGTGGGTTGGGAACCTCTGCGATGTCTCAGCCTGCGAGAGAGTTTATAGTGAAGACTGTGGAGATGTCGCTTTGGGCGTCGGATTTTTTGTTGGCACATATTTTATTGGTTATTTTGACAGTGCCGGTGTTGATTCCGTTTGTGAATACGCTGCATTCTACGATGTTGTGTGAGTGTTTTTTGTTTCTTTTCTGGGGGGGATGGGATATTGATTTTGGCTTGGTAAAGTTTGGCTTCGCCCTTCGAAACAGATCCGACCACCGCTCTTTTCGACCAAACAGAAGCGCCAACGGAGGTGGATTATGATAAAGTATACGATCGTGTATATTGTCATGGTTTCGGTGCTTGCATCCTTGATTATGCTGCGTGAGTTGTTGCTATTGACCTTTGACCCGTTGGAAACTTACGACGGATTCCTTGTAGCTGCTCTTTTCAAAGACAGGATCAAGTTTGATTGTCGGATTTGCAGGAATATCTAAGATAAATTGCGGACCTTGTGTCATACATGTTGGCACTCAAACAACCTCATATTCTTTTTTTTTTTTTCGTCAAAGTCACTCACTCAATTCCTATTTGTATTTTTATTTTATCACAAGTCATTCTTTTACTAAATACAAATACGTAGAATACACTCAAGGCAAATATGTCCATCTATCTAGAAGTATCGATAGGAAATTCTCTCTTTTTGGATCTAATCACATTTTCTTCATTGATTGTTAGTAGGGAGGAAGATGAAACAGTATACATGAACACTCGACGCACCTATGAAGAACCTTTTTTCGTCGAGAATCGAACCTGGATATTTATTACATCAAGTTTGGCTTCGTGGTGACGGTTTGACAGAGCATGTTACAAATTCTTAGAATTTTCGAGATTTCCTTCTAATATTGAACTCAGGTTAGTGATATCAAAGACGGAAGGGGGACCCATTTCCATCGTAGCCATGAAACAGGTTGTCTAGTATTGAGTAGCTTCTTTCACAGACATTGCAATTTGGTACAGAAATTGAGAATATGATGCAAAGCGAGAGAAAGAGTATTTCACCCCCAGGATTCTCCACAGCTGGACATGACCTCCTTGAAAGTTTTATTATCCCTTCTGTTCCTTGCTACCTACGGTGAAGCCCAGGGTTGTGTTTGGACAAGTGTGTAGTGTCGTTATTCCAGAGTCTCCAGGTCTTATGCCCGCTTCTTTTACAGAGCTTTTAGATAACTGCAATGATGCACGTTGTCCTCCTGACACTGTAGAAGTCACCAGAGGAGCAGATGGGACTTGCCCGGGTAATGGTGATACATCTATACTATTTTCTAGTTCTGAAGGCTTTCCCAGATCCTTCACATGCAGGAGTGTGTCTCAAAGGGATGAAAAAGCTCTGCTGCCCCAGAGACATTCAACTTAAAAATTGTGGGTTTACTCTTCTTCCCTTGATAATCCCGACTCAGTCTCTCATCATCATTGTCTTTCAAATTGGCAGGCGAGTGGAGTGGATGGGGTAAGTCTGAAACTCGTTGACAGTATTATTTTTTCTTAACAATGGATTCACTAGGCCCATTCTGCGGCCGGAATGCGATCTGCGCTAGAGGTAAAACGGAACTGGCTAGGGATGGTTGGGGGGATGGGTTACCCTGCTTGACGGGGTGTAAGAAATTCTGCTGTGAAGTTTTGAGTTAGGAGATACAGTCTGTTGGTATTGACCATTACTCTTTATTTAATTTGTGGCGTCCCAAAGCTCCAAGCCTTTCCTATCTGCGAAGTTTCTTAAAAGTTATAAACTGATTTTGTTCTCCATTTGGACTTCACATCACGCTCTATTTAGACCAACTTTTGACTCCCGAGTCTTGACCTCGATGGATTACTTTTCAAAATTCCTAAAACCTACTCAAACCTCTCCTAAAGTCCAGATTGACCATGCGCTTGGGTTTCACAAATCCTGGAATGCCGTCAAGGTGATTATTCCGTTTCGTTTGTTGTTCGACAATTCTCCCCCGAATGCATGTGCTGGAGAATCGTGTATTGGGTGTTTGTCGGTCTCTTGTCTGCTGACTGATGACTTTGAGGACTTTTAGGAAACATTGCTTATGCCTGATGAAAGGCAGCTAACCAGGGGGATTGGATCGACGGATGTTCCTGCACAGCTGCAAGCTATGGTTGATTCTCTGGTTTGGGAGTCTACGAGGGTGGAGGAAGGGTGAGTTTTCTTCATGTTTTGGCTTTGGTTTCTACTTGGAACGAATTGGTTGATGTATATTTCGTTTTTGTGTTTTGTGTAGCTCTACTGGTGGATGTCTGGAGTATCTGTTAAAGAACGGTACGCCGTTGGGGTATCTCCGAAATAGCCCTCAATGATTCACATTCCCCATTCCCCAGATGTACTCGGGACCCTCGTCCGTCTGAGCGAATCCGATCAACCACCAGGGATCCAAAAAGAAGTCTTACGCGCTGTATCCAATATGGTCGTCATGCTCGACGAACAGTTCCTCGTTCATTCGGCAGTGCATAAAGCTGTTCTGCGTCTGCTTCGAAATTGTGTAGGGGACGATTTGCAGGAACAGCTGGATGGGAGAGCGCGTAGGCCGATGGGCGCTGCAGGGAATGTAGTTCGTACGCAACCTTCGGAGCACGAGAAAGATCGTACGTGTATATTTTATTGTTACTTTGCGGTAAATTTATTGGTTTTGTACAGTTGTGAACCTTTTGTGTATTCTTTGCAGTCGGATACGAACGTATCGGGAGTTGCTTATGATTTTCTTTCATGACAAGCATTGGTATAGGTCAGAACCCGTGTTTGAAATGGATGGAGATGAGGACGACGACGACGACGACGATGAAGAGGGCGAAGAAGACCCAGATTCTACCATCAAGATTAACGATTTGACTGACACGGCGCGCGGCGTATCTCCCTCTCCTTCCCATGTCACTGTAACATCCACCCAACTGAACCCACAGAAGAAACCAGAGTACGAATTCCTATTATTCAACTATCTCCTCCGGTTCGTCCATCGAGAGGGAGAGATAGGTGAATTTGCTCGAGCAGGGTTGTTATTCCTCATGGACGTCGCCATGTCCCCCAACGAATCTGGCAACCAACTTCCAGCCAACTCAGATTCAACAGGCCGCACAGCGGCAGTGGATCCTGTCAACGATGCTGCGCTGGCTTTGGCAGAGTATATTTTGGATGGCGATTTTTCGGATGTGTTGGGTGCTGGTCTGAGTGCCGTCTATTCTCTTCTGCCTTCGAAATTGGCGTTTTATCCTCAGATGCCCTCTGAAGATCTGGACAATGCGATGAAGATTGGTGCCAGTTCCATGGATGGAGATGATATCCTTGCTTTGAGGCAAAAATATCAATCCATGGGAATGGAAGACGCAAAGAGTCCAGAATTCACGGCCAAGATTGATCATTTCCTAACTCTCTTGGTGTTCATTCAAGACGCCCTAAGACGAAATAAACCCATCGATGGAGTTGACGCTTCTGCCCTTGTTGGCACGGCAATTGTACAAAACATCCTCGATGCCGTTCGACGAGTCTTTCTTGAGAACGTCTTATATCCCTCAGTTTTGGAATGCTCAGATGCGGATGGTAGTGCCGTCGCTGTCATGTCCTATATTGAGATTGTCGTTCGGACTCTTCGGGATGGTCCGCTGGCCTATTTGTTTGTCGACTTTCTTGTGAGTGAAGACAATGACGATACGCGGTTACGACAACGAGTGAAGAGTGTGGTGACGCTGGGGGAAAATGGGACGACGGGTTTTGAGAAAGGATTGAAACATAGGAGGAGGCAGAGTAGTGCGATGACCCTGCTAGAGATGGAAGCACCGGGATCGAGGAAGCCTACGGATTATTTTACCTCTATGGGAAGATTTACTCTGAAAGATCTTCTGCTTTCAAATCTCAAGTCAAAGTATCAAACAACGGCTACGACGGCTCTGCAGTTGCTTCAAACGATGCTCATTTACCACCCTCAAGTTGTGGCGGAACGAATCCTTCTTGTAATATCAGACCCTCTCGCTACGTCTTTCCCTCACCCTGTGCTCCTCTCGTCCTTTGCAACCGAGGTTCAAACCCCAACAATACCCGAAGAAGACGAAGATGAGGAGTTCCAATATCCAGGCGCAGAAGATCACTTGGATTTCAGTTTTGCCGCCCATGAATCCCTATTTCCTCAACCAGAGACGACTTACGCAACTCACGAACGAGAAACTGCCCTTTACCTCGCTCTTGTCTCTCGGGTGGATCCGCTCCATGACAACGACAGGAACAGTTTCAGTACAAGCTATGACCGCTATCTGCACGATGCTGTTCTGACTATTCAAGGACAACCTGTGTATTGCCAAGCCCTCGGAGAGTTGGCCGAGGTAAAGCCAAGATTCAAACACCGGCTAAACGTCCATGACCCTGTCTTGTCCATCCTCCTCGAGTCTCTAATCACCTTCTTTTCAAATACCCCCGATTTCAACATTGGTTTGACTGGAATTTTGGCTACCTTAGCCATACACCCTGATCGATCATTGGCAGGCTGGCTGACCGTTGCTATTCCAGAGGACACACCAGCAAAGTCTCAATTACTTGAAGAGGATACAGCTGGCGATGGTGACGATCGTTCTATCGATTTTATCATCGAAGAAAAACTCGCGAACGGTACAAATTCTTTACCTGCTGCGAGTATTAACGAAAAATCTCGTCCGGTTCTGTACACCATCTATCACGGTCTTGTCACGCAACTGGAACGATATCGTCAATCCGTTGAGCAATTCGACAAGTTTTTACTCGAAAGACGGCAAGGGCTCGTGTTTTCTGAGAACCTCACAGATGCACTGAGCCTGGGTCTCGACCTCAAAGAGGAACCTATGCCGATCAAGCCAGTTACAGAACCTGTGTCAAAGCCAATACCAAGACCGAAACAATCTACTTCTTCCTCCTTTGTATCCTTTCTCACTCCCAAGAAGAGCAGATCCACCAAACCCGTCCGAGTATCCGAACCAACCACACCACCTCGAAATACCTTGTCAAAATCGGTCACAGCTAGTCCATTCGGGACCCATTATCAGCGTACAGGATCTCTGAAGGTGGAACCTTTCGTAGCACCCATACCACCTTCAGGACCTTGGACACCGTCTTCTAAAAGGAGGGGCTTTACAGTTGCTGATGAGGACGTTTTCGGGTCGGCATGGGGTCATCCACAGTACAGAGATTCACCACAAGAAGAGGACGAGAAACTCCCTCCCGTTACGCTATCACAATTGCTTGATAATATTGTCATCCTAGAGGAGAGCATCAAGGAGCTGGTTGCCATCATCCATGCTCGTAGAAGTCTTGGGATAGATTCACTGCGTTACATATGATATCGAACTGCTTATTGGGATAATTTCAGAGCACATCCATCAACAACAATAGTACAAGTTAAGAAGTCTAGACATATTTATTTATGTTCATGCAGGGAATCTTCTTCGCTTTCTCTTCTCAGCAGTATCTCCAGAGATCTTTTTATCTCCAAAAAGCTTCTGCTGTATCTTCGCAAATTCAGCGTCGTCGAGTTCAGGCGGAGGTGGAATATGAGATCGGGATTTCTTCCTTGGAGATTCGTCAGCTTCCTCTGCATCGTTGTCCCGTTTCCTGTTTTTGCTCTTCTTCGATGAGGGCTCAGCGTACTTTGATGCTAGGCTGTCGAAGAAAGTGTCCGTATTTTTCTCTTTCTTCTTCAGAATCAGCGCCTGTAAAACGGAGTGGTCTTCGTCACCTTCCCCATCACCCTCCTTCCCTCTGCCCTTGCCCTTGCCCTTGCCCCTTTTCCTTGCACTAGCTTTGCCACTTCCATAGAACTCATCCCAGACACCCAACTCTTTGGCTAAATCCTCGGCTTCTTTTGCCTCCCTTTCTGCCCCCTTCTTTCGAATCATCTTGGCCTTCTCGTCCTTTGAGGAAGAATTCCATGTCGGAGTAGATTTCAGTTCCTTCTTCTTGATTAAATCTGTAATAATGGTAATGAACCTCGGTTCATCATCATGCGTGGAATGAGGTATATGAGCCATTATCTCGTTTAGGTCCCCTTTGGTGGTCTCGTACACCTCCTTGAGGTCTTCGATCTCTTCCAGAGAGTCTAGACAGAGGGAGGTCAAACAAAACACGATCAAAGAAACAAGTTACCTTGATATTCCTTTTTCATCTCATCTAGCTTCCCGCGTGTGACGCGGTCAAACAGGTCCGCAAAGTATGTTTCCCACCCGTCTTCGCCAGCAGCCAAGTCGAAACCCTCATCTGTTCTTCCAGTTGAGTCATACCGAGTCCTTCGTTTCGAGTCACTGAGCACCGAGTAAGCAAAGCCAACTTGTTGAAATTTTGCCGACGCGTCTTCCTTCGCCTTTTCGGAGGAATTTGCGTGTTTATCTGGATGGTAGACGAGGGCCAGTTTTCGGTAAGCTTTCTTGATGGACTCTAAAGACGCGTCCTTTTGAAGAGAGAGGACAGCATAGAGGTCGACTTTCTCCTCTCCTGGGAAGAATTGGGTTATTGGGTCGTTGTCGTCCATGATAATGGTGGTATCGAACAAAGGAGTAATGAATCGCGTTGACCTGCATCACGTGCCAGTATATTTCATTCTTACCTGTCTTCGGACGCTGGCGAGAATGCGCGCTCCATAAGCATCTCCACTTCCCGATGATTTTTTTGCTGGAATTAATAGTCGTATCCACACTGCTGTGACCTCCGGAGATGAAAGACGACACGTATATTTTGCAACCTCAGGTGCCACAGTTTATGAGTGGGTCGTCCAATGCCAAAGCGTGAAAAGCATGTTTAATTTGGCCTGGATGATTAATCGATCCTTGACTTTGACAATGGAATGTCAGATGGCGGAATGCGGGAAGCGGAGGGAGGGTTCGAGAGTACTAGGGGTGGCATATGCCATGTGGTACCATGCAAGCAGAATTGTCAGTCAAGTCTGCTCTTCTGCCTTGGCATGAGTCCCTCCAAAGCCTTAGGTTTCCAAATCCGGTTGTTAATCCTCATTCCCTGCTGGTTCTCCATGCTGCTCCCAATAGTACTACAATAAATCGAAGAATTGAGTTATGGTCTTTCATGTTAAATAATGGTGGAATAAAAGTCTAATAATCGCGTTTACTCGTACCATGCTACATGACCGTTAAGAAGTTAGAGAGCCCATGTTTAGATAAAATACCCGACCTATCCAAGCGAACACATCCTTTTCTAAGAGTTGGAGTTTGTCATTTAGCCCACTTTTCCAGAATTCGAACCAGACTACAGCAAAGACAATGCCATACGAAGCACCAGCAATGACCTGTGGCCATGAATGATGTCCTAACGAAACCCTTGACCAAAGTACCCCCGCAGCATACGGGAACACAATCAGGAGTGCAACTTGGCGGATATTTGCCGGAAACAGAGGGTGTATTGGCAAGTGAAGGCTTGCGAGTAGGACATACGTCGTGAGGAAAGTTATCGAAGCAGAATGGGTGCTAGGCATGCTACAAGTTCGGAACCATCAGCAATCTTGGTTCGTATTTGGAGAGGTAAGCATTGCCTACCCGTATGACTTTTTCAGTTTTCCTCGAACATACAGACTCGGTCGTGGTTGGCGAATGTACCTCTTGATCGCTTTGACGGAAATACTGCACAATGACGCCCCGACTGCATAGTATGCCGTGGCAACGCAGTGGGTATAAATTACGACAGCAGCAGTTGCTACAATCACTGTTGGCCCCGACTTGGTTTCGTAATGAGAAGTTAGCAAGCCTCATACCATTAAACTTTACCCACTTTTCCAAGAAAGAAGAGGAATGACTTCCAGATGGAAGCAGTGAGCTGGGACATCAGTGCTCGAGGTGATGGTATGGATTTAACTGCCGGACTTGACTGACATATGTTGATCGTTGGCTGTACGAGTCCAGACTTAAAGTCTTAATACGGTACATTCCAAAGCACTAGTCAATTCCAGTACAATGTGCAATTCATATTGGTAGAACGACATAAGGTCACTCGATGGATACCCGACGACCCAGAGGAATGCCAGATGAATCTTGCTTCTGGGACGTAGAGGGAGACAATCCAAGTGTATTGGCACCGTGTCGGACAGCAACGTCTAAACAATTTGCATGATTTGGAAAAGCATTCACAAAAACCATCATACCTCTAGTTTTCGATTCCTGCAAACCACGATCGAAATCTGCAAAGCAACGTAGACCTATGGCGAAGCTAGCTAAAAGTAGAACCAGTGTAATAATAGCTAGCAAAGAATCAGTATCCAACATCAGCTGGACTTAGGACGACGGCTCACTGAAAGCAGTTAGAGTAGCTCGTGTGCTCAAATATTGATCTCTTGAGCTTGGGGTGTAGAAGCGAACAAGTTTATATACTAGATATCGAATTCAGACAAAGCAAAGTAAATCATACTTCCACGCTTACTGACTGATTGCAAACATGTTAGTATAGTAGTATAGCAGGTGATGGATTCACTCACAGTAACTTAAAGCTGCGAACATGAGAACGAGCGAGAATGTCATGACCCTAGACAGGTATCAATGGGGAGATGAAGGGTGAATAAGGCCGCTTACGACTTAATCTCGCGCTGGACGGCTAGACCACACGATACTAGAAGAGCAAGGACGATTGGTATAGCCGCAATAGTAAAGCCAAATTCAATCGAGTTTGTTTGAATCACAATTATGAGTAGCTGTCACGACATTCAGTTTGGAATACATAGAAAGAGGGGAAAGAGACCCATACCTGCATCGTGACTCCAGTGACAAAAAAGAAGTCGAATTTGAGGAAGCAAATCATGATCTGATAATAGCGGTACATAGCTTCATATTAGTCAGTACAGGATGTTAAGTGATGAGAGGGGACGGATGTTTACTTACTTTTCATTTTCGGATTTGCCCCAACAACGTGGAATATTGCCCAACTGTAACATCAGATGAGTTGGAAACAGCAAGTCAACCAGTAACCCCTCATCTAACCCAAATTCTTCGTATAGCTTTTTGATGAAAAACAACATAAAGAACCAAGATACAGAAAGGACGCAAGGTGCGACAATAAGCAACGGTTTGACTTTGGCCCATAATGTTCCAGCACCTCCACAAACCTAGTGGTAAAACGTCAGGGAAGGCACCTGTTACCAAAGCTGCATCTCGATATACCACATAGTTGAATGTTCCATCACAATCGTCGACTTTTACTAATGCGGTTTTTGTTTCGTAGACTTGCAAAGCAGCACAGACGACAAGAGCAGAGTGAAATACTTGAATAGACAGATAAGCCTGACAAGGCAACAAACTGAACAGCGTACTGACGTAGAAGTCCGATGAGTTGGATGATGTTGCGTAGTCGGAGAGCATCAAAGGCTATGAAAAGTTCGAAGACTCTGTATGGAGTTGATCATGATCAGTTCTGCCATACCAGGAACATCATATGACATACTCTGCAAGGCCGAAAAGAGCTAGATAACAAGGGAGGGTCTGAAAAATAAACGATCAGACAATGCTTATTAGAGGTCAAAGAGCATGCTTTATATCTTGTGTCGCTTAAATCCACATATTGGTCGACCTGAAGAGTTGTTTTCAGCGCTAGTGCCACCAAAGGAGATAGAATGCACCCACCAAACTGAAGGTAGTAATGATCATGACCAAAACGACTACGGCCTCTGCCACAGTTTATTGTCAGTTCCGTCTGCACAAATGGACATAATGCCATTAACCAACGTATTGTAACTAAGCGAAGATATCCAAGTCAATCATGAAGTTCCGGGTTCGCTTGTTATCCACGTACTGGTTGCGATGAATGCGCGTTGGGCAGTAGTTGCCAACAATGGCTCTACAGACATGGCTGGGTATCTGGTATCACGAAGAGAGGTGGAACAAGCAAAGATATTCGAATGAGCAGCTGCGTGGTAGTTTGATGACGTAAGATACCAAAATAGGATTTTAAAAAACTGTATTTGCCTGCAGGCTTTTCATTACTTCTTTTGCAACATATTTCTCTTCCTCCCACAGTGTCTCGATGAAACCCTTGACGGAATCTACCCAATCCATCAATCCATTTTCTTTGATGTTTTTGATTTTCGATTGCCCTACTCCTGCTCTCGCCGTGACTTCTTCACAAATGCGCATCAAACCACCTCTCCACAAGCATTCGTTATCTTCGGAAATTAAATCCTGCTTTCCTGAAGTTGTATTTCGCCATTCGTCAAGTAGTGTGTTGATCGCACTGGATGTAATTTTTTTCTCATCCGGAGGCAGGACGTGATACAACCGCAATGCAGTAATGAGCCGGTACGATGGGCAAGCCGGGGAAGGCGATATATGCATGGACCAGTCTCTACAAACGGTGTCAACGTAGAAGTAAAGGGGTGGTGTGCCGAAAGAGTGACCTCCAGTAGCCTTCTTCGAGAAGTATCTTTTTCATAAAAGCTCCCAATTCACCTCGACGTTCAAATAAAGGTTCCAAGAATGAATCGATCTCGACCTCAGCTGGAA
>Ga0307517_10008629_pt1 | contig 14602 bp, 13 predicted proteins | sample 23_EM_MG_FD_194515 | JGI IMG/M metagenome (GOLD analysis project Ga0307517, IMG submission 194515) | Populus trichocarpa ectomycorrhiza microbial communities from riparian zone in the Pacific Northwest, United States - 23_EM | ecosystem: Host-associated > Plants > Roots > Unclassified | place... | reverse complement strand
ATTAGTAATCCTCTGCAACACGTACTGGAATAGATGTCTTTTACATTTCGTTCCTTGAGCAAGGAATGAAACAATTAGTAATCCTCTGCAACACGTACTGGAATAGATGTCTTTTACATTTCGTTCCTTGAGCAAGGAATGAAACAATTAGTAATCCTGGGCAACACATACTGGAATAGATGTCTGTTACATTTCGTTCCTTGAGCAATGAATGAAATCATTAGTAATTCTCTGCAACAGAGCCCAGAATGAATGTCTGTTACATTTCGTTCCTTGAGCAAGGAATGAAACCATTAGTAATCCTCTGCAACACGTACTGGAATAGATGTCTGTTACATTTAGCTCCTTCCGCAACCAATGAAACTATTAGTCATCCTCTGCAACAGGTACTAGAATACACTGGTTACCATAGGTTCCTCCCTGCCCTGACGTCAACCATGATCTTATTATTTGTATTTCACTCTCCCCAAATGTTCTCTCCATGCCTCTTAACCTCTTTCTCATCCCTTCTTCCTTTATAATAATTTCTTTTCATCTCCATTTCAATCTGAATTCCCATATTCCTTCTTAGTTGTTAGTTTATATTACTATTTTCTTCTTGAGTGGTTGGCATATGTTTTTTTGTTCCTTGATCAGAACTACTCCCTTGCAACCTTCCTCGCGGCTCCCATTACTGTTTTCTGACTCAATGGTTAGCCTATGTTTGTTCCTCACTTACAGTGGAATAATATATTTCAATTTGTATCCTAATCTCAATAACCATATTTGCTATGACCTGTTACCATCTCATTTTTGCTTACTTGGCCAGGAATAATATTTTTCAAATGGTATTGTTATAATCTCAAATAATATTTTTTCCTTGTATTGTTCGCATATGTTTGTTCGTTCCTTGATGACCATTAATACCTGTCAATCTTTATCACAATCACAATAAATATTATCTCCCCCAATAGTTAGCATATATTTGTTTGTACCTCAAACCGGAATAATATCCTTCCTTCTGTATTTAAACCGCAATAATATCTTTTCTTCTGTTTTTTAATCACAATCAAGATTTTTTCCCGCCGTGGCTAGACTATGTTTGTTCCTTCATTGACAACGAATCATATTCTTCAATCTGGATTTTAATCCCAGTGCATATTTAGTTTGTAAGTAGTTTGCATATGTTTCTTCATTTCTTCACCAGGAATAATATCTTTTGATATATATTTTAATCTGAACAATAGTTTTTCCATCCCTAGTTACCACATCTTTCTTTGATCCTTATCATGCATAATATTTTTCAATCTTTCTCGTAATTTCAATCAACATTTGGTCTCTCAGTACTTTGTATATGTCCGTTCCTTCGTTGAACCCGAATCATCTCTTTCAATGCGGATTTTATTTTCACCATATAATTTACTCTAAGTAGTGAGCATATGTTTCTCATTTCTTGACATTTCTATTATGTTTTCATTGGCATGTTAATCTCAATAAATATTTTGTCCTTGCGCACTCAGTATATGTTTCTTAGTTGCTGCACTAGGAATTATATGCTTTCATTTCTCCTATTATTCTAAAATCTTTTTCCATATCCTTGGTTATCATATATTTGTTCATTTCTCTTTAAGAAATAAAATCTTTCAACCTATATATATCTCTCACTGCCCAGTTAACTTATATTTGTTCGTAGCTTATAGATGAGCTGTTTCTTTTAACTAATATTGTAATCTCGATAAAGATATTCTTTGCGCCATGTTTCGCTATCTTTCTTTCTTTCCCAAATACTAATCTCCTCTTTTTATTCATCTTTCCCTCTTACTAAACATTATTAACCTGCGCTCTTATAATATCTTTACTTCTTCAACAATTATCAATTCCATATCCTAATCTATATATTATGTATTCTATTTATTTTTCCACTATGATGTTTCCTTGCTCTTCTTTATTGCTTGACGCTTTATCACATCATGTGATCCCCTTTTTATTTGTTGATGAATATTCTTTTCTTAGTAGATGCCTTATCTTTATCTATTTTCTTATAGTGAATCTCTTCTCTTATTTCAAAGCTTAATCTTCTTAAATCCTCGCCCGCGCTTTTCCTACTATTTATTTTCTGACATCAAGACTAGAAATACTATATTCTGCTTGGTATTCTTATATCCATCAAAATGTTTTCTGTTTGTGGTACTAAGTTATTTGTTTGTTCCTTGGGGCACTGTCTGCACTTTCAGTATATATTCATATTGTAAGAAAGATTGTCATTTTCTGTTATAACCCTACATATGCTCCTCCCCCTTCCACTAATCAAACTCAGGGATCTTTGCTCCCATCCTTCACCCTTTTCCAATCTCTCTCATATTCCATAAACTTTCACAAACATTGCCACAAAAACAAGCATACTTTTATCAACAATTTCGCCTCTTTACGACCAAATAAACCTCCAACTCATTCTAACAGTCCAAGTATTAACCAAGCCCACTCCCGTAAGATAGACAGTAGAAATAGTACTTACTTATACCATAGAAGGTGGTTCAGCTCCATAACGTTACTTGTCAACTACTCGGTAGCAGATGCATCGGTTTCCAAAACCTGGTTTGCAATACCATTCACATCAGAATTCATCACTTCTGTTGAATTTGTATTGGAAGGACGTTTAGGTGACTCCCGGTCCGGGGATTCTGGTACGTGGTGACAAAGCTCAGATGTCTTATCAACTTCAATGTCCACGGAAACTGCAGAAACGCTATGCGGCGATGAACTATTCAATACCTGAATCGTAATATCATCAGAATGTGAAGTGATCAGTTCCCTGTTGTCGTCTATCGATTCCCCATTCACAGATTCATGATTTGGTGTTTGCTGTACTATTTCGGTACTTGAACAGGAGTTATGGATTTGTGTATCATGTGCCCCTTCAGTGGATTCATTTGGTGATGAACTACGCAAAACTTGAATCGTAGTATCCCCTTTCACTAATAGAGTATCAGAGATACTGTATTCCCTTGTTCTATTTCGTGTATCAATTGCGTTCCTAATATTGGTTTTTGAAATTAGCATTCATGTAATACGATTATATAATAATAGAATAGACATAATATTGGTGGAAAATATTGTCGTAACATACCCAGTGTTCTCAGTCACATCAACTGCGAGTATCTGATCATCGCTTAAACAACCTGTACTTTCATTACCTTCGGTACCCGAACTTGGCGCGACAAAGCTCGCTTCACAACAAGGAGTGGCTGGGATCAGAACGCGTTGATTTTGATCATATTGTGGCTGCATTGCTTCTGCATTCAAATTCCCGGTGTGACATCCTTGGGCAGCATCCGTGTTACAAACGTCGTCAATAGCAGGCAATGTCGTTGAACCAGATTGTTCACCACCTGGTATTGCTGCCTCCTCAGCCAGGTATCTGCTCAATTCTTCTTCTAAAGTTTGCTCTACCGTAGGCGGAGGAATAGGGTTGGTATTTATCGCTGGAGAATTAGTATCCGTATCTGGCGGAGAATCAACTTGCAAGATATGTGTTTGGCTTGAATTATTCAATAGCTCTTGTTGCGGTGCAGTTGATTCAGGAAGGTTTATGACCGTTATGGGTATGGTTGAATCTGATATCGCAACTGATTCATCTGTTGCCTCATTCAAGTGCTGGTTACTGGATTCGGTATCCAATATTTTGTCTGCCGCAATTGAGCTCATATTATGGCTACAAGCAGAACTGCGATGACGACGTGGTTTTTTGGAGGAGGTGCGCTTGGAAATGCGTGTCTGGCTTCTCTTTTCCAATACTCGTGGTTGACTCGGAGGCCTATCGCTATCTGGTAGATCTTCAACTATGATAGGTGTCATGGAATTTGATATAGCGAATGAAGATAGACCTTCTTGCTCAGACGCAGGAATCCTAGACTCTTGATGTAATATTTGCTCAGCAGTATTAGATCATATACTGTGAGAAGGTGTAGTACGTGGACGACGGCGGGTACGTTTGGATCGGGTTGGCTTCGATATCGGTGTTGCACTATGGGCATCTGAACGTGTTCTTTGCACTGCCTCTATGTTAGGTAGCGCCTCAACTACAGCCGATTCTAGGGAACTTGATCGCTCAGGAGAGGTCGCTTGCTGGTGTACGTTGCCTTGATTGCCGGATTCTTGGTCTGGTGTCTCCTCCATTACATCTGTGACAATATTGACAGCAGCCGTAGTTGGACGACGGCGAGTACGCGTGACGGCAGTACGCTTTGAAATACGTGTAGAGCTTAGCCGCTGGGCAGTAAGAGGTCGACGCAACGAAAGGTAGGTAGATATCTATAGGGATTGGTGAAACGTATTAGCGATCCATTTATTAAAAATTAGGTATAGATATCCGAATATAGTTTAATCGTGGACAACAATTTCAAGATATAACAGGATATTAATTGAATTTATACATACATGTGGCGGCAATATATGTTCAGTGTTGCTTGAAGATGGGACATTGTGTATAGATTCATCATCAGGAACGAGATTTCTATTTACCGTTTCCTCTTCAACTGCAATCACAGACAGACACAGGTCAGCTTCCTTTTATAATAGTATTATATCACAATCTTTGATACGGGGCTTGGCAAAGTATACCAGAATCATTATCAGTGGTTTCTTCAACTACTGCTCCTTGAACAAGGGGCACAATTCTGTCTGGATCACTTGTACGATGCTTAGTCTCAATAACGGTCAATGCCTGTTGAATATCCAAGTTAGGATACGATCGAAGGCATGTGTTGAACTGTGGCCGTAGAACATCATGAAGATTTGTTGCCTGATGCAACTCATAGCCGATAAGTGGCACGTCAACATTACCAATTCCCTTGTTGTGTATCGCCTTTGCAATAGGATCCAGGGCTTGGGCCACCTCCACAATGCGGCGTGAGATACGGGGAATTCGTGGCAATAAGAACTGCCAAACTGAGTTGGCCGTCTTGCGTGCAAGGTCAGAAAAGCCACGAACAGGTAACAGAAGTAGTAATCCATAGCCAAAAGCCGCTGTTTGTCGTGTGTGTAAAATCTCTGCCCAATGTCGACCGTCTTTAAGGTGATTCTTTATTGTCTGGAGACTAACAGGAGTACCAAGTTCATCGTTAAACACTTGGTAGAGATGTTGATTAACACGTTCCTGTGCCGTTTGCAGAGCCATTCCTTTTCGACGGTATTCTTCGACATACGCTATATGTGATTTACACATTCTTACAAGATAAAAACGTTGTGCAATCACACAGACATCCTGGGTGTAGTCCGCTCGAACAACACGATAATAGGAACGAATAAGTGCTTGTTGCAATACTGATCTTGGACGTCCAGTATCATGTTCATGTGTGATATCTGGTATGCTCGTTTCATTCTTCCGCACACGAATCAGGATCGCGAGCAGGTGATTCATGTGTTCCTTGGACAAGCTAGCCCATAGCCATTCTAAGAGCTTATTCCAGACTTGAAATGACAGTGATGTTTGACCATCATAGGAATTAAATAAGTCAAAGTTTCGGCCCCAATTGCGCTTGCCCCAGTAGACTTCCAGTTCGCGATACGCTTTCTGCTCCGGATCCTCTTGAGGTTGTACTTCGACTGGTTCTGGGGTCCCATGTGCTACGTCGCTATCTGTATCAAGCTGGTCTACACCAAGATTACCAGTACAACAGTCTCTCGAAGGTTGACCACCAAGCTGGGTAATAAAGCGTCGATACTCCTCATGGAGCAGATAAAATGAGCGATGAGCTTGATCACAGTCAAGACCGGCAAAGAATCCGGTAGCCGAAATACTACCATCGTCGAGGATTGAGAAACCACGCTGATAGTTGCCTTGATTTTGTTGCAAGCGACTGTCACCTGAGTGTGCTGTTGCAGACTCGCCTGTCTCGTCCATCGTTACAGGATAGTCGGAATTGTTACTACTAATTGAGGTATCGCAATTGATTCGGACGGAGAGTATTGGATAATCTTCGTCTTATTCTCACAATCTATTTGGGGAATAGATGCAATACGTGATTGGTTACACACTATTGTTTCAGTCAGTATTATATCAATACTGGTTCATAAAATTATAAAAATAAATCTCGCTTATAGAGGGGATGGTGGAATATGTAATTATTCTACAATACTTACATCGTTATATCTAAGCCTGAGAGGTATAAAAGGGGCAGCCTTTCCACGTTGAACAAGGTTTTCGGTAATTAAAAATACACCTCCGAGTACTCTTCCCGAATATAGCTTAGTCAGCAAATATTCAAGCTTCGCTCAGTCTACCGAATTGTGAGAATTGAAGCGAGATCAGGAACCTTACTTACCGACCTTTGACGATATTGCTTCGAGGTTACACTTCGGGTTACGAAGATGAAACCCAGGGTTTCACCTTGACCGAAGCCTGATTGTTGTTTAACGTAGACTTTGGACTCCGAAAAGTAAAACCCATGGTTTCACCTGTGCATACAATCAGCTTATTGTCTACCGGTAATACCCTTGCTTTGTTTCCTACCCGTATTACATTTCCGTCAAGCTAATCCTTTATTATCATTTATCAATTAGTATCAGTCTAATAAGACTCAACACGTTACTAGTTACGGCCAGACACAGCCTCCTGTGATTGGTTGTACATACCAGGTCGTCAATCGGGCAAAGGTTGACACTTGCTCTACTACAGGGTTAGAGAGTTTTCTTATATTTTGTGAAATTAATACGAGTACTCGGGTAGAAGAATGGACTTACTAATGAAGCAGTTTGATACGTGAGAAACAATCCCGGTACGAGGTGAAACCCTGGGTTTCACTTTGTTGGACTCTGGCGTACTGAACGCAAGCGTGCAAATATCAATTCAGTCTTTGCCGTGCCAAAAAGACGCTTAAAAGTGAACAAATTTGAGCGACAATTCAGGGGGTAAGTGGTTGTATTTATACTTGATTTCTCATGCGTCATGGTGTGGTATATTATGATGAAATTGATATTGTTTACTGATTATATCATCGTGAAGCAATAGTTGTTACATTATTATTACTATCAGTTCCCCGCAGGGTAAGTACGCATGAATATTTGGTCATTGTGACTGCATTGATTTTATATTGACATCAATTTATTAAACTAATATTAGAAGTCTTTATTCAGTAAAGTTACTAGCCAATACGACCTGTGCGCAACGGTAATAGATACAATTTCGCTTATTATACGTACGATCGCCGCACATTTCGTCAGCGTCCGTGAGCGTACCCGATATATCCACAACGCTTGACGGGCAATATTGTTCTTGCGCTTATGGGAACCAAAGGTTCTATTACATTTAGCTAGGAGTAAGAAACGATAGCAAATTCATCTCGAATCTTGCAACGTTGAATAGTGAGTACTATTAATTAAATTTCTCGCCTCTATTATCACTATATATTGCTATGAAAACCTTAAGACTTGGGTAGGTGAAACCCAGGGTTTCACCCGTTATGAATTTCACATTTCAAGTAACCTGATTCGAAGCTTATTGCTCTCATTTTCTTCGTTCATCAACAATATCCCATGATTAAAAGTGCAGGTGAAACCCAAGGTTTCACATTACACCAATCATTTATCTCCACTTATCTGAGTGAATTAATGTTTCTACTTGAACCGTCCTTAGTCACTAGTTGATAATATTTGAACTGAGGTGAAACCCTGGGTTTTACCTATGCATGCTCTATTAGAATATACCCTGCACGTGAATATCAGGAACAATCTGAGGTTATTAGAATACGTTCTGCATTGACAAAATTTTATTATCTTCTAATATTCCTCTTGTGCTACTATTCTTTTATAGCGTTCACTCACACTAATAATAGAAATGATGGAAAACCTTTGCTAATGGCTATTTGAAGATCAATCTCCTCGTATAACTCTTTCAATAACATGGGCAAACCATCCAAGGCTGCACTGCGATCAGAAAATGGAAAGCATGAAGAGGCTGATGCTCTCCATATCCAATTGAACCGACAACTAAAGTGTCCTAGTTGTGGTTTTAATAGTACGAGTAGTGGTGCATTTAATAAAGACTCGGGCGGAGTATCGGATTCCGCTGGGCGTATTTATAGACGCTTCAAATGCCGTTCACGTCCTAAATGTGGCAAGACTTTGGGTGTCACAGAGTTTCTTCGTATGTGCAAGGAACTCACAGAAACAAGCTCTGATGATATTCTACCAGTTGCGTCCTCCTCCTGTAAGTATATCAATTATTGATAATAGATGCCCTGTGAATTAAAAATAATGCCTGAATTTGTTGCTTATTTCTTTTCTGTTTCAGTTCTGATCTGTCATACGCTAATAATCTAAAGCTGCCAAAATCTTTAAAGAATTCGCGCACGATTCAACCGAATATCGAGGTCGAAAGGCGGATACAATACCTGGCAAAACTATTTCAAGTACCACCCAATCTGTATGTTGGATCTCATATCTTATAGTCGTTGGTTTAAATCAGTTCTACTTGCCATTCTTCAGATTACTTGAATATGACCTGTTTCTAAATTACTAACTACCCAAATTGCTTATATCAGAAAATGCAGAATATAATCACGATTGCATCCTCATCTGAAAGTGGACGTAGGAGTATCCCAACTCATAACTCCGAAGATGAACGTAGGTTGTAATAACTATCTGTTTATATCTTGACTCAATACTCGAATATCTATATCAAATTATTTCTAAAGTATGACAATTTCTAACATTCTCTTGCCATGATAGAATCACGTTTAATCAAGCCTGATCTTGCCGAGTTGAAATCGGAGATTCTTGGTCTTCGCGGAAACTTGCGTGAGGAAAAGACCAAGCGCAAACGTCTTGAGGACAGAATTACCAATCTGGAAAAGGCATTAAACAGAGTGTTTAAAGGGAAATATCCTGCAAATCCTCTGATATCTAACTTAGATCAGGTATGTGAGTTCTGATTTACTATTGGTAAATACGTCTAGTATTACAAAAAATGAGGAGAATGATATTTTACGCCAAGATTATAAGCGACTGTTTGAAGTGTTCAAGTACTAATCGTTTACCATCTACAAATACAACTATTTAGGAAACAAGGGAGTTTGATGTCACAAATTCTCTAATGCATGATATCGAAGATGATTCCAGCATTGGAGCCGAGAGTGTTACATCTATTCCCAAATCTACTATATCCAACAGAGAATCAGCCTATGATTCTTCCCTTATCTCTCCACAGCCATATCAGCCACCAGATCTGTCTTCGGCTAGACCAACATACAGTAGTGTTTTAGCATCCGGTAGCACAAGTGCGTATATACCATTTGATATATATTTCTATCAGGATTTCAATTAAAGCCCTCTATAGATCGATACACCAATATTACTCCTAAAAGAAAGATGGCCAAGCTTCGGACTCGTCCTGCTACAACAACCGCATTATATATCTCGGGTATACCTTTTACAACTATCAAAAAGGTTAAAGAGCTTCTTGGTAATCCGGCAATCGGCATCCAATTGCGCGATATAGGCAACATTTGCTGGATTGAGCAGCGAGTTGTGGAACTACTGGTTGATGTTCAACACGTCGAGCGGATGAAAAACCACATTAATCAGAATTCCAAATATCATGTGAAATCGAACTTTGATGCACTATCACCACAGTGTTTCAATTGGGAAGGAGATATTCAGCCAGAGTCAAAAGAATCTGTCCTAAAGACAAACTTTGTTACCCGATTGGTAGCTTCTGTACGGTCGAGTAATCGGGATTCAACACGTCGTCAAATCATGAATTGGGCAAGCAATCGTGCACTGGGGCAGCAATTGGAAAAAGAGTTGGAAACACAGGGAATAATCTTACCCGAGGAGGATAGGGATTCTCCCAGTACTGATCAAGAATCCTTGCACGATGAGCATATCCAATCAACTCTTTGCGACCCTCAAGAATCTTCTCGTATTGTTGGTGGCGCAGGCAAATATATCAAGCGGAAATTTAGCATATTAAGTGAAGATAGTATTGAGAGGTAAGTGGTTTACCAACTTAGAGGATGAAAGAGGAATCTATTTAACTAATATGTGTTGATATAGTTCAAGTGTGGTGGGTTTGAAACCGAAAAAGAGACTAATCCTAAAGTCTACTCACGGGACTCCATCTTCCTCTTAATGTATCACATTGGTTATGTGAACGCAAACTCCCTACCTGATGGGAAGTTTGCACAGGCAGTTTGCCTTCTCGAAAAATCATTTGACTTTTTGTTTATTGCTGAGCACTGGTATCAGCATCACAATGCACGACTTGCCCATCCACTCATTTTCTGCTCTACTACATTGCCTTTATCAACCAACAAAACACTACCACGAGGACGCAAACATGGCGGTATATACCTTCTTGTCAGACCACACCTCCGCAGTCTTATCCAGTCAACTACATCCTCCCAATACTCTATTACTGTTTCGCTTCCCGGCTTTCGCTTTACCGCTGTTTACTATCCTCCCTATTCCCTCTCCGAGCAAAACTTAAAACACAATCTCAACCTCATTGGCCCTGTTGATCTTCTATTGGGTGATATAAACACCAAATTTCCATTCAACTCCGCAGCCAGAACAAACATATCCAGTTCAAGCACCACAACCCGCTCAATCCTGTTTCAAACCTGGGCCGTCAATTGTGGTATGGTCCACATATCTGACAACACACAAAACACCATTTCACACCAGATTCCTGACCACGTATTTGCATCAACACAAATTCAATCCGATATTACCCTCCATCTTGTTTCTACACGCCTACTTGCCTTCCAAACCGATCATCGATATCTATTGCATGTTCAATATCACCACAATGCACCCCCTACCACACCACATTGCACACCAATCGCCCCAATAGAGTCTGTCCCTGGCCCAGTCCGGTTTCATATTCAGCGCCTACGAAAGCCTAAGGTTGTTCAGAAATTTCAAAAGAATTGGGCACTGATGGACAGTTTGTTTACCAGATTTAAGGGCTCTGAGGCCTTTGATGTTGACATGCTTGATGGTCTTCTCTGTTCCGCAGTACAAGGGGTAGCAGAGACTGTCCTGGGTATCTATCACCCTGAAGATGCAAGAAAAAAGGAGGACCAAAGTGCGCAAAGGCTTGCCACACAATTGGATATGCCATCAAGCATACAGCTTGTCAAGAGGGCCCAACGGACATCCGCTATAGGTTTAAAAATGGTTAGCGCTACCTCAACGTCAACACCGATGGCAGAGTCCATTGACCACTATTCCACAATATTCGATACCAGCGATCATAACCCCAATTTTCAAGCTATACGAACTGATCATACACCAAATTCTCCTTCCCACTCTCGAAATACATATGTATCTTCTATACTACCCAACATCCCTTCATGTCCCACTTTTGATGAAGTTACTGTGCTTGCATCTGGTCTTCTTGATACCGTTACTACAGACAAAATCAAGTTTCAACTTGGTCGAATGTCCAGCACCTCTTCCTGTGGTAGTGATGGGATTACAGTTATCATGTTACGCCACTTACTTGAAACAACCTTTCCCCAACATCTCTGTCAACTGTACCATGCATGTTTGCGGAGTGGACAAACACCAGCCCGATGGAATGAAGCCCTTGTTTACCCTTTATGCAAGGATCGCAAAAAGCCTTACACTGCAACCAACTCGCGTCCCATTAGCATTCTGTGTCTATTCCGCAAACTCTTTGAGTCCCTTATCCTTCCCGTTATCTCAGCCTCAGGACATATAACCTACTCCGGTATCCAGGCTGGCCTTCGCTCTGGCTACTCAACACTCACCAATGTTCTCACACTGCATCACCTGATTGAAGCAGATGCAGCACGGCATATCGTGTTCCTTGATTTTGCCTCAGCTTTTGACAGGGTTGGCTGGACATACCTGCAACAAGAACTCCAAGAACAGGGGATGAATCCTCTGGTACTGCAACTTGTCTATCAGCTCATGTATCGGGATATGTCATACTCACTTATTGTCAATGGTTGCCAGTCTCCAAAACAACCTCGTACTTGTGGCCTTCTCCAAGGATCTCCCCTCTCCCCCATCTTATTCAACCGCTTTATCAATAGTCTATTACAGTCGCTCAATTGGAATAGTCAACCTACCTTTCCCTCCGGCTTGTTCTTTGCCGATGACGGAGTCCTCATTGCACCTACAATTACCAAGGCCCAAGGTCTCGTAAACCAGGCATCTTCCTGGGCAGACAAGCATGGAATGTCCTTCAATATACCAAAATGTGGTTATATGGTTACTAATCAACCTATCCGTTCCGAGTCCTATCTACCCCATACGCTCACTCTCGCCAACCAGCATATTCCTTTCGTTACTTTCTACAAGTATTTAGGAATCATGTTTCAGAGCAAAGGAATTGATTTCCTGGAACAAGGAAATCTTCTCAGCTAACGTGTTGCAAGTTGCCTTGCGGCTATGCGGTGGTTTTCAGACACCTGGGCCCCACGAATACGATTAAACATCTTCAAAAGCATTCTTCTACCAACACTGGAATTTTCCCTTCCGCTAATCTATGCCAATTATCTCCGCGATAGGAAATGTCAGGAATGGATAACACTTACCAATACCTACAACAATTGTCTGACGTGGATAGCCGGTGGTAACACCAAACGACCTCACATTACATCACACCTATTAGGACTACTGCCATTTGTGGATCGAGCCCAGTACCTATTTACCAGGTTTTATCTACATCTCATAGCTATGTCACCTTTGAATCCACTCAGGTCTATTCTCGATCGCAATAACTGGTACCCCAAGTCAAATCACTGTATGCGAGTTCCTAAACATGGCCCTCTGCTCTGCCACTTTCTCAATCCCCCTCCTGCATTCATCAAAGACCTTTCAGACTTGCAACAAATACCTCTCAGTGTTCTCCGTCACCAGGTTCTTGATGAACTATCAACCAAGAAGTTCACTCAAATCCATTCTACTATCGGTCCTCACTCTTCAAAGCTATTACAAGTTTGCATAGTTACAAACAGAGTACCTGGCCTGGACTGTGATGTAGTCCTCACTGCACCTGCTGCAGATCAAGCACGATTCCTGGCATGGCGACGTGGGGTATTTGGGAGGGGACGCAAATGCCTTTGTGGAGATCGCTTCGACCGCGGACATACCAAGTGTATGCCATATCCGGATCCTGGCCTTACTCAAGAACAACAGTTTATATATGAACTTGACCGCTACCTTATCGATCCCAACACTCAGTACACTATTGTCGACTACCTTCTGAACAACTGTCTTTGGAACCAGGCACGCAATATTCTCAACGCATGGACACTTACCATGTCCAACCTACTAAGGTCCAATACTACTCACCATTAGTACTGGCACTTGTGAAAAATACCAAAACAATGTTTTTACTTCGGTATTGTATCTTGATTGTTCTGTTTCTGTTCACTGTTATACTTTTCTATCTTTTATTATTTTTTAAGACTTTTCCCTATTATAAAACTTATTTGCCTTGTTTATTTACGATATTTATTTCTTCCCTTTATTTGATGCTGATTTATCTCATATATTTCACTTACCGATTCAGTATCTTTATGTTCTTTCTTATTACTTTACATCAAGTTCATCTGGCATTTTGTCTCTTTGTTTCTACAAAGCTCCTCCCTTTATTTATGAACCGCTTCCTTGGACACCATTGCTTTACTGCTATTTCTTTTGATAAAAGGTCTTATTATCTTCTCTTGCCTGAAAGTACTTCTTTTCCCCTGTTACTCGGCCATCAGTGTAGGGCCTTGTACTCCTGATCGCGCATGCCTCTGAGTAGGCCTTATTTGCTCAGCCTCGTTTCGGCTCCAGCAGGTCTCTGCTGACTCTCGATTCGTTTCCAGTACTAATACTCAAGTATTAGTACTCTCTCTCGTGCCTGGTATGGGCCTTATACCTACCCGCTTCTGATGTTCTGATGTTGTTTCCTTCAACTCAGCTGCTTCTGCTTATGTAGTTGTCTCCTCACTTGTTGTGTCATGCTCCAGGCTTGGTGGTGTTCGTGTCGACTGTGTACCTAGTGAGCTTGCTGCTACGTTCCTGTCTCTAAGATCAATATACTTAACTCCTAACCCTAACCTGGGTTTCTTTTACCTTTGTATTCAATATCAGCTGTCTCATCTGATTTAGCTCTTCTTTCTTGATAGGTAAGAAAAGCTGGTTCCTCAATAATTTCCATATCATTAAAGACTTGTTCTAATCCTACATCCTTAGGCCATCTGATCATATTGCTGTTGTCTTCAATCAGGGATTCCTCTCTTGATTCATTTTCCAAATCCTCCTCTGATGCCAGATTCCCTGTCTCTAAGGATGTACCTGACTATTGCAAAACCTATTAGTACTTGTATAACAGATAATTAAATAGAGATAACTTACTGCAGAAGATCTATATATTGTAAAACTAGATGTACCAGTTTGTCTTTGCTGAATTTCAACTAGACTGCTGAAACCTGATGCTACCTGCTTTAAAAGATCAATTGATTAGTGTTGAAATATTAAAGTATAAGAGATAAAGTATAGAGAACATACAGTATGATCTGATGTGTGAGGGACTCCTTTACTGAGTGTTGTAGTATCAGAGCTAGCTTGAGGTTTTTCTGATTTGGACCTCAAATTTCTT
>Ga0307517_10008627_pt1 | contig 14603 bp, 7 predicted proteins | sample 23_EM_MG_FD_194515 | JGI IMG/M metagenome (GOLD analysis project Ga0307517, IMG submission 194515) | Populus trichocarpa ectomycorrhiza microbial communities from riparian zone in the Pacific Northwest, United States - 23_EM | ecosystem: Host-associated > Plants > Roots > Unclassified | place... | reverse complement strand
CCTTCCAATTAGGAGAAAGGGGAAGCATCAAAGCTGCCCACAATGGCCATAGCGAGGAGCCAAACAACAAGTCTATATGCTGCTAGAAACCTACCCACGTCCTCGTAAATTTCTTAGTGTTAATAGGGTCAATGACCATATCATGACGCCTACTATACATGAATTGGTTGAAACCTGAGGGGGGACCCGCAGTTAAAAAAATAAAATTAAATTAAAATTAAAGGGCTCGGCATTTTACTATAGCATGTGAGGAGATTCACGATGAATTCAAACTGTATAATGGATTGTAAGTTTAAAAATTTAACCCAAGTTTATAAGATTTGCATCGTCTTAATATCTTTTTTCCGATAAAAAAAAATAATTAGCTCTATTAAAGTTTTTTATTAAATTAAATTTATTGATTGCATCCCTAGCATTTAATTTAACACAATACTTGAAGGATTGTTTTTTAGAAATTAGTTTTTTTTGTTTATTTATTTTTTTTTTCTATTGAGTTATTTCATTATCATCTCTCGAGTTAGGTTTGGCTCAACTTTTTTTATTATTTTTTTTAATATTTTTAGATCTCAAGTCAATCATCGTAATCTTAGATTTTGTTTTTCTTTTTTAAAAAAATACACATGATCTTGATATTTTTTCTATAATAAAAAAAAAAATAATAGGTTTATAGCATAACGAGGGTTTCCTATTTAGTAGAATCATAAATGGCATGACTTGAGATCAAAAGAAGGGTAAAAAAAAAAACACAAACAAGGACATAGCCACCTTAACTCAACAGTAATTCTTATAAACGTTGCGGGAACTTTCTTCATTCTGAAATAACATACCAATACGCACCAGCCGCGAGAGAGCAAGCAAGACAAACTATTATGAAATGACGGGTCGGAAGTTACTACAAGCAACGTTTTTGTGAAGAGTTTATTTAATGATCATGAGGTCGCTAACTACCCCCACCAAAGGTGTATTTGACACATTCCCACCACCAGCAAAACAAAAGCCTAGAATGATGAGATTTATGAAGTCTCGTTCTTCCAGGCAGTGAAAAAATCACCTGGCACCATTTTAGGATGAAGGCAAGAAAATCCCTGCCGACATGTATTCTACAAACGCATGCTAAGCATATTCTTGTCGTCAGTCAAAAGGCAAAATTATCAACAACAGTGATCATGCTGCTAGATTTCATTGAAAAGATTTGAAACTTGTTCCAACCACCCTCATCACGCAGAGGACCAAAACCATATACATTTCAACAATACACCAACTTGTGACTGACAAATCAAGTCTACTGAAGTTTTATATGGGGCAGGATTCTGGGGTTAGAAATTCGATTGCTAATACTAGCGATTCTCGACAAGGACAAAATGGAAAACAAGAGTAATCAGTAATTTATAAGCAAACGTTTTATTTTCTGATTCCCAAAATTCTAAACAAACGAAAATTCTGCTACTCTTCTCCCCAATGCGGAAAGAGCATCACAGGCACTCGATTGGAATAAATGAGAATGAAATAAATAACAAAACACGGCATAATCCCAAACAAAATTTCTTTTCATTTTCCCCCCCTGCTAAATATGGCCCTTCAAAAACTCTTGCCATTTCTTTTAAATACCTAGACAGCTAACTTTTGACTACATACATCCACCCAAAAAACATAAGCTGCTCTTCCAAACCAGCTTATTCAAGATAAAGAAACTGTTGCCGGAAATATACAACTGCAACGAAGTGAGATCAAATCAGTTACTCCACAAAAATCAATTCCAAAAAGCAATAATCAATCTACACCAGACCGCCATAAAAAGGAGTTCAGTTCATAAAATACCTCGTTGTCCATGCAATAAACTCTACGTTCTATTTACATGAAGAACCTGCACATTAAATTGTGTAAGAGCAACACATACCAAATAATATGCTCCAAGCAAGATAACAACCAGCAGATAGCCAAGTTTTACACACCTTCAGTGAAACGGAATTGGATTGTTGCAAAAAAATATATATCACAGAACAATTGGGCAAAACAACGACTTTTGGTTTCCATAAAAATCGTCCTAATTCTTGCTATCTGAAAACAAGGTTTCCGTTCTGTTGCTGTCGCAGTCGTAAATTCTCAATGACTGACTGGTAGAATGATCTCAATGCCTTCATATCATTACCCTGCACATACAAACATCAAAAGCACAAAGCAGAATTGGAGAAATTAAACCATATTTGATTATTTCTACACCCATTTAGACATGTCAGTTTTTGGTGATACATGTAGCTGCATTCAACATGGAAGCCTAATTCATTGAAATATAAAGCAAAGATATTTAAAACCCCAAATGCTTCCTTCAAACAAACTATGTGTCAAACAAGCATCTCCAGGAACCTAAAACTTTCAGTACATAACAGAAAAATTTCCCTGACAAAAGAAACATGAAATTTCAATAACAAAATCTATTTAAGAGCTTAAATAACCAAAACCTCAATCCTTTCTCAATCTTACACGCTTGATACTAGGTTTGGATTAAAAGGTTTTGAGAATTAGGGAAAGGAAAAGGGGAGATCGAACCCTTCGAGCTTTGCCTAGAAGGGGCTTTATTTTAAAGGAGAAAGAAAGTATAGGAGGGTTTTGCCACAGCCCCCAATCCACTCAAATGCTTAAAACCCAACAGCCAAAGTTCAAGTGTTAAAGGGAATTGAGTTTATAATCTTCGACTTGTGTTTCTATCATTACACTTCATTCCAATCCAATCTCCACGGATGAAAGATACAAATATATAAGTATACACCCCCTTCCATTTTCAACCAAACAAGGAAAGTTAGATGATGTTTCAAACTTCCATACATCCAAGGAATTAGAAAATAAATACCTTACCATCAGTTATCATTCCCTTCTCTCCCTATAAAACTATAACCTTTCTATTCCCATTCCTACATCAAAATATACAGTAAATTGCACCTGATGAAATCATTAATTCCAAGATCATGGGCTTAAAGTGGCTCTATCTCTGTCCACGATGCATCGAAACCCAAACATCTGCACTAAGAAATTCAGGGTGGGAATTCTGCACAGGGATTTAGCACCAGGGAAGGGCTCACCTCTGGGTGCATAATGATGTCACATATTTATATAAGTTGGAAGATTTCATATGACTAAACTTATCATGTCGCTAGAAAGTTTGGAGAACAATTCCCAATCGGACCAAAGTTTGGTCAAATTTATAAAGTATAAGCAAAAAATGGATATAATCTTTCCCTAGACAACTGCTAGAATAAAATATCATTTGAAAAACACAGGAAAACCAAAACTCAAGCAACCATAATAGTTGGACAGATCCCATGATTTATATTTGGTTGGACAAAATGCACTTACACACACATCCAACAACTTAGTAAGATATGTAGCACTATTTTGTTACCTGCAACTTCTGGCAATATTGTGCAGCTACATCTTGAGGGCAATGTGCAGTAGTAAAGCAATTTGTTACAAAATGAATAAGAAAACCATCACCAAACTTCTCGTACATAACCTTCTGAGCAAGTACAATTTCTCCAAACAGAATGAGCTGTCAGACAGAATCAGAACAGCAACTTCAAAAACATGTATCAAGAACTAGGCCAGAAAATTTTCAACAGGCAATATTTAACATCCAATTATTAAACTAATAAGAATGAGATGGGGATGATGGTCAACAACTTGGCACACAAAACAGTATGAGATGCAGTGGGAAAAATAGGAGGACTGATAAAGTGCATCTTTATAACTTTGTTTTTAGGGGGGGGGTGAACAAAAACAGCACTGGTATCAAAATCTATTGTACAGTTCTTACAGTGTTTGCATCATGAAACTCAAAGGATTTGTCAAGTGCGCTGTAAAAACAACAGTTCTTAGCAAAGCCATCGATTATAAAGCTTCGGAAACCAGGTACCTGAATATTCAATTCCATTAGAGCAAAGAAAAAAAATCCTCAACATAAAAGCCACTAAGAACAGGATCTTTGTGGGAGGATGACAAACCTTTGCTTCAACATCAGGTCTTGTACACCAGTCTTTAATTAATCTAATGAATATCTGCACACATGCCTGAATTACAGAGGGATAAAATGATACCTTGAGTTCACGACAGTGCAAATACATCAACAATCCAAACCTTCAATGGACAAAATGATGTATCAGACGCACCTTCCTCACAAGAATATCCTCGTGATGGCAAGCTGACTGAAGTAGCAACTGCATCATCTTATCCAAGTAGTCTCTACTCTTAGGTGAAAGGAAGACTGAAGATAGATCATGTGTAGTTATCACATGAAGAAATGTGTACAATGTTTTTTGGAGTTCTTGTAATTCACGAATTTCCTGCAAACCAAGTCAACAGGTCCTTATTCAAGATAGTTCAGAGCATCACCTTTAGATAAAGAATTTTGCCTAGGATACTTTAAATGAAAACCAACTTTCAGTTTATTTGAAATAGTATGTCAATCAAGATTTGCAAAGTGCATTGAGCATGCTTTCACTGTGATGAAAAAAATTGAATTGCCAACTATTATGACGACTTCACCATCGAGCATGTTTTCACCGTGATGAAATAGTACATGAAACAATGTGATGCAAACAAAAGTAGAAGTAATATTGGATAGCAGCATAATTTCACACAAATTTATACTCTTGCAACAGACAGGAAAGTTACCATCCAGGCACACATAAGATAACATTTAAACTCTAAGAACCAAAACTTGAACAATGTCTGGAAAATTAATATAATGAAGCTAAAAATACATTCATCATTTGCTTTAAAGAGAGACCCTTGGAAGGAGAATGTTAACTACACCCAAGGGATTGATAAATATCTATAGATAGAATTTCCATACCTCAGAATTGGTTCCATGTCCTAAAGGAAATGGTTCAGTTGGGATAAGACTAAATATTCTACCAGCAATAGCAGGAAAAACTTCCTCCACTATGTCATGCACCGAGGTGCTGAATTTGCATATAAGCTGATTGAGTAGAACAAGAAAACCAACCATTTCCTTTGGCTACAATAAAACAAAATCTAGAATCAGGCATTCATGTCACAAGAGAAAATGCAAATCAATTTAATGCAATGAACATTTTCATGTGGTTTACATGGTTCCAAAAGATGTCCATGTAGAGTTCCTTAAAGCTTTCCCACATCAAATCTGGGAAAAAACCATCACTTTTGTCTAATGTTATCATAAAGAAGTTGAATCTGAGTAAATTCCGAAGGCAAGCACTAAAAAGCCAAATGGTGGTTTTTTACAGTTCATGTACAAGAAAAACTGTGACTAGAAACCAGAATAACAACAAGCGCCTAAGAAAAAGGAACTTGCAGCAAGAAATAAGGGGTCTGCTTACACGTGTTTAGAACTGTTAAACCATTATGAAAGCACCTTCTTTTTTTTCAGATTATAAGAGGAGATTTTTTTCATAGCATACAGCAATGAGCCATTATTAAAACTGGTGCAAAAATAGTGAAAATGCAATATTATCCGTCCACACCTTTCATATTTTCTCTCTCACCACAAGGTTTCTCTTTCAATATTGAAAATAATATTCTTATATCTCTTACGTTCTTTTCTTTTTGAGAAATTATTTCTGTTTATGGTGTTAAGAAAAAATCTAGTTGATTATGCTTAAACTTTCCTTTTCAACTTTCTCGGTAAAACTTACCTGAAATAAAAACTACTTTTTCCCCAAAAGTTCTATTACTCGTTTCTTTTTTCTTTTCTTTTTTTCTTTCAACCACCATCTAATGTGTTATTTTCAATCACTTACTTATATGAGGTTCCACTTCCAAATGTTGCTCTAAATCAAACAAGAAATTCATTATTCTTTTATATATTTATTCTCTCTTCTTTTTCTTTTTTTGGTTTTAAGAATGTACTAGTACATATGATAAAGAAAAAAAATGCGCTAAAACCTAATATGAAAAAATGCATGTTTTGTTTAAAAATGATAAAATGCACAACGACCACAAAAATTGTTCAGGCTCTGCCGTTGCACAAGGAGAAAGCTAACATTTCATTCCAGCACAAGATTACAAGTGCTCGAACATATTAGCATCCTTGGGGATGGCAAGAAAGGTTTGATTGTGTAACTTTTATCAGAAAGGTTTAATTGTGTAACTTTTATCTGAACACACCATCAAAGAACACGCAGCCATGGCTAAACCTTTAAGGAATTGCTGAAAGGACAAAGCAAGCTAGAACCCTTGTAACAAAAAATAACTGCTGTCTCACATCCAGGGGAGCCCAACAAACTAAACTTTAACCATTTAATGCTTTCAATCAAAGTTACATGATGGGATCATTTCCTTTTGTCACTCTACCATACTCGTGCAGGCTGAAAGTAGAGAGTAAATTAACATCCTAACTACTGCTACAAAACATAAATTTCCCCAAAATGCAGCAGCTTGTGTTGTGGGAAATGAACAAATTACCTTTATGTGGTTTTGTTTGATTCCATAACTCAGGAATATCTTGTAATTTCAGATTTGCAGGGGTATTTTGATAATTTTAGATTTCCTAGAATATTCATAGGTCAAGATTTTTATTTTAGTTATCTTTAAAAATATTTATAGCTTCTTGTTTAGGTTCTCTTTTCCTAGATTGAACAGTAGTGTTCACTTATTTAGGAACCTAAGTCTTTATTGCACTAGGAAATTATTAGGTACTCCTGATATAGTGCTTTCTACTCGTATAAAAGTAGGATGCACCATGATAACTATGGATCTCACTTTTGCATGAGTGATAGAGCATCACACTGGGAATATCTATTAATCTCTCGCTGTGGAACACTAGCCCCCCTCTCTCTGTATAGCTATGTAGTATTTCAATAAGTACAATTGCCATATTTTTAGCAATGACACCATTAGTTTTTCACTCATTCCAACTCAATTTCCAAACCCCAATCCCTATCTTCTTTAATCTAGACATTTCATTCCCAGAATGTCCAAGCCCAAACCCAACATAAAACACTTGTACAATAAAAACTCAAACCAGTCCTGCACCAACTTGTACCTGATATTATCAAAATCATTATTGTCCTACTAGTTCAGTAAAGCAAGGCCAAATTCCTTCTTAATGGGTCAAATATCTTGACATATAGCAATTCCAGTTGTCAATTGGTAAAACTTAAAGTGACAAGAATAAAAAATATATGGAGATTTTCTATTCTTGAATAACATTCCACACAGTCCTAGGGAATGACCATAACAGATCTGCATGTAAAAAACCCCAATAAAACTCATCCCCCTCCTAAACTTGATGTGGGCTCACAATCAGGTATTGCTCCTGCCCCAGGACATCAACCATAGAACAAATAAGCCAGGAAAATAATCAAATCTCATTCCATCCAAAGAGCACTCAGGATTACATAAAAATAAAAATAATGGTAATCAACAAAACAGGAAAAAAAACCATCAATATTAGATGTAAGAGTGGAGATTGTAGACTGGTAAAATGGGAATTGTTTATTTTACCTCACTTTCTGCAAGCAATTGTCCCAATGCCTTGGGAAGGAATGGAAATACAGATGCACCTAAAGTATCTACCATACGATGAATGAAGGACGTAACCTGAATACAATGAATGCTAGCTTTAGGCAATATGCAAAGCCAACAAAATATCAAATTAAAGTACTTCCATGGCCTCGTATCCCATTCTTACCTTGTTCCGTAAAGGCTCTATCTTTGGAAAAACAACAAGTATTTGGAGGAGAACATCCAATGTCTGGATCACAAAGAGAAAATAAAACCTCATCACAAAGAAAAGAGAAGCAATGACAGAATTTCTGTTCTAGCTTTTTCTACAGTTGTGTCTAGCATATCCTAGCATCTATCAGTATGCAAAGCAACATTTCATTCTCAATTTATCACCATCAATATTGCAATAATTAAAAATGTAGAAGACCTAAATTAGGAATTCAAAGAACAAAGGAATGAAACAGATGATGGATTGTAGCGCAGCAAAACTGTCATCCCACCAGTATAGGAGGTAAATGAATAATTATGCAAGCAGTCCACCATGCTGAGGCATGGAGGAAAAATATATCAACACAGCCATAAGCAAGATATCATCCCTGACTTAAAAGTACTTAATCATAAAAATGATGAAGACAATCATGTTAAATCGTACAAAGGGGTTCATGAACTCACTGGATTTTGCAAAAGGTGACCAACCCAGAGATAGCATGTGGCTCAAGAAACAAAAACAAAAGATCTGAAATACCCACCTTCTTAAACATGACACCTATTGCAGGGCGACTCGCGGTTACCAGACGCTCACTAAAACCCTGTGTCAGAAAAGGAAATTTTCTTGAGACATTGCATCTCTTTGAAATTAAGATTCCAACAAAGAATCACAAAATTCTGTCAAGAGAAACATGCTAAGTTTGTATCCTAGTGCAATGACAAAAAATATAATCACCAAAATGAGGAAGCCTAATGTGCAAAAATTTCATGTGATTAAGTGTTGTCAATTAATTACAAGTGATTAAAGAATATCCACCCCATCGCCAACAACAAAGTAACATGAAATAAAAACATTTTCTTAATGAAGGGAAAACTGAGCATGAAATAGAATTTAGAAAGCCAAAGGGAAAAAAGAACCTTGCTGAGTGCATTAATTGCCATGATTACTTGCTGAATATTAGCAATTTTCGCTGGAGATTCTTCCGGACTCAGTGCATTGGCATTTATGAGTAATGTTTCCACCTGGATCAAACAAGAATACTTCAGAAGCATGTATAAGAAAATCAGTAAAAATGCCATTAGGCATAGGATGCACGTTCGAGGAAGCTCTTCAGAAGACATTCTAACAACAGTTTTAGATAAGTATAAGTAAACCCACTTCAAAAAATGAGCAGGGGAAAGGAAAGGTAAATAAATGTTTTAGGAAACTTCAAATTTAACCATAACCTGATGGCAAAGAGGGGTGAGCAGTGAAGATAGATAATCAGATTGCTTTTCAGATGGTACATCTTCCATCCCAATTAAGAGACCAATTGCCTGTAAATTGTATCCACATATATCAGAAGAAACCAAGGAACCATCACACTGGAAATTTCATACAAACTAAAAAAATATATTTACCTGTATGTCGATATGCAATGCATGTCTGAACATGTATGTGTATTCAAAACCAAAAGTTGAGAGAATTTAAGAAGAGAACACAAAGCATGGTTGGAGTACCTCAAAGATGTGGCTACCATCTTCAGATCCTAAAAAATCATTTGATGTATGATTCAGAGATGTAAACCGAGTTACTGTATCTTGGAGGCTCTGTCGATTCAAAGAATATCAAGATATCAAAATTGAATAATATCTATAAGAACAAGTTTTATAGACAATTGATTGCCATAAAACAAGAAGATGGTTTGCTTACTACCTGCAAAATTGACTCTATGAAAGGAACAAGCTTTGCTTTTAGCAATTTCACAACCCTCATGAACAGATAACTAGCTCTACGCCTCACATGGAAGTTTGGGTGGTGAATTCCTCTCTCATCCAGAAATGCAGTCAAAACCATGGGGACATACTCGGTATGCTCCTGGACAAACTTGATATATCTAGTTATAGTCTCCAAATACACAAGTGCAACTAACCTATTAAAATGGCACTGAAACCTAGTCGAAATGAGGGTTGGCACCAATTCGCCCAACAGTCCGCTTCCAGTTTTTATGGCTTCATCACTTAATGACTCTCCAAGTGCATACAAAAGAGAAAGAGAAGCTTCTACCTCTTCAACATTTCTTTCTGACACAGATGAGATACAACTGACTAAAGAGTTTCTGATAAACATTTGAGTAACATCCGGTGCCACGCGAGCCACGCTACGTAACAACACAAATAGGTCCTTTCTAAATTCCACCATCTTTTCTTCCTCCTCTCTCCCAATCTTATCCAGCATATCAAGATTTTCACGGTAGATAGGATCGTAACGAATTTGTGCACAAAGAACTTCCAACATCTTCCCCACATGATGCAGTTGTTTCTCTCTCAATGGAGAAAGGCTCTTCATAGTGGTAACATAACAAGAGAGAAACTGCACAATACTAAATGTGTTGTCCACCTCACAGTTCTGCATTACATAAAAAACAGATGGCAAAACTTCATTCAAAAGCTCCAGAGAAACACCCTTAGCATCTTCCGTATTCACCCGTTTATAACACTCCAAAACCTCAACGGCATACCCTGTAATCAATGCAGCTACTTTTGACACCAACTCTGAGTCAATATCTCCAGTTACCAACCCAAAAACCCTATTTATCTGAAGATTCTGCAATATTGCTAACTTTGATTGATGATCCATCCGCTTGGAAACCACTGCCAAAACACACCCCGCGGCAGCACCCTGAAGTTGCTCAGATCCCCCACTAACTAAAATCAGCTGAAATAATAATGGAATGAATGCATCATTCACAATCAACCCAATATCAATCCATGAAATATACCTCCTCATTGATTCTAACACACTAGAGCAAAGGTCCAGATCAGAATTCCGATACATAGAAACAATTTCATACCAAACATTCACTATCTGCGCTATGCATTGCTGCCTTATAGCATCCTTAACCCGCCCCGCAACCCCCATCTCCTCGGGTGTCCGTGGGTAATCTAAACTAATCAATTCATCATCCAAAGCATTCAAAATCCTACAGAACATATCAATAACCACCGCCCCTTTCCTCAAATGAGGCAAAAAATCAACAAACACCGAAGACCAAATTAAAGGGTAATCAAAATAAACCAAAGTGACAAAAACCTGCGCAAGCTTATTCTTTATAAATGCAGGGGCACCCTCTAAAATCCTAACAGCATTGTTATTCTTATCATCAATAACCTCAAAACAACACATAGAAAACACAGATTTCCTAATGAAATCCTTCTCTTCTAAGCTTAACATAGCATATTTAACCCTAATAACCTCATGTAAAGTCTGCAAACACCAAAATTGAACCTGAACAAGGTTGCAAAAACATAACTTCTCAATGCAAATACGGCATACAGTTGGGGTTTCCTTAATTTGCTGACAGAAAGAGAGTGCTTGTGATTTTAGAGCTGAATCTATAGCGCCCGATTCTTCAAAACTTATAAGTATCGCTTTCTCAACATCATCCATGATTAAAAACGGTTCAAGAATCAAAACCCAGCAGAATTTGATTGCTTTTTTAGGGTTCTGGGAGTTCTAAAGAGAGCCCAATACCAAAGTCTGAGCCTTTTTCTTTAAAGGGTTATCAGAAGTAGCTTACCTGATGGTGATTTAAGAGATCTTTTATGATTACGTGTGCCAGTGGTGCGGTTTAGAGCTAGGGTTTTTGAGGGGGTGAGGTGGAGAAAACCCTAGGGCCGTGTTTGGATTGATATTGATTTATAGTTTAGTAAGCCTCTGACAAAGGGAAGGGAAGGTAATGGGAGGAAAACAAAAAATATAGGGTATAAATAGGTGTTAAGAGCAAGAAGAAGAGTGGGACTTTGTGGTGTTTCAAATTACTACAATGTCCTTCTGCTTACATAGGCAAAAACCAAAAAAATCTTTCGACGCTGGTGTTAGGGTTGGGATTAATTAATAGTTTAGTTAAGAACTAAAACTAAAGGCAGAAATTTAATAAATTAGTCAGTGAGTAAGCTAAGTGAAACCCAACACGTTGGGCTCGTAATTTTTAAAGTCTAACGAATTTGTATTTTAAAAATATTTTTAAAAAATTTAAAATTTTTTATTTTTTTTATTTTAAATTAATATTTTTTTTATATTTTTAGATCATTTTAATGTGCTAATGTCAAAAATAATTTTTAAAAATAAAAAAATATTATTTTAATACATTTCCGAATGAAAAACACTTTCAAAAACAACCGCAATCACACTCTCAAATACGCTTTAAGCCATCTAAGGTCCGATGTAGAGGGATTTTAGCTTTTAGATGGATCAATTGGGTCCGAAACTGAAAAGAAAATAAATATTAAATCTATTTATATAAATTTTGTGTCTAATGTTACTATATAAAATGTTCTAATTAGGGAATATCTGAATAATTTTTAAAAATTTCTCATTTTTTATTTCTTTATTTTATAGTGAATAGAGTTGGGAAGAGGTTGGCACATAATTAAATTTTTGTCATTTAAATTCAAAAATTTACTTAAACCCGACCGGATAAGATTGGAAAAATTAATCTAATTTGAACAGTGTCAACATTAAAGAATATCATTAAAAAAATTTAAATTGAGTGACGATCGCATCCACTCGATTTTAAAAAAGAAAACTTACCTTAGTAAGGTTTCTAAAAGACTACATCCAAATCAACCTTCCAATTAGAGCTGGATTTAATATGAAATGGTTAATTTACTTTTAAAGTTTTTTAAAAAAATTAAAAATTTAATTGGTTTAAAAACATGCAAAGATACTCTTCCACGTGATTTTCTTTTTATGGTTTTCCAAAATGGACCATTTTATCGTGCCCAAACTTTAGGGGCTTTTGTTTAGTGGGCTAAGGTCCAAAATGTAATTACATGGGGTTCAGAACATGAGTTTAGGCTCATTCGAAGCATTGAGAACTGAACATCACCTCGGTAATGATCCCTCTCGGAATTTATTTTTTCCCAGAATTCCTGGTGTTGTTGCATCACTTTTCTCAGGTATTGATTTAGAGTACAGTTTAGGTTTTTTTTCAAAATATTTTTTTGTTTAAAAATATAACAAAATAGTTTTTTTTTACTTTTAAAATTTATTTTTTTATATTAATATATTAGAACAATCCAAAAATCCTAAATTTTATGGAAACTTCTGTGCCTCATATCACAGGTCGGAAGAATTTATGAATTGTCCTGTGAAAAAGAAGGTTGGCAGACCAGAAATCAGGAAGACTTGATGAAGTGCAGAACATGTTTAAGTATGATTTGCTCTTTCTTTTAGCCGATGATCTTGCTGTTTAATAATGTGTTATTTTTTAAAGTGTTTTTTATTTAGAAATGTATTAAAATAATATTTTTTTTTTATTTTTTAGAAATTATTTTTGACATCAGCGCATCAAAATGATTTAAAAACATCAAAAAAATAGTAATTTGAAGTAAAGAAAAAATAAAAAAATTTCAATTTTTTTCAAAAACGCTTTTGAAACACAAAAACAAATAGGGGTTTTTTTTTCTGAGAATAAATAAATAAATTGAATTGCATTTTCTGAGAATTTGTGTTTTTCATTAATTTGGTTGTTATTCTTTCTCTGGGGCTTTTTTCTACATAAATCATGATTTTGAGGTGTAAAGTCCAGTAATAATACAAAAACAAAGAAAACATTATTTAGAAGAATATTGTTTAATTTGTGAAAATTAAAAAAGAAGAAGAAGAAAGTGAAAGTGAAAGTTTGATTAAATCTTATTTTGACCATCCCATGATTTTTCTTTTACTTGTAGACGTTTAAATAATTGGTTTATTGGTAAAATACGAATATGGTTTTAATGAAACAGTTTGTAACATATTTTCATGAAAATATTAAACACCATTAATATGGTTTTAATTAAAAATTATAAATTAAGACTTTTATAATCAATAATCTCTGAAACAGTTAGAAAATAAATATAAATGGCTAATAGTTTAATTACTAGCCCTTGGGCCTTTGTTTTGCTGGTGGGCTAAAAAGCTAATAATTACATAAAAATATAAATATTGTTCTTTTGCTTGTATATGATAAAATATTTGAAATGAGGATTAAAAACTCTATTAAAATATAAATAATATTAATCAAGTATCATATATATATATATATATATTAATTAATAAATAAATAATCGGTGTGACTTCTTCGACCCAGCGGACCAAGAGCAAATTAATCAATCTTTTTAAATAACGATCTAGTTAAAAAAAAAAATTCACACAATCATCGTTTTAACCTTTCGTAACCCTAGCTAAAAAGTGAAACAATGAAATGCCAGGCAATTTAATCGAGAAAAAAAAATTCATAGAATAAAATAAAAAAATAGCACATTGTATTGAACTGAGTTAACATATGAAATTTATAACCCAGTTAAAAGAACTCGATCATAATGAGTTAACCCGGATGGATAATTTATCTCTTTTCTTTTCCTTCCATTATTATCTTTTTAGTTGGGTTTTGATTGGGTTTTAATTGATCGGGACTAGATTAAATTTGAAAGAAAATTGAAGAGTTATAAAAGAATTAAAAATAAAATTTCAAAAATATATTATATTGTATCGATTCTGGTCAATTTGAATTAACAAATAAAATTTATAATCTAGGTAACGAATATGATTTCAATTAGACATTTTAAACTAAATGAGAAAAAAATTAAATTGTATTTTTTTATTTTAAGTTAAATTTAAAAAATTAATAACAATAAAGGGTTAAATTGTTTTTTTCAAAAAACAATTAAAAAAAATACACTGAACAACCAAAAAAAAAAAGTTTGAATATTATTCGTTAACTCGTCAAAACTTTTATTCACACTGAGGACCAAACCGGTCATATAGATTTTTTTTTTTTTCTTATGGAAATTCAATGCCAATTTTTTTCACACACGCTAGATTTGAGTTTTTGATAAAGAAGAAAAACACTGTCAAGTGAAGTGGTGTACAGAAATACTCCCAGTTTGACAAT
>Ga0307517_10008626_pt1 | contig 14604 bp, 18 predicted proteins | sample 23_EM_MG_FD_194515 | JGI IMG/M metagenome (GOLD analysis project Ga0307517, IMG submission 194515) | Populus trichocarpa ectomycorrhiza microbial communities from riparian zone in the Pacific Northwest, United States - 23_EM | ecosystem: Host-associated > Plants > Roots > Unclassified | place... | reverse complement strand
GCTGGAGAAAGACACCCCCAACTCCTTTTGCTTTATAGGATTCAATTCGGAATTATGTAACATAATTTATGTTGTGCACTAATGCGATGGATACCGCATCACTTGCGCGGTTACACGCAGAATCAGGTATTTCCAATGTACACCGATGGATGGATATGTTCAAGACTAAGTAGTTCCAGTCTCCTGTAGCGATAGGAGGTTTATCAAAACTGCCTAATCAGCTGATGTCATTGACAAATGATCGGGTATACCGTGACAGAAATTGCCGTGCATGCGCGTGCAAGTTTTCGCGGTCATGCACGGTCATGCACGCACGGTCATGCACGGTCAAATGTCCAAAATAGGCACTCTTAACAGAGATTCATACCGTCGACAAAGGCTGAAAAAAAAAATCCGACCTTACTTACGTGCCGGGTTCAGATCCCGGAACCCCCTTGGCCGAAGCACGTTTCTTGGCAGTCCCAGGACCCTCTGCTTTCTCTTGCCAATGTTCATTTCTGCCACAGTTGTATTCGCCGCCATCGCTGTCGCCGTTGGTGAAGCAGTGCACTATCCCCCTGCCTCCACTAATATCAACAACTTGACCTACGTGTTCAATGGATCTGGCGCTCCAGGAATCTTTAACTCCTCGACGACGCCTAACTCCAAGTATGGCACCTACAACTGGTGCAACATGCCACACGTCCGGCAACGAGAATACAAGTAAGACTTCATCAGTATATATGATTTCAACACGTCTAACCCCAATTAATCTAGGACACCGCCAAATAATTACACCCTGCAATATGTGGAAGTAATTCAGAGACACCACAAGCGCACACCGTACGGTTCGAATACTTTCTTCAAGGAAGACGTCAAGTGGTCGTGTGATGGATCTGGTGCTGTCTTTGGCTCAACGAGGTGCGAGACTTCTTATTAATACCTTCAAAATAGACCTCTTCTAAACTTCGTCGTTCAAGCCCTGAAACCAAATCATTTCCCGTTCAGGTTGGTATTATTCGGCTTGCCGCTCTCGATCTCGTTTACATATTTCTTTACAGTGGCAGTCATATAGAGACTCTCAAAATCCTTGGACTTCAACTGTTGGCCCCGGTTTTGTTGGGAGCACGTATGTCATTGCTCCATCGCTATTCTTCGCATTCACTGATCTTGTATTTCTTTTACCAGTTGTCAATTCCCTCAAATCACAAGCGAAGGTCTAGAAGACTCTATCACTCATGGATCTGTGCGTTTACCTTTTTATTCATCGTCATCTTCATACGAGATGTAACTATAGGACTTGCGAGGGGTTTACGCATCGCGACTCGGACTTGGCTCTAGATTCGATTCCAAAAATGCCAAAATTCGTACGTTCAAGGGCCAGTTTTTTCATCCTCACAAAGATATTCACCTCTATGTATCAGGAGTGACAAACAACGTCATCACATCTCAAGTTGCCAGCGGTCTGCTCGTTGGACTGTTCCCTCAATCCAAATCCGAGTACATCGCCGCCTTTATCCAGTCGACCAGCTTCGATTCACTGGAGCCAACGTACTCTTGCAGCGCTGCTTCCAATCTTCGCGCAGACTACACCACAGGCGCTTCGGGCGACCAGTGGAAACTTCATTTGTCCCAAGCCGCGGATATTTACGCCAAGCTGGACAAAATTTCTGGAATTGCCGCTGACGACTCTGCCGGGTGGCATTCGAGCTTCGATCAGTAAGTTTACTTTTCGCCCCATGAGTGTCGAGCTGACGAGGTTAAACCAGCTACTATGACAACTTGAGTGCAAAGCAATGCCACGGGAAATCACTTCCTTGCAGTCAGAACGATACCTCTCTCTGCGTCACTCAAGAAGTCGTCGGTATCGGGTTTTCTGAATTCTCCTCTACGAATCTGAAAAGACCCCTTTTCTCCAGGCCAACATGGTCTACCGCCTCGGTAGTTGGGAATATTCCTACCAATTCCGTGATGCTCCTGCGTCCGCGAAATACGCCGCCCTCAGATACGGTGCTTGGATCCTCGAACTCAAGGGTCATTTGCAAGACAAGGTGGTTGGAAAATCCAACGTAAGAACCACTTCCTCTCGAAGGCCCGGATGATACTAACCAAAGAATACCTGGAAGGTCAGATATATCCATAATGCAAGTTAATATTAGCTGTGTTGCGAGCTGGCGGCCTTGAAGTTTACTTTTGGCGATTGTGACTACAGGTCGCACACGATGGATCCATCTCCCCTCTTCTCGGATTCCTGCAAGTTGACCAGATGGTATGGCCTGGAATGTAAGTGTTAGTTCATGAGCTCTGCTTTGAGCCATCTCATTCATAATGATTTCCAGGGGATCTGAAGTCGGGCCCCATCTATCACACCATTTCTTGGACAGTACTGATATCCTGATCATTTCTAGATCGTATTCGAGCTTTATAGCTCCAAGAACAAGCAATATTTTATTCGTGTGCTTTGGGGTGGTCAGCCCATGAAGACCTCCACCCCTCTTGGCACCCTCGACATGGTCCCTCTCACAGACTTTTTTGCCTGTTAGTCGTTTCCTACTTTCTAATTCATCCAAGTTCAACTTAAATCGTTCCAGATATCGACTCCATGGTTGGAACTGCCGATGACTTGTACACTGCATGCAATCAATAACAAGAGGGCTAAACTACATCACGAATAATCCGAGAATTACAAAACAACTAGTAGTAAGTTAATCACTTAATTAAGCTGGTGGTGGTGCAGGAGAATAAGGAATGAACTCCCCGCCCACTTTGGACACCATTCCAAGTGGCGTGACTTTGGAGCTTCTTGCAACGGACTGCATAACAACGCGATTGGCCTGGACAGTTGTTAAGTGGAAGTGTGGAACGTAAGGAAATAAGATATATACCTGAGCCAGACCGACTGGTTGAGGCTTAAGTGAAAAACCTAAGCTTCCAAAGCTTCCAGGGCTTCCTCCGGGTTTACTGCGGCTCCGTTCAGAGTATTCTGCTTGCATTCGTGGAGCGGCGCTCTGTAAAGGCAATCAGTCCGTACGACCTCCGCACATATCTGCCAAGCGACTTACTGGGACAACCTTCTTTCTAGCCTTTGAGAGATTCTCAGCTGCACCCCAGTATGCGACATTCTGCCTTGTCGCTGGTGTATCGTTATAAACGTTTTCAACCTCGATGGTGTTAATCTTCACGCCCCGTTCCTGCATAAAAGCCTGTAGGTTCTGTGCGACATCCGCAAGGGGCTTGGCATTGGTGTATACATCATTCAAGATAACCTGCTCGAACTCGCCGATCAACTTCTCGGTTTCGATGGTCTCGATTGCGGTTCCAACGATATAGTCGCCAAGTTTGTCGGCCATGAGGAGGGGGAACATCTTGCCACTGAAAAAAGAAGTAGTGGTTAGCTTTTCGTAAGTAAAGCAGGTTGGCGGATCGTGTACCTCGTAATCTGAGTCAACGCCGTGTAGAAGTCTACAGCATTCTGTTTTATCCGGTTAGAAGTTATCAGTTGCCCAAGATACATTCAAAACCTACTATGTATTGACTAAGCCCCGGCTCGCATGCAATTACGAACTAGTAAAATGAATTATTCATCTAGTAAGGTCATTTTTCAACAATATACTCACCAACGTTATTCCTTTCTCAGCCATTTGTCGAGCAAGTTCAAGAGGGTCGTTTTCTGGGACAGTGAATTAGATTTATGTGGCAAATCGACGCCCATCAAGAGACTTACGGTCGGGGGATTCAGTAAACCCATCACTTGCTTCTCCAATACCGTGAGGCGGAGAATCCGTGATTAGAATGACCATCTTCACGGCATTTTCAGCCCAATCCATGTTCAACGCTGCTGCGAGGGCCGCAGTCTGCGCCTCTGGCCCATCACCTCCCCCGGAGGCGACGAGACTGGCCAAATTCTTCTGCATGACATCAACGTCAGAGGTAAATCCAAACTCTTTGGTCACATAGGTCTTGTCTTGTGGAGGATGATCACGGAAAGCAATGAGCCCGAATCGAATGAGATCCTTGGAAAGACGTCCGGAGCCAGAGATCTTGTCGCAAATATCACGGATGGCTTTGCGTGCAGATTGGATGTAGGGACCTTGACTGCCCGTCGTATCTTGGAGAAAGACTACGTCCCTAGGATCGGGGGTATCAGATTGAAAAACTAAAGGAATGGCATGGGCGTTCGGCCTACAGAGGTTTATCGTTGGGCTTTTGGGGATCAGCGCCATCTTGATGGGATTCTGGTGAACTGGTGGAAGCCTGTTGGGTGCCTGGCATGAATTTGAAGGAGACCATATTGTTGTATGAACAATGTCACCAGCACTTGATAGGGGTCTTATATACGTTCGAGGGGGTTGTTATTGCGGAACCGACACTGATGCGCCTCATGACTCGCTGGGTTACGGATAGATAAGAGACTGAGTCTTTAAGAGCAACCAGGGTCTTGCGCAGGGTTCAATGCTGTGCATACGCTGTCAAGAGGATAGCTCACAAGCTTCAGGCTCAATGACCGCAGGGAACTCGAGAGGGGTTTCCAGAGATACCATCGACGCCAGTACCCCGGCGGGACACAGGCAGATGCAAGGGGGTGGCGGAACGTGGAAAAGAAACTAACACTCACATTTAATTGATTCCGATCTCGGCGTAGAGGGCCTGGCCATCATCGCGTTTGCCTATGGCTCAACACTTTGGGTTCACAAAAACAAGAGCTATTTTGCTTTAAGGAAAGAAAGAACTTGAGAGAAAAAAAGATTGACCGAGGCAGGGCTCGAACCTGCAATCTCCTGATTCGCGCTGAGTCGTAGTCAGACGCGATGCCATTTCGCCACACGGCCATGTGTTGCTTCATTCCGAAGCAGGGAATGGTCGCGAAAGTGGGGTGTGTACTTAGTTCGATCCCGGTTAACAACCCACTCCATTGGGCAGCAAACCCAAAAACCCTGTCATATGTACATACAGCCATTGATTGCTAAAATGGCACCCCACTCCTCCGGAGAACCACAGGGCTTTATATTATAGGTAAATTTATCACCAGTGGATAATACAGTCATCCACTGGCTAATGATACACTACCACCCGCTTTTGTAATGATAATAACTTCCTCAAAAAATCATATTTCTTTGTGAAAACTTTTTTCCTTGAAGTTTATATATATTACCTATCCACACCCAAAATTTGAAGAGGATTGAATAAATTCTGGGCACAGGATATCTCATTCAAAAATGGATGTTTCATGGATTTGGCCAAAAACACAGCCACCACCTAATCATACACCTGTGTTTGGGGAATTTCTGGGCAGGAATGCATCCAAATATTCTGAAATTCAGAGAGCATAAACTAATGGTATGATAAGAATTTGTTATTTAGTCACTTTCACAAAAAAATACGTTTTTGAATTTAAAATTGATTTTTAAAGTTCCAGCGGATGACTGTAGTATCGGTGACATGGCGTTCTTCGTCATTTCCCTTTTTCTGATCATCGAGGTCGCCTCAATCTACATCGCTCCAGATATCGACTTTAATAGTCGGAAGCGCGGCTTGTATGTGGGGTGGCCGCAAATCAATGACAAAATACCAAATTACGACAGGAATCCGAAATTACAGATAAGGTTCGGTGAGCTTGAATAAGGCCCTTTAGATAAATAGCTAGCCTCGTGCGACGGACGATTTAACAATGCGATTGGCCTAGGTGAAAAATTATACTGTGAATTATAGTACCAACGGGGAGAAGCACATATTATTCACCTGAGCGAGAGTGCTTGGCTGTTGTCGCATAGAGTAACTTGGATTCTTGTTCCCTTCAACAAATTCCGCTTGCATACGTGGCGCAGTGACCTTTGGGGGAAAGGGTATTTCATTGGCGTCATTTTTGTGAGCCTCTGCCACCATAAGGAACTTACTGGTGTGATCCCTTCTCGACCTTTCTTCAAATTCTCAGCCGAACCCCAGCTCGCGATGTTCTTCTTGCTCGCCTCTGTCTCGTTGTAAACATTCTCAACCTCGATGGTGTTGATCTTCACGTCCTTTTCCTTCATAGACACCTGCAGTTTTTGTGCCACATCCGCCGTGGGCGTGGCATTGGTGTACACATCGTTCAGGATAATCTGCCCGAACTCCCCAATTAACTTCTCAGTTTCGATGGTCTCGACCACGGTTCCAACGATATAGTCGGCCAGTCTGTCGGCCATGACGAGGGGGATTATCTTGCCGCTGGAAAAAAAAGCAGGGGTTAGCTTCTCGTAGATGAGGCAGGTTTGGAGAGCCATATGCCTCGTAATCTGAGTCAATGCTGCGTAGAAGTCGATGGCGTTCTATTCTATGCCTTTAGAGAGTTACTAGCCGTCCAATTTTCATTCAAACTTACTATGTATCGACTGAGCGCCGGCTCGCATCCAATTACAAACTGATGAAACAGATTTTTCATGCATTGAAGGTCTTTCATAAGTATGTACTCACCAGAGTTATACCTCGCTGAGCCATTTGGCGAACGATTTCAAGAGGGTCGTTTTCTGAGGCAGTAAATTAGATTTGTGCACACCAAATAGACGCCCATCAAAAACATACGATCGGGGGACTCAACAAACCCATCTCCGGGCTCTCCAATACCATGAGGGGGAGAATCCGTGATAAGAATAACTATTTTCATGGAATTTTCTGCCCACTCCATATTCAGCGCTGCTGCGAGGGCCGCAGTCTGTGCCTCCGGTCCATCACCTCCCCCAGAGGCGATGAGACTGGCCAAGTTTCTCTGCATAACATCTATGTCCGAGGTAAATCCAAACTCTTTGGTCACATATGTTGCTTCTTGTGGAGGGTGATCACGGAACGCAATGAGTCCGAATCGGATGAGATCCTTGGAAACATGTCCCGAGGCAGAAATCTTGTCGCAGATATCACGGATGGCTTTGCGCGCAGATTGGATGTACCGGCCTTGACTACCCGTTGTGTCTTGGAGAAACACGACGTCGCTGGAAGCGGGGCAACAGACTGAACAACCAAGAATCCATATAGGCGAGAGACCTACAGAGGTTTATCATTGGGCCTTTGAGGATTAGCACCATCTTGTTCCGGTTTTAAACTGGTAGAAGCTTCAGGCTCTTGCATGCTGTATGTCAGATAAAACTATTAACCCAGAACATTAGCGAAACCTCGGTTTCAGTTTGAAGTTCGGCAGTCTTCGGCCCATGTGCTGTCGGTACGTCGATCGAGCTCACAGTCAAGCTTTTCAACTTACGACCCGTGACGCGAAGATACCGTCGACAGTAAGGACCAGGGCAGCCACATCGAAGAAGGCCTGGAGCAACGTGATGCGCGTCTGCCTAGGGAAAGTATTTTCCATTGTGTCGAACTTTGTACGGTAAAGACTTTGGTGTGGGGCAACTTCGTGCAGGCAATTAAAATGTACCTAACCACTGCTTCAGAGCTTCACAGAACTTGGCAGGCGAATCTATCATCGGCAGATGGCCAGCATCAGCAATCTCTACAAATGTGGTGTTTTGCGAATTCCACTTGGTGGAAAGACCCTGTAGCCCCTTCCCAACTTTTCCACCACCATCCAGGCTCCCTGCGAGCAAGAGGATCTGTTCGGCAGTTGTCTTGAATAGGGCTTCATTGTCGGCGGAAGCGACACCGGTCGGAGTCAAACTAAGAACATCATAATCCCCAAGGGCTCGAGCGCCCTCAACAAATCCATCGACGTCCGTTCGCATAATCATCTCTTCCACCCAGCGCGCTTGTTTCTCCCCCTCTGCAGCGCCAGAGCAGCAAAGAGACCCAGGCGGGAACCAGCGCGGGACAGTTACTTTTGCAAGCTTACCCATTCCAGTGTCTTTCGCATACTCCTCGCTGAGAACTGGATCCTCAGGACCTCGTACGAGTCGTATGCGTTCCTCCCATGCCTCCTTGTTTCCTGCTGGAGTACGTGGCGCAGTATCACATGCGACGATTCCTTTGGTCTTGTCTCCGAACATAGCAGCGAACGCAAGGGTAGCCGCTCCCCCCTGCGAGACACCGATGACTGCGCATACAGGTGTGGGAATGGATAGGGCGTCAAGGATATTCGCAATATCAGTCGCGAGAAGTGGAATTGTGGTGCGGCGCTCGTGCAACTCCGATGTCGGTGGAAGCGTAGACAACCCGTGTCCTCGTTGGGAATGGACGAGAATATTGTATGTGGTATTTTCCGAGGATCGGAGGTCGAGGAAGTAAGGGATAACGAAGCTCCACATAGACCAATCCGTGAGCAGAGAGTTGGCGAACACGAGCCAAGGGGCAGATGAGGAGGTGATCAAAGTGACTGCATGGACCGTATGCGTCGGTGTTGAGGCAGGCGGAAAAGACGGGAGCACAATGGAGTGCTAACAGACATGGATGATCAGAACAATGTGAATACATCAAGAGCAGCAATGCGGCAGGGATCAAAGATCGACAATAAGAAGTTGGCGACCGGAACTAAAAATATGGGAGTTCGAAGCCTCACCTCTCGCCTGCCCACTGGCCAAGGTACCTCCATGTCAGATATTCCTGCCACATCCGTTCCCAGCAAGAAGCGCGAGACCAGGTTGTAAGCAGCTACGACCATCACTGCCTCGACATAGAGGTCGTCAACCCTTATGTTGATCTCTTCATCGCCCAGAGAAGAGTTTGAGGTCACAACCCACGCCTTAAGCTGCTGCTTTAATTCCTGGATAACTGGCGTGGGTACGCGGGCGTTCCGAGTGCTATGATCCGTGTAGACAAGAGCAGCAGTTTGCAAGGAGGTAAGGATAGTCCCAACAGGTGGCAATGGTGTCTTCGCGTCACGAATAACGTACAATTGGCCTGTAGAGAGGCCTTCCTCTCGGCCAACATACTCGTGGTGAATCCATTCGAAGGCCGCATGATTTATGGCCCCAACACGGAGAATCTGTGATTTCGGTTTAGTCGATACAACAGTATATAGGCAAGTCTAGCACACCATTGCTTCACGGACATCTCCTGGGAGCTTCCCCTTGGTTCTGATGGCTCCCAACATGGAGTTATACCCACTGGCGATCGGGGGAATGTGGAGAAGATTAGCATCCAGCGGGGTAAGCCCGCGAGCTCCTCGACGCTCACGCATTACATCTGCAATGCTGTCAGTTCCTGGAGCAGGGTATCTCCCCGCCACCACCCGAGAGGGTCCAGCAGTGAATTCAGGTGGCGACATAAGGGAATGAAGATCTAAACCGGTGCATAGTCCCAGTGTTCCCGGCAAAGTCCGAATAGATAGTTATTGGTTCCGGAAGGCCGAACCTTTGTGATGCAACGTGGCTCTATTTCCCATTCGCATGCCTTCTACTTCCATGCTTCCACTGGAAATTTCAGCAACAATCCTTGATCTTCTCGCCGAAGACGACGACGACGATTCTAAATCAGCACTGAAAGCGTGTTCTCTTGTCTGCCAGGCATTTCTTCCTATCTGCAGGAAACATATCTTTCGAAGCATCGTGCTTAGTGTCCGCTACGCGGCACCTCTTCGTGTAACCCATGCCTTTGAACGACTTCTTCGCGAAAGACCTGAAATCGCAAATTACATCCGCAAATTGGATTACACCGTTGAGGACTCGACTAATGCGACTATTCAAGAATCATTGAAACGAATTTCCAGACTGGAAATCCTTACAGTCCGGTGGTCAAGCTATAGTAGGCTATATTTTGACTGGAGCAACAACCCAATTCGCCCAGCATTGCTCCGCCTTTTGCACCTTCCTACCCTCACTCACTTCAGCTTGTCCAGATGCAGCAACTTCATCGTATCGGATCTTATACCATGCGTCAACCTCAAGTACTTGCATATCGGCCCCTATATGACGGGAGAAGCTGAAACTACGTTTCCTGCAGCTTTTCCCGAGCGCTCGATCCAACTGAATGAAATCGTAGCAGATATTAGAGCCGGGACTGTTGTCACGAAACTTTGTACGGCTCGACGTCCTGATGGACAACCACTCATCGATTTCGGGTCTTTGTCCAAGATAACGATGGCCCTCGACAAACCTAATGACGGCGAGGCTTCACAGGAACTGTTCAGGCATTGTCAAAACCTTACCGATGTCCACATATCTTGTAAGTGATATCCTCTTCTTCATGATCATCAACATATTTAATTATTCACCCCATTTCAGTCTGGGACCCCCAGGAGGTCAGGCCCAGCCTTTTCGACATGCTGCGGCCATCGATGCAGACTCTGAAGCACATTGTCGTGGAGATCCATGCTGAAGATGTCAATGTGGATCCCTTGTTCGGTATTCCTTTTGACCTCGAGAATATGCGCACTCAAAATATCATCGAAAGCATCGGAATCGTGGTTCAGACGGACGCAGATTGCCGCCAAGGAGACGAGTGGGGTAGACTCGACGAAGCACTCACGACTCCGGGGTGGGTTTCGCTGAAGCGGGTTTCACTGGCTATAATGATTGTTGCTCTCGGAAGGCCCGTTAAGGAGCTGGAAGTGGCGTTGCGAAAATTGCCTGAAACGCAATTTCCGCGACTTTTAACGAGCAATTCCATTTCATTCGATTTCAAGGTTGACACCTTATTGTACTGATTACGGATGATATACAAATTCCTAACTATCTCATTTATCTTCCCAAGGCTTGCCCAGACAATCATGGTCTACAGCTAGATGATGAGAGGGCTCACTCACCCTGATGGATCCGTCTTCTTTTCCCAATCACACCAGTGATCATGCCTCATTGACGTTGTATCTTTCTAATGAATTTGAATCGATTCTTTTCCCATGGTGACCTAATGATATTGATGTCAATCGATAGCTCGTTGGATATGGCAAGACTCGGTGACGCGACAAGGATAAATGATCGCGTTCGGAGTCAGAGCGATGGGATTCTGTGTTGTGTGTGTAATAATGTAATTGCCGGTTGGCTGTATACGGGATTCGCACGCTTCGCCAGCATTGGAGCCGAGTGGAGCTCACTTGGATTCGACACTCATTCCAAACACCCACGAGCTTCAAGCCGACGCCATGGAACTGGCTCTGTCTGCTGCAAATTATTTAAGCCCAATTGCAAATGCATTGGTGTACCTAAATACGACAAAAGTTCATCCAGTTTGGTTCCCTTACCCGCTGGCGCCAACATTACATGCTCTGCGAGTATCGATGGTTTTTCAGTCGCAAGCACGTCGTTCAACAACACCACATTCATGGGGAACCTATTTAACTGGTTTTTTGATAACGGTACGAAATATCCATACTTTGAAAGATGAAGTGAGGTTCATCTTCACGATTCATAGGCATGGGGAGGAGGCATTCTTTCACACTTCCTGCTTGGTGTTCCCCCACCCATGTTGTATTCCTTCCACCCATTCATCAATTATATATCAGTCCATTTGCTTGTTACGCTCGTTTTCCAGATTTTCCCTGATGCAGGTATTTCCAGTCGCTCAGAAACTGCGTTAATAACGGTGTCGGAAAATAGCTTTTGAATCCCAAAATTCTCGACACTGTTCTATGGCCTTTGGACGCTCTTCTGAGGACAAACGCCGTTACCTCGCTCCTTGGATTGCTCGATAATCCCAACGTGCATCCAGAATACCAGAATTCGTCGTTGATGCACCTCATCGTCGGCGCAGTAGTTTCTTCGGGCGGTGGACTTTCTACGGGAACTCTTGATGCTTGGACGCCCAACTGGACGCCTAGCACACCGCCAATTCTCCGTGCGGGGGCTGGATGGGCTGGTACACTAGACGTATGGGGAGGTGCTTTAGTCGGTCAGTAACTTCTTGGATTGGTCTTTGCTTCAGATAACTCATCATGTGATCCAATAGCCCTCATTTATAGCAGTACCACCGGCCACAAGTCTTTCACCTCCCTCCATACATACACCACTCTCCTTCTATCCTCGCATCCGTTCTCTCTGACGCGCAAACCCCACGCCGACTCTGATTTCCCTCCACTCAACGCGCTTGCTGCAAAATCTCTTGCGGGAGCTGTTTTGGGTTTATTATTTGCTGCACGCGTCATCAAGATGCATTGGCTCCCGGCCGAGAATGTCGCTACGACACCAAGATCGGCGGCGATCCCTGCCAAGAAGGGCAGGAAGAAAGTCCAATAACTGATTGGCAATATCAAAGGCTATACCACCCCTATAGCAAACATTGAGTTATACCTCAGTCCCCTAGAAACTCTGCGCGCGTTGGGTCGCAAATTCAGATCTCCATTGGGACTTCAGATTGAGCCACAAGTGACGGAGTTGTGGGTGAATTTGCGCAACTACTATGAATTGAAATGTATGTAATATATTCTCATAGACCAACCACGCTTCTCTCTTTTATTTGCTACAGACCAAGCGTCGAAGTCCCCACTGAATTCTTTAGTTCAAGCCTCTTTCAGCAGTATTGTCAGGCAGATTTTTTACACCCGGTATCTGTTGGTGTTCTGTGTCTTGTGTGATCCGACGTCCTGTTCCGGGGTCCTTTGACTTATCGCGCTTCATGCTTTTTTTTGGTTGTCAGCGGATCCTCCCTTGCCCGCGCACTCACTCGGTCCTGGTCCACGTTTTTACTCAGGACAGTCCAGCCATTAGCCTGCATGTCTGAAGACGCAAACAATGTCCTCATCTCCGGTGGTAGTTTCACACAATTCGATCACAAGTTCGTCCAGCCCGAGGCTAGGAGAATTGACACGTACGTTCCCCCTCATATTGTGCTTCGCTACGATCTCAATAGGTTTCCCAAGCGATTCATTACTTATGGCGAGAAATCTCTCCTGGTGCTGTTCATGATTCCCCGGAGCGACCGAATTTATTGGAAATAGCACCTTCAGGAGCTCGAGAGCAAGTCACCCAGGAAATCATGATGTGGATAAGGCATCCAGGGAGATGAAAGAATGTCGTGGAGCGGAAGGATCGGGCAAGACAGTGATCTCGCAAGAGATTGCTGAGCGCTGCGCGGAGCACGGTCTGCTCGCTGCCAGTTTCTTTTTCTCGCGTCGCTCGGCCGATCGGAACAATACTCGGGTTAGGCGATTTTTGCACCACTCTGGCCTATCAACCCGCGTTAAATATCCCAGAACTAAAGGAAGGAATTGAGAAAGTGATCGAGGCAGACCCATCGGTCGTCCAAAAGGCGATAGAGGCGCCGTTGATTTTGGACTCGAATACACAAATTCGGACACAAGTTACCACGTGACGTCCTAAAGTGGTAATTTTTGATTTCTCATTTGTACGACGTCGGGTGCACTTTGTGAATCACCGTCGAAACTTCCATTATATCCTCATGTATTGGATGTAGTGAATGAATAATCCATACTATTCTTCCTAATTTGTCCCGACATGCCAAAAATCTGCCCTCAAATACCCAAAATTTCGGACAAAGACCCAACAAAAACCCGCCAAAAGTGCCCTCAAATACCCAAATTCGCGGACACCACCCGGGAGCTTCCCGGGGCCTGATTCTGTGTAAAGATGAGAGATGCCGACCATTCAATAGTCAACTCAACCACAATTAAGCTTGAGAACCGGGGCAGATTGTGGAGTGTTAAGCCGGACATTGAGCGATGTGACATGTGAGTATTATACTAGCCACCAACTGGACGATTAGTTGCATTACTCACAATGAAGTTGAGCGAGATTTATTCTGCCCACCGTTACGAAAAATTCTACTCAGCAAAGTTGACTCTTGTAGGATATTCATGGAGAAGATACATTACTTCAATGCCAACCTCAACTACACTGAGCCAGAGAGGTATATTAGAAACTGTACTCATAGACGTCGTTGCCACTTTCACTATGGGAATTTCCATGCGATTTTCGATCTTCCTGTTGAATGGGTTGTGAGATGGGGTGACGCTATGAACAACAGCTAGGCTCAGTAATCACCTGTTGTGGTGAAAGACTGAGGTGGCGAATGAAAATGGCGTCGTGTTCTCGACGGAGAACACGAGGCGAAAGACCTCGGAAAAAAGAAAGGAAGAAAACATAATAGAGTCCGTACGAGGACGTCATGGATTGTAATTACCATTCCAATTCTCCCCCTCAATTCCTGGAAAGTCCGAGTGCGCGCACGAATGGCGCTCGGAAGGGTTTTGGTAAGTGTGTCCGTCACCATTTCGTCGGTTGCACGATAAACTAACAAGCCCGGGGATTCCATAGGGAAGAGCTACTTGAGAATAGCCATTACAAGTTTACATTTCGTATGACAATCAGAAAGAGAAAGAGTTGAAGGGAAACCATGGTGCCAAATGCAAAAATTTACATTTATATTTGGTCAAAGAGCCAACGAACGCCTGTATTAGCAATGGAGATCAATTTTAGCGTCAAATTCCAGAGATTCAGTTCACAGCTAACCTTCCAAACATCCAACGAACTTGTTCGGAGAAAGAGAATATGCAAAGACGGATACACGCCCTTTACCCTCTTTAATTACATCTTCCAACCCAAATTCTGAGATCGACTCTGGATCGTTGGCATATCCTGACGCATTTTCTGTGGGAACAAAGATCACAATCGGTTGTGAGATCGCAGGGTCAGAAAGGAGGCCATCCAGCTCTCCTCTTGAATCGTGGAGAGCCATGGCATGGCTGTTGTCTAGAAAACACGCAATCCCGTCATATTGGTACAAGGTCGCTCGCATAATCTGGCGGCCTAAAAAACATGT
>Ga0307517_10008625_pt1 | contig 14604 bp, 9 predicted proteins | sample 23_EM_MG_FD_194515 | JGI IMG/M metagenome (GOLD analysis project Ga0307517, IMG submission 194515) | Populus trichocarpa ectomycorrhiza microbial communities from riparian zone in the Pacific Northwest, United States - 23_EM | ecosystem: Host-associated > Plants > Roots > Unclassified | place... | reverse complement strand
TTTTGTCTAGCCATATGGTAGAGCATACTTTATGTTAAAAATAGCAGATGTTTTAATAATTTACAGTAAAATTTAGCATCTAAACTCTCCTTGATGTGCTGCCTCCCATCCTACGTACAGTGTATACATAGCATCTCTTGTGTTGATGCCTTTGCTCATTGCGTGATGAGCACAAGCTTCAAATATTCCTTGTCACTAATATGATCCTTCTATCTAAATCTTAATATTGTCGAGCTGTCCGGATTCCTTCCGTTAAATTAATGGTTTTATGCTGCCGTAAGAGAGTTTTTTTGGCGTGTGAGGGTGAAAGTTTTTTTGGCGTGTGAGTTTATATAGGATCCATTAAAATAATTATAATAGTATTTGGGATATTATTTCATTGAATGCTTTTCGGTTTCAAATTTATTTTCAAATAAGGTTGTAATAAATTCTTTAATATTATTAAATGCTTTTTCCATTTATTAATTAGTATAATTAAATAGACATATCCAAGATGTCATTGATTTCATTAGAAATCATTCAATATTCAATTGTCATATAATAAAGTAAAAAAATAAATAAATCTACATCTCCCAATTTTATGATTGAATCTTAGAATAACTTTGACAACTATTTTTTACATTTATTAACTGATATAATTCTTATTTTATTTTAGTAGAATAATACATGCATTGACTATGCTTGCACCTTTATTTTTCAACGGTGAAAAGAATTTCTTATTTCGGCTGGCCCGCAAGCAGCCGAGCTCTAGTTTACTCTATTTTCTAACATCAAAATACTTCCAGTTTTTTATAGTTGTGTAAGAAACAATTAAGATGCTGAGATCCCGAATGCTCGAATCAAAATCACAAACGCTATAGTGCCTCGGGTTCTTTTGTTAAAAATCATAACCTCGATTATTAATGCTAGAATTGTTTAATTACACTGAGAAAAGCATATCAAAGATACAGATTTTATAAGCGACGATTAATATACATTTTCAACCATGGAAAGAATATAAAAGGTGTACATTTTCTGTGTACCAAAAATATATATATACATATACACACAACACACACATCAACCTCCCATGCTATTGGATGGGCAGGAATCCTGGCTTTTAGAGTATCCTTTGGCATTGTCACAAGATGCTAGCAAATTGACCTGCAAATTTTACCCTAAAATTATAAAATCTTAAAAGGAAAAGGGAAACAGGCAACAAACTTCAAATTACAAAGAATGAAGAGCAAGGAATGATCATACCTTAACAATTTCATACTTCGAGTTTGGACGCATATGAGCTGCCAATATACTCATGTTGAAATCCTGTGTACAGGGGCGTAAAAAACACAATTGAGATTCACTTAATAATTCCACAATGCACAAGCCTCAGCTTAGTAGTTTAACAATATACCAAGTACAAGAGTGGGGTAGAGACCAAGTAGAGAAAGTAAAAATTGGCAGCTAAAAAAGAAGTTTCAGCAACAAGTAAAATAATACTAAATAAAAAAGAACATAGATGTTTAATGAGGTAAAATTCCCACAACAATATTTTTCTTAAAATCCAAAAACTGAAAGGGTTATGGAAAAAAAAATTTCAAATCTACAATTCAATAACCAGAATCAAGTTAAGAATTAGTAGCAAAAGTAAACTCACCCTAAAAGGATCACCCCTCAAAGACTGCACATACATTGAAGTCCCTGAGCCTTTCCCCTGCAAGAAAACAACAAATGCTCATTTTACAAGTTCCAGGAAAATGCGACCCTCCCTAGGCATATACACTCCGATATCAATAACTCCATAGCATTTCTGTCATTATATATGCTTCCACATCCCAATCAAAAACTGTGTTTAACATTTAAGAGTTTAATATAAAGCATTAAATGAAAATATGGATGTACCTCCAAGGATATGTCTCTCAGACGCCTTCCAGTTTGAGCACAGCAAACACGGACCACATGTTCATCACAACTCCCACTTATAATATAATCTCTTCCATTCATGTAGTAGGAACGGGTGTAATTCTGGTCACTTCCTGTAGGCTTTACGTCAAAACTCAAGTGAAGTCTCCCATCAACAGCCAAAAGTTGTCGAACCTGATACATTTCAACTTGTTAATCTCAAGACTCCACTAATTTCCTTAAAAGGAGTGACCAGAATTCTATTAAATATCAGAAATAATAATAATAATAATAATAAAGTCAGTGCACGAGTTATAATTGAAGGAGGGGAAATGAATATTTAGCAAGTCACCAGGCCCAAATTGCAAAAGGAGCATAAATTAAGCACCAAGAAGTTAGCTGTTAGAATTGCTTGAAATAAAAGAAACATGTCCATAAGTTTGAAACCCCGATGAATCACATCTGCGCCCTAATAAATAAATTCTACTCCTCTTATATCAAACATAGTATAATAGACAAGTCATGTCATCATAGGCAGTAAGCACTAATTAGATCCCCAGGTAATTAGGGCTCAACCCAAATGTTGATCACCAAAAAACATGGGCTAGCATTACAAGAAAGAGAGGCTTTAGCAAATGGTGTTGTGGAGAAAAAATTTAATTTGTATGTACACCATCACTCAGTTTCATTAAGGGTAGATTCTGCGCAAGGGAAAACAATTGATGGGGCCCTAGTTTAACATTCAACTTGATGGAAATGCATCGAGACCACTCAAAATGCAGTAAATTAATTCAAATAATACCTCATTATCAACAGCAGATGCAAGAAGATAGTGATCATCAGGAGAAAAGCACACCATCACATTTCCTCTAGAGCTTGAAGTAGTGTAGCAAGGTCGTATTGGTTTCAGTCTCAAGTCCCACAGTTTGACATCCTGATCAAATGAAGAAGTTGCAAAAATTGATGGGGAATGGTTTGAGAACTTGACAACATTGATATGCTCTCTGTGCATATCAGTGAACACCTGTATGCGCCTTCCATAGTTGATGTCATACAAAGCAACATTTTTTGAGTATCCGCTTGCAAGAAATAGTTCGTCGGTGGAGTTAATGTGAACAGATGTCAATTGGTCAAAGTCATCAAAGGTGATTGAACCAGCACCTAAATACCTGCCTGTAACTGTAGGGGGCAGGTGCTCAATGTCATACAATTTTAGCGAACCATTATCTGAACCTGCTATGAGCTGACAATTAAAGGGAGAGGAACCAAAACAGAATCAGAAGGGGGCATATGATTAGGAACTTCATAAGCACATGATCAAACGCTCTAACAAAAAGTTGATAGATAGAGAACATTAAATGATCATGTTGCCAAAAGTAATTTCATTATCACGGTAAACTGCTACCTCTAGGAAGCAGTTTGGTCTTGTGAAGCCGCATGCACATTGTTTTAGAATTTGATGTTCCTAAGTTGACATGCATGAGCATCATACTGTGCAAATCACCTCAAAAAACTCAACTGAATGCTCTAGAAGTACAGATCAAATTAACTTCATTTCAAAATGGATAATACTTTAAATTAACTATTAACCATTTCTGAAACCAGTTAGCCGTATACAATTACCAAACTTATTTCAAATTACAAACGATAAGCATCATGGAATGATAAGACACCGTACGTATTCACCGCACTCAATGCAGTATGACATACCTTGGATGGATACTTCTTGAGCCAGCAGAGTCCCAACACACTGTTCATGGCACCAAGTGATGGAACATACCTAACCACTTTCCCATTCTCATGGTTGACCACAACAACTTCACCATCTAGAGTTCCAAACACCATTAGACTAGAAAGAGACGGATGGTACTCAAATTGTCTGGGGCGAAAGCTCCTACTTCCATCACCCAAATCACAGCCTGATACAGAAAGTGAATGCAAGAACGGCCAGGCAGAAGATCCCACCTTGGCAGCACCAAGAGACCGGGTATAAAAGTATTGTGAGTTTCCATGAGAATAAGAAATCTTTTGATTTTTTGACTGTATATGAGAACGAGTTTCTTTTATTTCACGCTTATGCAAGATACTAACAACACTCTCTTTATGCTTCCGATTGTATGGTAAGTACTCAAAGTATTGTGAAAATGTAACAGCAGCCCTTTCTCTGTCAATCTTTCTGACAGGTAAGTTGTCCAAAACTTTCAAATTGGGTAATGAAGCTATCATGTACTCTCTATAATGTTTCTCAAAGCATATTGGTGAGGCATGTCGAGGGATATACTTCAAAGGAACATCTGCAATATGTCTCCCAAATGAACCAGTAAGGGACTCCTCTTTTTGATTCAATGATGCACCAGAAGAAACCTACCAAAGTAAATTTGAAATTTGATAATTGAGGATTTTAAAAAGAAGAGAGTTGGATGGACACAAGAAAATAGTATAAATTCAATCTATAGTAGACATTTAATAATCCAGCATTATAAAGGAAGGTGGGATCATGCACTACAGGAAGTCTGCACATATAAGCATAAATGACCAGACCCTTTCCCCTTTAAAAAGAAAAGGACAAGAAAAACAAGATATATAATCCATGAAACCTTTACAGTCAAATGTAACCAGGAGAAAAGCCAAAAATTAAAAAGAATTACAGGTGAAAAGATACAACAATCATACTTTGCTAGACTTCCTAAATAGGACTTCATTTGTAATTCAAATGACTCGTTCTGAATGCCATCAATTGAAAATGAACAAAAAGACACCACTTTCTTAAGCGATGAGATGCATCTGCCTCCTCCTGCTGAAATTACTAGAGACCAGTACATAAGGAAAGTGCACATGTGGATTACCTCATTTTGCAGATTGACCTGCCTGTTCCAACCAGAAGAAAAATTGGCCAACAAATCCGTATAACCAAATTCCCGCCAATTACTTGAAAAATCAACTTCACTGTCATCAGATGAATCCTCCATCATACTTTGAACTGGTTGATTTATAGCTATATTATTGAATGAAAACAAATTCCTAAATGCCTCGTCTGTGCCTGGGTTAAGATATGTTTCTTCCTCAATATCAGTCAACTGTTCTCCAATGTCAGTACAGCTGATTGGCAGACCAACATCAGGTTGGTCCTCCAAATTTCCACCTGAAGATGCTGACGGTGAGGCACTATCATTGCATAGCCACTTCTGAAACCGAAGTTCTACCAAACAAGAGAGTTTAGAAAGTGCTGAAATAGTTGTCCATAGATTTGCAACTCTTGTCTCACACATTGAGAGGCAAATTAGATTGGGCATGCAAGTAAAACAATCCTCCAGGAAGCTTGTTAGTGAAGTACTAAAATCAAGGTTGAGAGTATGTATTTGCATGAATTTCCCTGCCATGTTCAGCTTCCGGAAATGAGAAGACCTCAAATTCAAAATTTGGCATGCCAAACCTCTCTGCGAGAGCTCCCTAGGTATGAAACTGAAGTTAGTGATAAAAAAAATAAATCGTATCTGCAAAACTATAGTGAAATTCCCAGCTCGTTTAAGAGAAAGAATTCAGGACTCAAGACAATTCTAACAAGAGAATATTTGGTTAGATTCCGAGGTGATGGTAGGGTTTAAGGAAGGATCTGTTCTTATCCAGGCCTTTCTCTCAACTTCTGGCTGCTTTAAAACCTTCAGCGGCTACAGACTTCGCATTTCTGGTATGCAGGGATTTTCTTTTTTTGGTAAATGAGGGCATTTTAGAGTTTTTTGATTCATTATATTGATGTGGCTTTCCTGATCATTTCAAACAGATGGTGTCCCCTCGGTGCGTTATCAAAGAACTAGTTTTTACTCATCAAAACCATAACACAAATAATAAAAATAAGCACAACTATATACCGCAAGAAGTCCTTTCCAAATGGTGAATCCTGAAGATCAACTGCTCGAAGCTTTTGATTGAAAGCACGCATCAAAGATAAAGCACATTCTCCATTCAAAGAGCATGATGGTCCATTGCGTATGTCAACTGCTTCAATCTCGGAGGTTTCTATGGTTGCACATACATCAAGAAGCGGAGGAACGTCAATATCTTTAAGATGGTCCAAGATGATCTCCAAACTGCATAACTCATTGCAGGACTTTTTAACCTCAGCCTGAACAGTAAAACAATGATCAGGTTCAACTTCTTGTTTCCATCAATAACTAAACTAATCCCTAACTTAACGCAGATAACACTGTGCTAGATCAAACATGACAAATTTAACACATCAATTAATATTATTTTATTTCAGGTTTTGTTGAATACACAGGTAAGGTGCAACTCTAACCCACACTGACCTTAAAGAAACCAGATAGAATTTCCGTATTAGGTAGGATATCACGCCTCTTGCAAGAATCAATGTACCTAAAACCAGAATCAAAATATAAAAGAAATCGGTGTAAATCAAGTGCTTACATTTATAGACAATAAAAATGGCAATGACTAATTCGATAAGTCGTGACGAGTAATCATTGAAATTTGACTATGCATTCCAGCATCCTTTTCTTTTTTCAATGCAAGCAACTTTTCTCCAAATTTCCACATAACCCCACATGAAAATATTACCAAATTTCAATTCTTTCACCACCAATCCTTACGTCTCACTCTGTAACTTATAAAATACAAGGAAGAAACAAAAGGGCAAAAAAACATTTAATGGGTCGAAATTGATTTCTCAATTCAACTAAAAACAGAGTCCTCATTTATAATCTCCCTCAATTCAGTTCAAAAGAAACAAAAGGTAAAATTTCGTAGCTGAACTCTTTGTATAATCAAATTGGGTTCGAGGAATTTCCTTGTTAACATAGAATTCAATGTCTAAAGAAAAAAGGCGTTCAAATTGTAGAGATGAAAAGAAAAATTAAAAAAAAAAACTTACATTTGTTCGAGGGTTGGGATATTAAAGGATGGGATATCAGTGGCCATGATTTAGATTCGGAGTCTCCGGTTATCAGCAAAGAAAAGAAAAGAAAAGAAAAGAAATAAACGGAAAAAGAAAAGGAAAAAAGTAACTCAATGGTAGCAGAGGTGATGGTGTTTCTTTATAGCTTTACACAGTTGAGCAATTATGCATAAGCACGGAGACACGTACGTATAGGTTTTATTGAACATTTATTTTGTTCTTTATTTCGGATATGGCCTTTTGTGTTTAGAAAAGTTAGAAATCTACACACACAGCGCGCGTATATTTGTTTTTTTTTACTGTAATTAGATTTTTATTTTTTATATCTTTTTCTCGTCAGTTTAGATGAAGTGTATCTTAGAAATGATAATAAATAATTTACATTTTATTTTTATTTTTATTTTTTATATTCTTTTGTTGCTTTATATCTTGCACATGTATAATATAATTTAGGTTTAGGTCATATTTGGTATTGCAATCTAATTGTATTTTTGAAAAAAAAATTAAATTTTTTAAATTTTTAATTGTTTTTTGTTATTAATTTTTTATCATTTTATTGTGTTTGTATCAAAAGTAAATTTTAATATATATTTTTTAATATATATATATATATAATTGCGATGGTAGCTTTAGGTGCATTATGCGTCGAATTAGTCAAAGTTTTGGAGGGGGTTGGTGGATCAATCAAACTCTCTCGGAGAAAAGAAAGGAGTTGGTGCGTGACCAGTAATAAATAAAGCTTGAAACGTATAATTAATGGCTTTTTTAGAATATGTTACCAAATAATGATCTAGACGGTCTATCCTTTTCCTAGCGATGAATTCCCAAAACATTCAACTGACTAAAACAATAATTTCTTGATTGTAGAATCTTATTAATTTTTTCTAGGTAGAATAATTAGTTGGTACATCAAACTGACTAAAACATGTAAGAGATCATCTCTTAGAGATTTAAAAACTCTCAAATATTTAAGTAAATATATTTTTTGAGAGAAAGTACAATGATATAATAAAAATATATATTATAAAAAAATATATATACAATAAAAAATGAAAATTATAAATTTGTAGTTTTATGAATTCATTAGATATTTATAGTCAATGAGCCTTTGTTTTTTTGTAAAGAAAGGAGTTGAAGTGTTATTTTACTTTTTTCACCTTAAATGAAAGATAAATATATGTTATATGTGTATTAATAATGGTTAAACATGACAAGCCATTATGAGATTCTTACACGTCTAAAAATATAGAAACAGTAAGATACGAAATGTAAATGCGTTTATGGAGATTGAGCTCTTCCTTTTAGCTGAACCAAAGGAAATTGAGCTTTTTTTTGTTTAGAGGGTGTTTGAATGGGAGGTAGCTTATGCTTTTTTGAGTAAAAAGCATATTTTTATAGCTTTTAGAGGTGTTGTTTGTGCTTAAAATGTATTGTACATTTGACAAAAAGCCACCACATTTCCAAGTCAAACACACCCTTAGTCATGCTCAGTAGAGCCGAGCTCGTCTCTTGTCTTTGCTTAAAAGAGCTAGGCTCGTCTCTTTGCTGAACCTAACTATACTGGGTCTGACAACTTGCTAGATTTATATTGCCTTTTGACTCAACACATGAACGAACCCTAAATGTATTAGATTTGACAACTTGTCAAACTCGCATTACTTTTAGCTCAGCACGTGATTGAACTTGAATATATTGAATTTTACAACTTTTTATATGTATATTATTTTAAGCTTAAGACATGACTAAATCCAAATATACAAGAGTTTAGTATGACAGGGTGATAGACCTATAATGATAACGTTTGACCATATAATCAGGGAGCCAAAGAGCGACACAATCATAGAGCCATACATCCACAATAATCCCTAGTCCATCACTTGAAATCCTGATGTCGGAAAGATCAGAACCACAATCCATAGCATAATACAAGTGATGTGTCATCTACAGTGTCAAATGAGGTGTCGACTATTGATTTTAATCCGGCCACCTATAGTGGTAGGAAATCATCAGAAAATTGACCCTTCTTTTTGTAAAAAAAAAACATTTTTCAAGTTTATATATATGTGTATAATAAAAACACTTGAGAAATACCTCATGAACATCAATAAGCTGAAATTATATAATTTTTATAATTTTTAAAATGTAAAGATTAAAGTGCATTTATTACAAAACTTATAGCATGTCATTTATATTTGATTTTTTATTTATTTTGGTATTTCTTTTTTTAATTCTATATTTTCATAATAAATCAAAATAAACTGGTATTCAATCAGGAAACACTACATTATAAATAATTTTATATTATCCTCTATGAAGTGGTATAACTGTCAAGATATTGAATTTGAAGATATTAATAGCCTGCCAAGAAACAACAGCAGAATTCCAAGGAGATATAACAGATTAATGTTGTCTATACCCTTCTTGTTTCAAATCTCTCCCCTGGACAGTTTCTAGCAATTGAAAGAAGGGAAAGTAGCATTTATCATATAAAAGAATAACTTCAAGCCCATGAAATGCAAAAAAAACTTAGGTAGATGAAATACCCTCCCATTCAAGCTTGGAAAAAAAAAATTGTACTTTTTTCCAAGGTTCAGAGAGCGGGAACGCGGTGCAAACTGTGTTTCCTAAAAATTCAATTTTTTTTGCTAAAAATTAATTTTTTGATGTTTTGGATCATTTTGATACGCTAATCTCAAAAATAATTTTTAAAAAATAAAAAAATATATCATTTTAATGCATTTCAGTATAAAATGCACTTTAAAAAACAACTACAACCACACTCAAAACATCAAAACATGCTCCTACTGCTCTCATGCCATCTTTGTACTTTTATTTTCATGCTTAAGAGATTCAATTACTACTTTTGTATAATTTAAATTCTATATATTATTTTTTATTATATCTTTTCATATTCAATTAGAGATGCAAGCGACGCTTACCGATTGAAACATTTATGATTATGAAATAAATGCAAAATTCAATAAACTATAAAAATAAAAATACTAAAAAATAACGAGGACCAAAAGTAAATAATTAGAAAAAATATAGCAAGACAGACAACTCATTAAAAGAATTCTTCATCTACAATTAACCCACCCACCTCCCCGATCTTTCACTGCGGCCTGTCACTTTTTTATTGGGCTTCCGTTCTCCTTCTTGTTTCGGATCCGTTTTGCCAAGAAGCTTCGAACTACAAGCCCACAAACATCAATGTCTAGCTGACTACATGTGAAACACGTGCCTTAAAAGTACCGGTCACAACCACTTCATCTCTCGTGGGCTCTATCTCTTGGACCCGTTCCTATCAGTGCTCGATGGAGAGGAACATATAATGTGAGTCGAAGCCCATTACACAACCATCTTTCTTTTTATATGGCAGCCCAATAATGGTAATTGGGCCAGACATAGCAGGCACGGTTTCGTATCTAAACTAATAAATACCCATAAAAAATGTCTAATGGGCCATGTGCATTAAAGCATGCAGGCCCGAAAAAATACATATGGCTTCGGGTATGGGTAATCCACTTTAGAAATAAAAACTTTATACCCTATTAATACACTTTATTTTCTTAGAAAACATTTAACATATAGGAAGTGTCAAGAAACCATCTCAACTCAATAGTTTAAGTCATTAAGTGAGATTTTAGGATATGATTTATATTATTTTCTAACACATCCCCTCAAGTGAAAGCTCTTTGGACTTGAAACTTGCATAAGCTCATATTACCTTGTGCTTAATTTTTATCAAATAAATAGGGATGATAAGATTCGAACTCGTGACCGCTTAGTCATCAAGGCTCTGATACCATGTCAAAGAACCATCTCAACCCAATAGCTTAAGTTGTTAGGTGAATTCTTAAGATATGATTTATATTATTCTCTAACAGGGAGTTGATTGCACGAACTTTCTAACATAGAGAGCTCATATCATAGAAATTATTTTTTTCTAACAGAAAATATTGATTAAAATAAAAAATAATAAAAATACGAATCAATCATGGATCAAGAACATTATTTAAAAATACATAAATTACAGTAGACATAAATAAATTACTTGATTCAATTTGTTGATAGACTTCATCGTCATCTATCCACCAAATATCTCTCTACTTGGGATTTGCTCTACGCACCATCCTCCTCCTTCAAGTGCTTCTTCAACTGGGAAGCTAAGACAGCATGTTTCATGCTCAGGCTCATCCACAATCATCACTCCTCGAGGTGCATTTTAAGGAGGATCATCTTCTTGAAAGAAAGCCAAGTTCCCAGGGTCATCGATCTTCTTCCACCCAGTCAAATACTTTCTCGTTAAATTCAGCAGCCTCTAATATCATGTAGCTTGAGTTCCAACGCATCGTAATATCCAAGCACATCAGTTTTTTACTTTCACTTTTCATTTTCCCTGCACACTTGTCAAATGAGTTTAGCATAGAAGGAGGAGGCCTCACATGCCCAACTACTGTATTCCGAATTTTAACATTTAAATCATCCAGTTCTTTCAAACCCTGCTCACATGCGTGTATTTATTATCAAAATGTTGGTTTTCCAATCCCTATTTACTCTCTCGAAGACCTATATAATATCGCCATCATCAGATCTTTGCACTATCTACGATAAAAGTTAATGAAAGTCTTGTTCATTCCTCAATTTAACTAGCAAGTGTCAACGTTCTCCTTTGTGATTAAGAATTTAAAAGAGTTTAATATTTTTTTTAAAAAAAATTATAATCAACATTATCAATCCAATCACCCGTGATTAAACACATGCATGTAATTAGCATTTTGAACTGACGTTCAAGTATTGGCTATCGAGCAAATAAACTACGTTGACCCCTCGTTCGTTGCTTGCTTAAGTTTTTCCTTCTTTTTTTAAGTTTCCAATATTTTTTTTTTGCAATAGTAAAATGAGAGGGGACTGCAAACCTAGGTCGCATAACTTAACAAAATTTCTAAAACCCTCAAGTCTCAACAAATGATCTAAAAGGCAGCTGATCACCGATAATTATCATCCTAGCAAGTGCCTTCCTACGTGCTTTTTAAATATATTTTTTGCATGGGAGCCTGGAAGGATTGTGATTTTAGAGTAAACCAGGAGGCAGACACCACCAGGAGTAAAAAATCGATTTTGAATAAGGGTTTTGTTGTTTTTTTTTTTAATATATCATGGCTCAAGATCTTCAAAGAAGAAGAAGCAAGAGAAATTTCTACACTTGCATCTTGAGAGAATAGAGAACGGGGAGTTTGAGAAGGAATGAATGTTGAGAAATGTAGATTGTGAGAGATCGAGAGATGGGGGCGGCTTCTCTTAGGTCTGTTTGAAAAGCGCGAGAGTTCGGATCAGGTCAGGTAGCAAAGAAAAAAAATGGTACTTATAGCTTGGTTGTTTTACATACCAGAATATCTGTAATATCATTGAAAATAATCTAGTTATATATATCTACAAATGAGGTAACCGATATATATATAGAGAGAGAGATCTAGGGAGGGAGAGAAGAAAATTAATAGCTAGAAATTAAGCAAATGAAGCCATAATTAAGAAGGCATTCATCAGGCTTGATCGATATTCTAAAAGTTATGGATCATTTTAGTTGCGTAATTAACTATATATATTTGAGATGGATAGTTAGAACATTGATGAACATGATATCGTTCCAAGTATTAAGACTTGAATAGACCCTATCAAGAATCCAAGAAAGTTAAATGGGGCCAAATTAAGGACCACCCTTAAAGGAGTGTAGTCATAATCCTGCGATGGCAATTGCTAGCTAGCTTTAAAACAGAGTACTCTAATCGCATGGCCCTCACTTTCATCCAACTAACCCTCTTCATGTTTACCTACTCAACTCAGTCGCCATGAATAGAATCCTCTACATCATATGCGCATACCCTCTTGAAAGAACCAGGGTTAGCCGGCCTGTTCCAAACACAGCCTCATCGGTACTTTCGTGTTTTCATGATCATAAGCATAAGTGTCTTTTTATTATCATAAACCAGGTTGGATGTTAATTGAAATTATTTTTTTAATGATTTTAAAAATGTTTTTTTTTCATATTAGTTTGATATATTTAGAAGACATAAACTTTCTTAATCGCCATATCGATCAATCCTTAAATTAATGAGCATATACTCTACAAAAGCATCCATTTGGGATATCATTTAAATAAATTTTTGATATAGCCAGCAGTAAATAATAATGGGTTTGTTATAAATCAAAACCTTCAAAAAAAACAAAAACATCATAATAATAAAAATATACTTAAAATATTTAATTATTTATCTATCTAAGTCCGATCACTTGTCAAAAAAATATTATAGAAAAAACTAAAAAACCTATTAATAATTAATAGAAAGTTATTTTTTAAAATAAAAAAAAACTAGAAAAGTCTATTAGTATTGAATAGAGAAATAAAATTAATAAAACTTCTAAACTAAAATAACAAAAATAATAATCAAGAAAAAATATTTATTTTCTAAAAAGAACTTAATTTCACACAAGTTTTCATTCATAAAAAAAATAAGAATTTTGTATTTGATAACGTGTTTAAAGTACTACTTCTTTATGAAATCCTTTTATAATTGAAAAATAGTAAGATAATGTTTTAGAATTATCATGTCAAAAAAATAAAATAAAAAACACCAATTAATCCTGAAAAAAAAAAGCACTACAATTACCCAAGCACTTGAAATGCATTACCAAACACAATCTGAAAATTATACATTTTCCCTGTTAATGGATCACCGATTTCAAATCAGGATTAATTTCCAAATACCATAATTAAATACATAAGTTTTAATAATATTCACACGATGATTATATCATGTGGACAGGCTTATTGCTCTTAAGTACTCTCTTGTCACCTTGTGCTTGACAACGCCTTAACTGGATAAAGATGACCGTATACATCTTCCATCTTTTATCAAGTAGAAAAGGCATAAAGTGGATGCGAGGCTCATTATACCAGAGATCCTGAGCAGACTTCTTTTCATGAAGGTGCATGCTCATCTCTCCTTGCATTTGGAATTTTAACTACATCAGAGTTGCACGTGCTTTGGAGCGTAAAGAGGAAGGCTGTTGCTAGCATGTCGAGAAGATTATCATGGATTTGGGACCCATGGAAGACCATAATCTTGGTGTACTTAGGTTTCTTCTTTTTAATTTATGGAATTTCAAGTTTACAGTAGAAATTTTGATTACTTGTAAAAACATTTTTAATTGAAGGATTTTTTTAAAATAATAAAGGCATTATCTTTATAGAAAAGATATTAATTATCCTTAAAAAATTTAAATTTCAGAAATATAGATATTTGTTCTGAGTTTTATGTTTGTTAATACTCTGAAATTGAAGTATTTTTATTTTAAGAGATAAGAAATTATAAACCCTTTAATTGAATGGTAATTCAATAAGTATTTATATTATCTGAACCTTATTGTTTTTATATAAAAAAAAAAACCTAAAAAGTACTCTAATACTTTCGACGATGTTAATAGGAGTAAATATATCTTACATGTCGTGAATAAAATAGTAAATATAATAAATATCTCAAGAGATCCTATATACATTTATAAATATAAGAAATCATTATATTAGTATGAATAATTATTCTAAAACTTTAAAATATGATAATGTTTAAATTTTTTAGGTCTAATATATATACCATATATATGTTTTGACTATCAATTTCAAATATTTTAGATGTAAGTATATTTATCAAACTCATTTAATTTTAAAAAAAATATTTGTAAAACCCTCAACAAAAAGTAAACTCATCAATTATGATGGACTCGAAACACATTACAGAGAGACATTCAAACCT
>Ga0307517_10008624_pt1 | contig 14604 bp, 19 predicted proteins | sample 23_EM_MG_FD_194515 | JGI IMG/M metagenome (GOLD analysis project Ga0307517, IMG submission 194515) | Populus trichocarpa ectomycorrhiza microbial communities from riparian zone in the Pacific Northwest, United States - 23_EM | ecosystem: Host-associated > Plants > Roots > Unclassified | place... | reverse complement strand
AGCCCAAAGAAGGGGTGGACAGTATCTAATGTGATATATCAGAGGGACATGTAATTAGATTGTTTATTGTATCACAGTTGTGATGTAATCACATACCTATGATATATCATATTGCCAGATAGGCCTGGGAGATCGCAATCCCAATCCAGACGGGAGTACCATTTTTGACCATATGCTTGTAGCCATGTGGGTTACAAGCTGGATATATAGCTTTGAGTAGGGGCAGATAGGTACCTTTCATTGCACTACGCGACTGGGTGGTCAGACGAGGATGATGGTAGGGAAAAGACAATGGACGCACATTCTGTTGACAGGGATAAGAGGGTAAGCGTTGTTAAAACGCTACTAATAAATAGCCAAAATTTGGCTGGTCCAGGACAATAAAAGGACGAGTCTCATTAATCGGATCCTTTCCAATGTGTTACATTTCTTTGAACGCTACATGAACTACCTCAGGATCAACTAGCGTGCTGCCTCCTTTAGCAATGGCGTCTGCGAATACCTCAGTTCGAGTAACTTCATAATGATACTATGAAATCGTTGACCGTGTAAGTCAGACCAGCTGGTAAGAAAATGGAAAGAACGCGGTTACCTCGACCGATTTCCACCCCGCGATTAATGCAAATTTATTTTCCTTTTCACGGACCAGACTCAGGTAGTGTCCAATCGCCTTGCCAGTGCTTCCGATTGACTCGAAGAGAGACCTTAGGTCAATTTCGCTCTTCCCTTGTCGCAAACTAGCCAAGGCGATCTCCGTAACTGGTGCTTCAATAGCTTGTTCGAGCCCCGATGTAAATGATACTATAATCCCACTGATATCGGAATATGCTCCTTCCAATGCTGGCTGGAACGTGGCGAAAGTTTTTGCATACTCTGCCTCTTTCCCAGCCGCGGTGAAGTGATCATAGCTTTCCCACACTGAGTAAATGTCAGCTTTATATGAATATTATTATGACAGGGGGAGCGCACGGTTGAGAACGTAGGCAATTGTTGGTTGCTCGACCTGCCATCCGAAGTACACCCTGAATACACGCTTTTCAAAAGTTGCACTAGATACACGAGTCATACGACATACCTGTTAAGCCCGGACACCCGCTTTAGCCTCCTCGCAGTCTCGTTGAGAAGCGAATGGTCATCCTGGTAAGCCTTGGTGGCCTTGAACCAAGCAATTTCAACAATGGCCATCGGTTAACGGTATTTGTGATCAGTTATGCAGCTGACACAAACTGGTCGATGTATGAAATGATTTCTTTTTGGTAAATTTATACCCAAGTAACCTTCGGAGTAGGTGGGGACTGGTCACATAAATAATCCAGATAGATCTTATCGATGGGCGGGAACTTGAATATCTCAGTGAACGGCCGCTAATGACAATTAAGTACTTTCATCGAGTCAGGGTTCCGCCGCTGCCAAATCCTCAATAGATAATTATAGAATAGTACACTGGACAGCGGTGACAGATATAATATACAAGAAAAAATATGAGCGAAAAAGCCTCATGGCTTGCAATTAATCATCGGTCCATGGGGAAGTCGCAGTGTGATCGGTGTGAGATCATTTATTTGTAATTGTTTATATGCTAATGAGCAGAACCTCGCTCGTTGACGACCTCTCTCGTTCGTTAGGCCCAACCTCTCCATAGTAGATTCGCAGCGTCCACACACCACGACAATTCCACCGACATCTCACAGCCTATTATTCCATGACTCTTTTCAGTCCCACCTTTGCGACACGCTCTCGGACTCTTCACCAATTGTTTAACGTTCAACGCTGACAGTATGCTCTTCGGATTCCTCCCATCTATTCACTCCGAGTCTGCACCATATGCCGCATCTTCGTCGTTTAGCCTGGAAATCCCACGATGTGTCAGCTGGAGGGGTTTCCAGGGCGCCACCGCCGCCGCCCATGCTTCCCCTCTTCGTTGCCATGTAACCGAACTCAACCACTCCCTGGGATCCCGGAACTTCGAAAGCTGCTAGGGGGCCTTTTATGGTCTTGCGTTGAGGCTTCCCGCTGCATTGATAGCGAAGAAATGCCGCTTCACGTCTTGCTCCGTTGGTACGAGCAATAATGGAATGCATTAATTCCCGGTGCGGTGGGCGAGCTCATTCGTTGAGCGACCATGTTTGCGTTCAATAATCGACACAAAGCCAAGGAGAACGTACGGAGAAGTTTCCTGGTGCTGGGCCGCGATGGATGCTAGCAGTATTGTGTGAAGAAAAAAACGACATGGCTATTTCGTGGTGCTTGGTCGCCATCGCTTTCCGCCGCACCACGCCTCAGGCTTTGCCGGGCTCCGACTCAATCCCCGGGCCTCTCGACTCTTCTATCCCCTTCACATCGCTTGACGCTTACAAGCCAGCTTGGCCTTCTCGAGGGAGATATGTAAGTGTATTAGGAGAGCGATCGAGACTCAAAGTAAGTCTTTGTTTCTTGATTCAATCTGCCTTCGGTGCCAAGATCCGTCCTCTGTTCGTTTCTTATTCTCTCCTTCTTCCACAATGCTTTATAATGATTTGCTCTTCGTATTCCTGGATATGGCGTACCGCCGCGTACGCTACATTTGAATACCTTTTTTCGCATCCTCTCGTGATTGCGTTGTTTTATGGCTTCCGTATTCCCCTTGTGTTTGATAGCTGACTTACCTTTCCTCTCTTGCAGTTATGTGGTTCCCAAAGATTACCTGCCTGTAATCAGCATGTTCCTCGCGAACTCTTCAACAATTCCAACATGTATTGCCACCGGGAATCGCACCTGCCCGCTGTGCGTGTCGCGATCCTCGGCCGTTGGGTGTACATCCTACCTCTAACTCGCCTCATCCATACCGCACCAGTTTTCAACTGGCATATATCCATATTTCTGCAAAGTCCTTACGAGCGACTTTTTTTTTTTTTTTTCTTTTCTGTTTCTTTTTTTCGCACGCGGTCCTTTCGACCCATCAATAGTCCGAGCGCCGAGTCATCCACCCCACAACTCACGGTGGCGCCTCCCGTTTGTTCTTGATAAATTAAAGTTTCTGTTCCATACCAGGTTGCGCTTACCTGACCCTCCATCCATGGAACTTCCGGCCAACTGCCCATCGACCACCGTATTTCAAGTTCGATACGAGATGTAACCACTTAAACGAATGAGATACAAGGAGAGTCGTCGAATGTGGGTGGTAGTAAGTAGATTTTTTTTTCTTCAATACCCTGTTAGATATGTTTCTGGTGCTCACATCATGATCCCGTCGGCAGAATGCGTGGGTTGTAAAACCAAGACAAGGCAGCTCCAAATATTTTTCGCGACCACATTGCAGCTTTCTTCTGGTGTTGGGCATTGAGCATTGGGTAGTTGGACATGGAAGACGACAAACGCAAATTGCGAGTTGGATGGACGTGATTCCAGCGTGGCCTTCCTGTGAGCTTTCAATCGAAACGGGAAGTGTATACGGAGATGGGATGTTTTTTTTTGGCAAGCCAGAAGGTGAATTCGCGGGGAGTGAGTTCGTGAACAGTGAGTACGTCGAATCGGTGGTCGAAGTAATACTCAAACCCGGCGCATCCATCGCTGATGCGTCCACACTGTAGTTCTCAAAGCAGGATCGTAACCCGTGCGTACCAATTTCTGTGCTACCTTCATGGAATGAACTTTCTGTAGCTGGGCTTTCGCGCGTTTGTTTCTCCAAGGCGTTCCGCTTCCTGTTATCATTTTTCTGCGTGGATCCATATTCTCTCTGTGTGTCCATCCTCTCCTGCGCAGCAAGTTCCTCTTGTCGTCACTTTTGCTTTTTGCCCAGTCTATTCGCTATCTCACAGTTGTCACACGGCCAATCCCGTCGACCAACTCAAACAGTGCGCGGTCACCCAACACGTTCAGGGCGAGACATGGAGCGGCGACATCAGAAAGTGCGGGTAATCAGAATGGCAGAATCTACGTGGTGGAGCGACGCGTCTGGCGTATGGAAGAACTCGCTGGGTGGAAAGGAATTTGCGGGATGGTATGCTGTAGCACACAATGCGCTCGTCGTCAGTCCAGTCACTGCCTAACCTTTCCTGCAATAATAAGTAGGAGCCAGACGCACATCTCTACTGGTACGCCGCATAATTGGCATATATCATACACCCTCGCTTGACATGGACCTCGACCGCTCCAGCCGCTTTGGTTGGAAAATACTCTGGTCACTACAGAAAGTTGGATTTGTTCCCGACGGCCCGGATGCTGTATTCGATTTTCTGGATCCTGTGCAGGCCATCTGTGGTGTCCATATCATCCCCAGCTTCCTGGAAGGCCTTACAGGCGACCTTCTAGAACCATCGTTTGCGCGCCTCGAGCATAAAGGAATTTTTGTCTGGCGCTGTTACTACGTGAACATGTAAACTTCCTTTCTCATTTCTTTTGACCCCGCCCACCAAATTTTATAGATTTGTTGATCGCGATATGTTCAGGCAATATCGAAGTTACAGCGAACAAGTTCAGGGTCGATAGCATGATAAACGCACTCTGCGGCCTCGATGTGGTGCGTTAGATTATTTCACTTTGAGCCTTTTAAAACCTGAATTATTTATTTATTCGAACCAGGATAGTTACCAATGTTGGTATCGGCATTTTAAAACCTTTCCTCGGAAGTACGTCCTTAATTCATACACCACTCTACTTACCGGGCAGAATATTATTTCTACGAAACAGCGACCGTAGCAGAGTGGGATCGTACATTCAGAATCAACAGTCATGTTATTATGCTTTGCTACCAAATAGCCGCCAGGCCGATCACAGTCCAAGGCCGTGGTGGGAGGATTGTCGCGAGAAACATATTTCTCAGATAGTACTCCCAAGCCAAGAGGCAATGCAGGTGCATGCTCCATGGCCGGCAAAAAACGCCCCTCGCAACAAATCAAGTCATATCCAAACTTGATGTGATGTATCGTCCACAGCCTTCCCAGCCTACGGCTCATATTCCGTGAGGAAGTTTGCTGTCCGCGCGATGACCCAGTATGCTGGTAAGATAGGACTCCCATACTCATCAACCTACTAGTAGGTGACTTTTCTCATTGTTCCTCTTATCTGCGAACAGCTACTGCCAAGTTTGGAAAGTACCGAAACACCCGTCAATGCTTACTGCCTGGGAAACGTTGACACCTATGAGTTCGTCGTCGCTCAACGTGTGTTCGCGAATGCCCTTTTTCTTACCTTTGGAAATCAAGTGCACAATGCTTATGATCCCTATCATCGCGGAAAAGATCGGTGTAGATCCAGAAGCCATCAAGAAGCAGGTGAGAATCTGCAACATTCCTCCTCCTGGTGGTATTGTGTACCTTCTGCGAATGATTGTTTACTATCAGGTCTCTGCTAGTTCGATATCGCTGCTGTGGTGGGATATCATGAAGATTCTTCAGCTGTGCAAGGCTGGTATTCCACCTTGCTTCTGCCGAGTCACACTTCATCACAGGTGCGGTTCGTATCCATTACTTGGACATTATCTCGGACGAATTTCATTACTAATTAGGGAAAAGTGTACGCTTCATGTTCTGATTATAAATATAAATTATCTGCGATACATAGAGGTGTCATCTTTGATTGACGAAGTAAGCCGTTTCATTTGTGTCGTTACAATTGGTGAGACCTTGGTTCTATGGACGTTCTTCAATTCAATTGAAAATGTATCCTCCGAGGTCGGCGGACTGATGACGCATTTCTCTGGCTATTGTTGTAGAGTCACATTTCGGTTGTAGCGGCCGAACGGCTGCTCACAGCGTAAATGCTTCTATACGACAAGTGCACTTAATGCACTGCTCCGCTAAATAATGGTGCGTGTTGTTTCTCTCTCTGCCTTGGATGCCTTTTTTTTTCTTGGCGTGGATAAATTAGATGAGCCGCGACGGCACTGGCCAAAAGCGGCCTTATCTCTGGGGCTGGTTACTACGTGACTCCGGGTAAGGTTAGTGGGGTCCAACCTAACCCTGTGTTTTGCATCTAGATCACTGGAATTAGATTGGTTATTCTGCCACCTGAGATAGCAGAACTGGAGATCCTTTCCGGCGAGTAAGAAATGGTCCCTCAAAAAAATTTAATCACAATAAACTTCACAACCTGGCATGTCGTATTCCAGTGAAAAGAACAATCGGTGAATGAGATACAGCCCTCATACACCGCAGGAGCCAAGATGTCCGTGCAGGGTCTCGGCCTGGCCCATCTTTGATAGAACACATTCCTGGTTGAGGCAAGGAAGTGGATCTGATCCTTTTACCCCGTTCTTCAAGCTTCTTGGCCAGAACGGTGATTATTTCAGCTCTCCGAGCGGGGGGATCTACAGTCCCACCGGCATCCCCAAATCGGAAATTGGCAGACTAAAGTCGTAGTGTCACGCGGAGTCAGGGAACGACATTTCTTTAACCACCGGCGACGTCATCATTTGGTATACAGGGTACGTGTTCTTCCCAGAGTTACCGTCGGTTCTACAGCATTTTTACCGATGACACTTCCCGCCGGATAAGCCCTGTCTAACGCATTTTCAATCATGGTAACGCCTCCCTTGTCTAAGCGTCAAGTTGGCGACCTGTCCACTGCCCATGCGGCGTTTTGGCGGCGTTACATATCCGCGAGGGGTTCAAGAACAGACACAGAAACATTTCCTCGAAAAGCATTTACGATGGAAATTCTCAAAAAGACTGAAGGGATCCAGGTTGGCCACTTACTACTTGATGACGAATTCTGATGACAAATTCACGCACAGCGACTTCCAACTGTTTGTAGCTTTCCATCACAGTGAACACTTACCAAAATATCTAACGCAAGTAATTAGGGCTTCCTTATGGCCATGGTGATCTTAGAACCGGATATGGGAGAGTTATAGACACTTTCCTAGACAATGGACGTGCTGTACTCCCGAGATACGCTAACCACAAGACATTTTTCGATCACTGGGAATGGTGGTACTTAATCGAGTAGATACGTAACCCAGGGCCACAAGATTTTGCGTCATAGAAACTCGGTGTGATTCACTGCACTACCGCATGATATTGTGCACGGTACCCGGCTAACGAAACGAAAGAATGGTTACGAGAGCTGTGTGGGGAGATCATGACGGGGATTGTTTAAGAGAGTGTGACGTAGACAATCTGCGCTCCTTACAGTAACCTGTAGAAGGTTGTTACACAGCCAGGGTGGGGAGAAGTCAATAAATTGTGAAAATAAGTTTGGAATTAATTCGGTTATACGAGCTCCTCTCCTTCAAGTGCTGTAAAGCCAGAAAATACAATTTAGTAAAATTGTACAAGTTGTGTAAATTAGATACGTACTCGGTAGAGACCAGCGAGAAAACCCATCACCAGAACACTTATGGTTCCTGAGAGTCCTCTCAAACGAGAAAAACTTACGGCAGTGATCGCATGACCATTTGCACTCCCGTCCATGTTTAGTTACTTCGTGGCGCATGCGATCATGCTGCCGAGAGAAAACTTCTGAGCATCCCATCGTGCAACGGAAATGTCGTCGAGCCTTAGCCTCATGGGTGCGCATATGTGTTCTTTGAGTATGTGAACTGATGAATCGGCGATCGCACCCAGGATGAAGGCAGGCTACCCGACGCCTGCGCGCTTTCTTGACGTTAGGCGATGACGTTTCTGGGGATGGGGGTGAATGTGCCGATGATTCGTCCGTGTCGGGGACAATACCTTCCCTTGGAGAAGATGCACTTGTAGAATCTGGTGAGGGATGGGTCGTAGAGGTGGGTAGGCTAGGGCAAGAGAATGCGTCATCTTGCCCCAGGCGGTCCGAACTTTGTTGGGACACGAACTGAAATTCTGTTGAAATGCCAGCACCACTGAAGTCGGGGCATTCTAGGATTGAGAATGAGACGCGACCTCAAATAGCATTTAATAGGACCCACCTTGCAGGGTGGATTGTGCATCACTACACATGCTGAATCCTTCAGTATGATTCAAGTCCATTCCGCGATTCTCCGTTGCGCGAAATGCAACCGAGTTGTTGAGCCCTGACATAAACGAGCCGCACCAGCCCGGAACCCATGTATTGAAGTTGGCTGCTATACTCCTTTATTTTTGGTTCTAGTTTCAAGTAGGATAGACACACCTGGTTCTAAGTCTCCCGTTTCGTGAGATGAGGTGTAATTCTCTAATGGTATGTTAGAATCCCTGGAAATATGATTAACCTGGAGCTCACCCGAGGAGAGACAACTCGACCCGGCTCCTGCGTCTTTCTGGCCGTTTTGCGGAGGAGCTGCTAAAGCAAGAGGAGCCTCGAACGAGGTGAATACAGACAGAGCATTGCCTCCATCCTCCTCAGTCATCTCAAAATGAACAGATAAGCCAGAAGAGTGATCTTGAGTGAACCCAGGCTTGGACGGCTCGGGCTTGAGTGTCAACGCTATCCGGCCATCCTTAGAAGATATCTTTGCCAATACTCGCAAGCGGCATAACTCTTCCACGGGAAGAGTAAGCGACATCCTGATGAGTGGACAATATGACGGTGAACGCTAGGAGCCAACCTGGAGGAGCACAGTGTGTCGAAACGTATAGAAGTCAGAAAGTAAAGCGCTGACAACTTAGATACTTATCTGCGAAATTCTGCTGGAAGCATGATGCAAATTTCCATCTGATCTGCCCGGGGTAAAAAGTCGAACACTTACTCGCAATACAGTGTCGGACAGATAAACGCGACCCATCCATAGAGCCATCTATTTTTAGGCTACGACCAAGAGCTCTTTCACTTGAAGTTGTACCGGACAACTGGGTCCAGATATCCTTAAAAATTACCGATGTTTTTCCTTGTCACGGGATCAATGTACATGATCACATGATGCCGCATTCGCATCAGTAATGGTTTGGTAATAGTCAAGTCCACGTTGGAGTCTGGACGTTGCTTGTAAGTGACCTTTCCTGTCATACAAGTCAAATGACCCTGTATTTGTGCACTGGAGGAGCACCAGGGAGCACAGCTTGTGATATCGATGTAACACAGGACGAACTTCAATGACCTGCTCACACAGTCGTTAATTTCACTAGTGTCTCATAGTTGCGAGATCTATTCTGCTGTTGGATAAACATTCCAGACTTAAAATGGGTTATTAATTATTTACCAACTTGTACCCATCCCATATTCTCTCCACAAATTTATAACGAGGGGTGAACTTTCCAACTTCTTGGATGACCATCGTACCTTCCCTGGGGACCTGCCAGCCACTTCGCAGTGTAGTTACAGCTACCTTGTCATGTTATAACAGTCCAGTATGATAGAAGTAATATTATGGCTCCAGGGCGCATATTGGTAAATCTGATTTACTGATGAACGTGCCCTGGACTTTGACCTTCCCTCTAATTAGTAATTAGTCCCACAGCAGTGAGGCTTTGACAAGGAAACGCGAAAGATGTGACAAAACGATGAAAAATTTGACAGATGTTGGGGGACTAGACAGGAGGTAGGCCGGGACTGTGTGGGGCGAGACTGTGTGGGGTGACGTCAGTATTCCTGATCTGAACTGCCCGGGGTAACGTCATTTATTTATGTCAGTGTTTAGACTATCGATTGGGATCTACCCTGGACTCGGTTCCGTTTCCGTCCCGTGAAGATTTGGGACCTGAAATTTCGGGGGTTCGTCGATTGGGCGAATGACAGAACTTCCTGAGTAGTAAACACCGTTTTTAATTTTTATTGTGCGGGACACTTGTATGCAATGGTCAGAATAAAGAGATTTGTTTGCCCACAATACAAAACCCTGAGAGAATATGATTATTGCCGCTTTCAAAAAGGCTGGCGGTGGGTCACAATCGATTCGCGTCACACACGACAAATCTTCCGAGCTCAAAGTTCTGAACAAACTATCTCAGGATACGGTTGTACAGCGATCATTTTTGGTGCGTTATGATTGTGTCGACAATTAGATATGCGCCCTACCTTATACTATTTTGTTGAGCTTTAGTGGTGTTCGGAAATGGGGGCCTTGATTTTACAGAACATGAACTTCCGAGACAACGGCCCGGTAAAAAATTGTAGTTCTTTCAGAAAACAGTTCTCAGGTATTCAAGAGAGTGTACCCCATAAATAAATTGGTAAATATCAATGCTGTACAAACCAAAATTCACATAGGTGTTTCGGATGGTGTGGGTCATGGGTTCAACCAGCTCTTCAGTCACTTCCATCACCCACATTCATTAACATCCTGACATTTGACATTGCTCACACGTAATTAAAGCTGTTTTCTAAAAGAATTTTTCACCGCGCCGTTGTTTCGGAAGTTCATGTTCTGCAAATTCAAGACCCTCATTTCCGAACACCCAACGAACACCACTAAAACTCAACAAAATTGTATATTTTAATGTGGGGAGCATATCTACTCGTCGACAAAATTATAGCGCATCCAAAATCATCGCTGTACGAACACCGGATCTTGAGAGAGTTCTCTCAGAACTTTTGAGGTTGGAACATCCGTCGATGTGACCCGGCAAAACCGCAATAAAATTCACAGCAGGTGACCCACCTCGTCACCAAGTACTAGCTAACAATGTTCCTACCGAGGCCCCCCAAGGTTCCTTTGTTTGTAATAAGTGCTACATATGTCTCGGTGGCTGGGATCGTTGCCCCTCGTCTCTCGATTCGCACAGAAGTTGTCGCCACGAACTTTGTACGAACTGACGAAATTTCTAAATCCGAGATTTTTTCCCCTCCCTGTGAACCACCGTAACGGCGGGTATGCGATCTACTCAACCACGACGATCAATCTATTATCTAAATGAGGTAGGGGAAAAACAGAAGAAGGATGCTCCCATACCCGTCTCCGGCTTTATCAAAGTCTACCACCTTAGCAAAATCTCTCGCATGAAACGGAACTGTATTGTGAACCAAATACTCCAGGTGGAAAGAAGGGCGCGTAGACAAGGAGTTGGCTTGTTGATGGGCCCGTTAAGGAAGGATGTCGTATAAGGGTGATAAGGCATCGCGGGGTCTATGTTGATCTGGACTTGAGGAAGAGGGTGGTTGATAGGATCAATGTTGTACCGCTTAGTCTGCATATGTTGGAATTAGTACACAAACATTTTAGTTTGCACATTTGAACACTCACAACCAGCGACCACCAAGCCTACGGTTGAAAAAAATAAATTCGAGGCGACGGCGTTGGAGAACATAATACACTCACATTACCACCCATGCCGTATGGGATGTTGAGCACCAGCTTGCGAATTTTCTCGTTTTGCCCAAGCACTGGGTCGTTAAAAAATTCCCGTGCGGCCGCTACATAGTTATCCTCCGCCTGTTTGATCTCCTTTCTGATTTTTTCCTCTGCTTCAGCAGGGATTAATCTGTCGTTACGCTGAAGCAGAGTTAGAATGTTATTGGTGGCAGTATCGGTGAGGTATTCCCTAGTTTGAGAATGTCAAAAAGACATCACCACGACGGATAAGTCACTACGCACTTGGTGTAGCTGATGAGATCATTCGTGAATGCGACATGGACTAAGGTTGATATTGGCGAAGGAAATATAAGGGGAATGACATCAAGGCTCACAACCGGCTACATCTTCTAGACGCTTGACAAGAGGATGAGCGAGCTCCTCGTCTGTGAGGTCAATGCTCGCAGCATGTCGAAGACATGCCCACATGAAGTACTGACCAAAAATTAGCCGAGTAAATGGCGGAAAAAAAAGTGAGGCACTGCTCCTACGTTGGTTCGACGAGCGCCAACATATTGATCAAAGTTCTGGTATGGAATCTGACCATGGGAGCTGTCAAAGTGAAGCGTGAACCCATTATCCAATTAATATGAAAAGTAGGCTTACTCAAAATATTCGAGTGTGATTTTAACGAATTGGCGGAAGGTTGTTGGCGTGGATGTCCTCTTAATTTCTCTCCAACACTTGTCAATTGCCAACTCGGCATAGTTATTTTCAGGCTTCTAGGGTAACACCTTCGACGAAAGGATGGAATTAATTTCAAAGCCAGACGAACCCTGGTACCCGCAGTGAGTGCCTTCAAGATTGGTAGTAAGTGGAGGTTGATGTGTCGATCAAGGTCTTCGTCCAAGCAGAAAAGCAGAGTGATAAGACGGCATATCCACAAAAGCTTCTCGCGGTCAGAAAAAGGGAAGCCTGAACGGTGAATCAGTCTATTGAGAGTCGCTTGAAAAATACACAAGCTTACACATGGGTGCCATCAGTAAACACACCAAGTGGGCCTATCGATATGAGTTTAGTAAGAAAAACCGACCGGCATCAACGTGATGTAGCCTTTCGAACCTCGGCTTGGAATTGTTTCAGGGTCATCGTCGTCCACAAGGAAATGTGACGAGTGTGACAGGACAATCAAAATTTTGGTGTTCCTGACAGTGATAGTAGGAGTGTAGGAGTCAGAAGCTCCAAGCGGTTGGCACGTCCGTGGCTAACCCACGTATATCGAACGGCCGTATCTTGAAGTACTTCAAATACGGCATGTAATTTGCATGGAATCATCTCCAGTACCTATCGGAAGCATACAGCTCATTTCCTTCCTGTAAAGATGAGAACGTTGGAAGCAAAATGCTTGGCACTCCTATCTCTTCTTGCTTCTGGCGCGTCCGCTGCGAGCTTCCTCGACACCTGCAAGGAAATTAAGCGAGCCATCTCCCCTGGTTCAGAGGTTTTCTACCCTGGTTCATGTTTTCATCGGTTTTCTTTCGCCAGGCTTAGCACTGACGCAAACCCCCGTTAGGATCACCTCAGTACAGCGCCGATAACCTTCACGCCTATTCGTCAAGCACTCAGAATGCCACTTGCAGCGTCGAACCTGGGACTCCACAAGATGCAGCTAAGATCGTATGTAGTAAAGACATTGTCGTTCTCTATTCAATTTGCTAACCCCACATCGAGCAGCTCACTATCGTTGGTCAAGCGCGAACTCCCTACGCTGTCAAATCCGGAGGACACGCCACCAACCCAGGCTGGAGCTCTACAATTGGCGTGCAAGTCTCCATGTCCCGCTTCAACCAGACTAGCTTCAACCGTACAACTGGAACCGCCAAAGTTGGTACTGGTCAAGAGGGAGAGCAAGTATACCAGGCACTGGAGCCTTTCAACGTCTCCATCGCTGCTGGTCGTGTCGCTGGCGTCGGCATCGGCGGATTCACTCTAGGAGGAGGCTATTCTTGGGTCACGAACCAAGTTGGGCTCTCTTGTGATACTGTGGTCGAGTTCGAGGTTGCACTCCCCACCGGCAAGGTCGTGACCGCCACTAACACTTCCAACGCTGATCTCTTCTTCGGTCTTAAAGGAGGGGGGAACAACTTCGGCATTGTGACAGCCATTACATACACAGTCATCGAGCAACCTGCAGTTTGGGGAGGACTTGTCGTCGTGAACGGAGACGGTAACATAACCAGCCTCTCCCAGGAGATTAGCCACTTCCAGGACACAAATGCCGACCCCAAGGCTGTTGTCGGAGTAACTTATGGTTTTGATCCATCTTTAGGAGGTAATTACTCCTACACTCTGACCATTGAAGGTCCTAAGTTAATCTATGGTATCCGTCAGGTCTCTTCGTCTCCCTCTTCTATTACTATCATGGACCATCTCCTCCTTCCGGAACCTTCGATCGTCTCCTTGCCATTCCGGCTATTTCAACGTCACTTAGCGTTACCTCTCTTACCAGATTGGTGAGCGCCTTTGTTGCTGTACCCCCGGGCGCACCCAGGACTCTTTGGCGCTCAATTTCAATTAATAACTATACTGTCCCTGTCCTACAAGAGATCGCCACACAAGTGAAGGCAAGTTGAATTGAAATAATTTTCATCTGCCGAATATGCTAACGATATTCTTCTTTTGTCCCAGACTCACGGGGCAATCGCATTCAACCACTCGGCCGTTTCTTTCACTATGGGCGTTGAGCCTCTCCTTGACACCATTTTCGACCACCAGGTCAACGGACCGGCAGCATTCTTCCATGTTCCTGGCAAGTTCCTCGCACCTTCACTCGTTGAACTCTACTGGACCGATGCCTCGGAAGATTCTTTCATGCATGACCTACTAAAGTCAATCCAAACCACTGTCCGGGACTTTGCTGCTTCCACAGCAGGTGGTTTACAGCCCGTCGAGCCTCCTGAAGGTATCCTCTATCCTAACTATGCTGCATTCGACACCCCACCTTCCCTTCTCTTCGGACCCAACCTGCCGAGGTTGAGGTCGATTCAGAACAAGTACGATCCACAGGGAGTCACTAACCTGACTTCAGGGTTCAAGTTTTTCTGAGAGGCTCCATTATATTTTGTCGCTAATTCATAAAAAACATTCTTTGATACATTCTTTGATATCTTTTAAAACATACTTACATTTACATACTTCGAGTTTATATTGCATTTTTCTTCGAAAATCTCCGAACTACAAATAAGAGATTTTTCCGCGATGTGTTGGAGTCAAAATATTTATGTGGTCCTGAAAGTTAGCATCGTATCCATGAAGAAACGATCACCGGCGCCACGTTGACCACGAGTGAGCCACTGCAAACTAGTTTTCTTTCTTTTATCCATGTCGGCTAAATTGATCTATACGCATCATGATTACTACTCAGAAACAAATGGCGTGTGCAAATCCACAACAGCTTCCAAAGGACAACTTAAACAGGGGGGGGGGGGGGGGGGGGGGGG
>Ga0307517_10008623_pt1 | contig 14605 bp, 10 predicted proteins | sample 23_EM_MG_FD_194515 | JGI IMG/M metagenome (GOLD analysis project Ga0307517, IMG submission 194515) | Populus trichocarpa ectomycorrhiza microbial communities from riparian zone in the Pacific Northwest, United States - 23_EM | ecosystem: Host-associated > Plants > Roots > Unclassified | place... | reverse complement strand
CCCGTCCCGGGTTCGACCCTCTATGTGCACGCCTGTCACCCCCGCGGTGCCTTACCTGCTCCTGGGCTTGCAGGATGTCCAGTGGACCGTGGGGAATAGTCGTGGTGCGCGTAAGCTGGCCCGGACACCCCACGTAAATCAAAAAAAAAAAATAGAAAGGTAAACATTATTTTTGTAACACTATTAATTAAAACCTTTCATTCTAATTGAAAATCCAAAATAACTAACCGAATAGTATTGACGACTTTAAAATTAATTCAAAAACTACGTCTAATGATAGCTATGTGTATGTATTATGTATCTATATATATGTGCAAGGTTAAAGAAAAAAAAAAAAAAGAAGTTTAGATGAATCCTATACGAAATCAATCCCCATCAATGCAATCAAAATCCTTTCGAGAAATCAGAATTAACTTTTAAATACCTACAATATTCGTTGATGAATTGCATGAACATTGTAATTTGTTAATTTCAATTTATGAAAATTAAAAACAAATAATATGCATCAGGGTTTCATTGTAGCCTCATACTCGTTACCTTGTTGATTAGAACAATATAATGGTCAATTTGCAATTTATTAACAAAATCAATTATTTAACTATCTATTTCGGGTAATATTGTTGTTTTAAAAGGTCCACAAGTAATTATTAGATTTATATCAAACCAATTACAAGATATATAAATATAGCTGCGTGTGTGAAATCATACATATTTATCTTTTCCTCACATATTTCAATTTCATCAAGCATCATCGAACCAAATTTAAATCATATGACTAAAATGTGGCAAATAGCCTTACCTATCTAAATTTAGAGAACAATTATATTTTCAAAGATTTATAGTTAGCACTAGTTTTGTTTTGCGTGCTCCACAATAATGTTCTTACTAGCCTTTTTTTATATGTAAACATTAATCATAATCTCACGATGTATAAGATAACCTGGTCGAAACCCGACTTGAGTAAAAACAAATCCAATAAATGAAATTCTTAACCGACTTTATTTTTGTAAATGTAAGAAAAAGGGGTAGGCAATGGGAACTCTTCACTAATGTTAAGTTCGACCTAACGGCCAACCTTGAAACATTCCAACTTGATTGCTTGCATAGCTCGAACTTCGAATTAACTGCATGGGAGTTTGCTCGTGTGACCAAGTTGATTTAATGAGGCTAAAGACAACCCAAATGATCAATAAAAAACGTGAGTCAACTTTAACAAAAAAAAAAATCAGAATGCTTATGGAAATATAAAAATTACTCTTACCACATCCTTTCAATGACTTATAAGTTATTGATTTTTTTTGTTAGGAGAAAAACATCATAATAGGCCTATGCTAGTCCCTAGAATAAAGAGACTTGTTGTCCTAGCTATTAAGAGTTTAATCAAAACATCGCCATCTTGATGAATTTTTGAACTCATTTAATTTTAGGGAAGCACAAACATTAAGGAGTTTGGATTGAAAATGAATCAAATCATATGAAATTTGAGATAATACCCTCGAAATTCTTTTCTAGCATTTGAATTATAACATGAGTAAAAATATGAAATTTTTCTACCATCAAATTACCTGCAATAATACTAGCTTGATAAAAAAAAAGGTATGTTTAATAATAGAATTAATATAAGATAAATGAAAGAATAAGCAATGAAAAGTATGCTTTAATGCATATTGCCAGGCATCTAAGAAAATTCCAAGTTGTGAAGCAATGGAATGGGGGCTTAAAAGGTAATATGATGGCTAACTTGCTGCAAGAATCCATGAAGAGGTCATAGAGGAGCTTGACAACACATATGCAAACTGAATGATATTGCTTTTGAAAAGGAATGTCCACTATAATTTTTGAATATCCATACCTTAAGAGCTCATTTTCTATATAAAAAAAAATGGAATGAATTTGTTGCTACTACGAAAAAGAGCGCATATGGTTGTCTGCTTGGTTTTCTTTTTTTTCTCTTTTGTTTCTCCCCCGTTAAATTTCTTTTCTTTTTTCTCCTTTTTTTTTTTAAGTATGCATATATCCTTTTATCCGAGTTCCTTTTCTTTTTCCATTCTCCCTATTAACAATCATACAACAACTGCAGCAAGCAACAACATAATTTCTCTTTCATCCTCATACAGCTCCATAACACCTTTGCAACAGCAACAGAAAACAGTAGCAAAAGACAACAGCAGCACAACAGGAGACAATAGCAGCAACGACACAACACCTCCATCCTCGTTAGCAACCAATCTTAATTAACTCCTATCACGCCAACATCCAGGATTGTAGGGACAATTACTTCAACGGCTACTATTCAAAATGGTAATCAATCATACATGGAAACCATATTTGTGGCAGATCAAAGACAAACCAATAAGGAATTAACAGTTATCTTAAAGAAACCAACAACTACTTATAATACATGGAAACTACAGTTCTGGCAGATCAGAAACAAATCAATCTATATAAATAAGGAATCTTGCAATCATAGAAAGAAATAAAGTTACGGAAAGGCAATAGTGTAGTGTGCTCATGTCTGTATTTTATTGTAATAGCAACAAATCTATCTTCTTCATCTACTGTCTACTCTTTATTTTTTTTCTCCCTTTGTGCATCTTTTATTTTTTTTCTCTCTTTTGTGTTTATTCTCTCCCTCAGTTATGCTTCTTTTTTCTTTTGATCTCTTCTCAACCAAAATCCAGTCTCTCTTTTATTGGCCTCAAAGAAGGACCTAGAACTTCCTCCTTTAGGTATATATCTTCTATCCTAGTTCATTTTCTTTCTATTTTCTCCTTTTATGCATCTTCTATTTTCTCTCTTTATTTTTTTGTTTTTCTTCTCTCCTTAATTCAACTGTATTTTTTCTTATTTTGGTCTCCCATTAACCAAAATCTGGCCTCTCTTTTGTTGGCCTCAAAGAAGGACCAAAAACTTCCCTCCTTTGAATATTTAACACTTATCCTAGTCATCCATCGTTCCCTGTACTACATTTCAATTGGTTGTTCCTATCCCATCTTTGCAACAGGGTTCAAGTCTTGAAGATGGTGTCTTCTTGTGGTTTTATTACAGCTAATACATGTAGCAGATTGTAGCAGATTGTAATTATCTCAAATTGTAATTATCTCCTAAAGAGTTGTGATTAGAACTCTTAGTTGTTCGGTTATATTCCATGTCTATCACTTACAATATTTATCTCCTATTTTTCAGGAGATAAACCTGTATAAGGGACTATAAAGAAACCATATGTTCTTGTATTCAAAAGTATGAATTAAAAAAACATGAAATAGATTCCTCAATTCTATATGGTACTAGGAGGTTTTCTAAAAATCCTTGCAAATCCACTAAATCAAATTACCCCTCAATACAATGACTACCGAATCATCCTCTCCTATTGCAAACAAACAGTCTGGCTCATCTAGATACTGTACTCATTATGGAGACACTGGACACACTAAAAGCCGCTGCTATGACTTGATTAGATATCCTGAATGGTGGGATCCTTCCAAGGCTCCAAAAAGTAAAGGCAAGACTCCACTTGCAACATCATCTGTCTCCACCGCCATAGCTGAAATGTCTTCACCTAATACTAATGCTACTGCATTACACATCTCCTCAGAATCACTAGGTAAGTCGTTTGATAAACCTACACCTATTGGATCTTGTGCATGGATTATTGATTCTGGATCAACTGATCATATGTCCTTTGATACTTCCTCCCCTGTCTCTAAATTAAAACCATCTGAAAAATATGTTGTGTCTACAACAAATGGAACTGAAGCCACAGTTGTTGGAAAAAAATTCATTTTCTTTAAATAAACTAAATTTAGACTCTATTCTTATAATTCCTTTCTTAATTTTAATTTGATATCTGTCTCACAAATTACAACTTCTTTGAATTGTGTCGTGATTTTTTTGCCTAACCATTGTGTTTTCAAGGACATCAAGACAAGGAAGATGATTGGTTGTGGTACTAAAAAGGGGAAGCTATATTATCTTGATCTCACATCATCTACCTCAAGTGTATTGGCTTAGTCATTATCAGTTACCAGTTCAACATCTACGACTAATATTTGGTTGTGGCACAAGTGATTTGGACATGTTTCATTTGGATATTTAAAACATTTGTTTCCTGAATTATTTTTAAATGCATCTCCACCATTATTTAAATGTGAAACCTGTGAATTAGCAAAGAGCCACCATGCTCCTTTTCCACCAAGTTTGAATAAAAGTCCTTTGCCATTTACACTTATACACTCTAATGTTTAGGGGCCTACAAAAGTTTCAACTCTGAATGGATCACGTTGGTTTGTCTCCTTTATTGATGATCATAGTCGGATGACTTGGGTATGTTTGATGAAAACAAAGCAGGATGTGTGCTCACTCTTTAAGCAGTTTTATTCAATGGTTGATACTCAGTATAAAACTTCAATTCAGGTCCTTCGCATTGATAATGGTAGGGAGTTTGTCAAATCATGAGATGAAGCAATTTTTACATGGTCAAGGCATAATCCATCAAACTACATTCCTTTATTCCCCTCAACAGAATAGGATTGCAGAAAGAAAAAACAGACATCTTCTAGTTCGAGCCACACTATTTGAAGCCAATATGCCCCTTCATTATTGGGGCAAATCACTTACAACTGCTTTGTGTATAATAAACCATATTCCATCCTGCAGCTTAGACTTCCATACACCACTTGATACATTAAACCAAAGTTTGTCCTCACCACTCATACCAAACCTGCCCCTAAAGGTCTTTGGTTGTACTGCTTTTATACACATACCAAAACATACCCGTCATAAACTTCAACCATGTGCTCTCCGATGTGTTTTTGTTGGTTATGGTCTCCATTAGAAAGGGTATCGGTGTTTCCATCCACTAACTCATAAATTATATGTCACCATGGATGTACAATTCCATGAACACCAGATGTACTTTCCTGCAACAGCAACTACAAATCAGGGGGAGGAAAGTCTTAACTTGTAGTCTTTTAACCATCAAATTGAGAACATAAGCCACACTTTAACTGAACTTGAACCACCCGAACAAGAACCAGCAGAACCAGAACATATCGATGCAGCAACTGAGCCAACAACACTTGAGCTTCAACCACCAACAGTACTTGAGCTTCAACCATGTGATCATCCTAATATAGCTGAACCAAATGTATCACAACAACAATTATCTCCACTTGATGCTTCCATTCCTCATGAGTCACCATCAACTGATGAATCACAGGTAAATCCTGAACCTCCACTTCGAATACTTCTTAACTGTATCACAAGATGAATTTCTAGAGTTAGTTATGAACCTATTCGTACTTCTACCCCTAAATACCCACTAAATAATTATGTATCTTACCATAGGCTATCAAAGGCATGTGAATCATTTGTAAATCAATTGTCTACTATGCATGTTCCTAATAGTGTGCAAGAAGCTATAAAGGATCCTAGGTGGAAAAATGCAATGAATGAAGAAATGAAATCTCTCCAAAGAAATGCAACATGAGAGGTGATTGACTTACCTACAGGAAAGAAACATGTGGGATGTCGATGGATTTTTTCAGTCAAATACAAAGCTGATGGTGATATTGAGAGGTTTAAAGCATGACTTGTGGTCAAGGGATACAGTCAAACATACGGGATTAATTATACATAAACTTTTGCACCAGCGGCTAAAATAAACATAGTTCGTATTCTCTTGTCATTAGCTGTAAATTTTGATTGGCCACTACATCAATTTGATGTAAAGAATGCATTCCTGCAAGGGAATCTCTAAGAAGAAGTATACATGGAGTTGCCTCCAGGATGTCAGTTACAGGTTGAAGGAAGCAAACAAGTTTGTAAAATGCAAAAATCATTGTATAGTTTAAAGCAATCACCAAGAACTTGGTTCGGCAGATTTACAAACTCAATAAAGGCATTTGGATATCAATAGAGTAGTTCTGACCATACTATCTTCATAAAGTATAAGGAAGGGAAGCTCACAATATTGATTATATATGTTGATGATATGATTGTGATAGGAAATGACTCTATTGGAAATGAAGCCTTGCAAACTTATCTCTCTCGTGAATTTAAAATGAAAGATCTCGAACCTTTAAAGTACTTTCTGGGAATCAAGGTCTTCAGATCTAGACATGGTATACTCTTATCACAACATAAATACATAATTGATTTGCTTAATGAAGTTGGCATGCTAGCCTGCAAATCGAGTGACACACCTGATACTGAAAATGTCAAGTTAAGTACACTTTCAAATCAGATTCTTGCAAATAAAGAACAATATCAGAGGCTAGTAGGATGATTGATGTATCTTGCACATACTAGACCCGACTTAGCATACTCACTTAGTGTTATTAGCCAATTTATGCACTCTCCTAGTGAAGAACATATGAAGGCAGTAACACGTATCTTACAATATTTGAAGTCTTCTCCAGGTAAAGGAATTATGTTCACTAAGGGAGATACTTTAAATATTGAAGGCTATACTGATGCAGATTAGGCTGGCTCAATTGACGATAGGCATTCAACTGCAAGATACTTGACATTTGTTGGGGGAAATCTGGTTACATGGCAAAGCAAAAAACAGGGAGTTGTCACTAGATCTAATGCGGAAGCGAAGTACAGAGGTATGACTAAAGGTGTATATAAGCTGTTATGGATTAAAAATTTGTTGCAGGAACTCAAGATTTCACCAACATTTCCTATGAAATTATACTGTGATAGCAAGGTTGCATGTGACATAGCTCACAATCCTGTTCAGCATGACCGAACAAAGCATGTGGAGATTGACATACACTTTATTAAAGAACAACTGGAAGCAAAGATAATTGAAGTTCCTCATGTTCGATCTCAAGATCAACTTGCTGACATTCTCACTAAAACAGTATCAAGTAAAGCCTTTCAGCAAGTGTTAGACAAGTTAGGCATGTAAAATATCTATGCATCAACTTGAAAGGGAGTGTAGCGGATTGTAATTATCTCATATTGTAATTATCTTCTAAAGAGTTGTGATTAGAACTCTTAGTTGTTCGGTTATATTCCATGTCTATCACTTACAATATTTATTTCCTATTCTACAGGAAATAAACATGTACAAAAGACTATAAAGAAGCCTTCTGTTTTTGTATTCAGAAGAAATATGAATGAAAAAACATGAAATAGATTCCTCAATTCTATAATACAAAGGACAAATAAGGGTGTTTTAACTTCACTATGCAGCTCTTAATAAAGAGCAATGATTATAGTTTTTAGTGGTCGAACGTATTATATTTGCAGCAAGGAATAAGGGATGACGAGGGTTTTTTTGTGGTTGATTGAGCAGTAGGTACAAGGGTTGCAAAGGTGTATTTTTGGCATCTTTCTATAGCAAAATAGAAAGATGCAATGGCTGTATTTTTTATAGAATGAGGCTTGAAGAGGGTGTCTCTTTGTGGTTTTGTTGCGATGTTTTCAGCTAGGAATAAGGGATGAAAATGGTATGCTTTTTTCATGAGTTTACTGGTGCAAACAAGTCATATGAACTGCAATATTGTGGAAGATGTATGTAGTTTGCAGCATGAAATAAGGTTTAGAGAGGGTGTCCTTTCGTGATTGATTTTGTAGCAATAACAAAAGATGAAAAGACGGAAAGGGTGTATTTTGGCTTGATTTGCAGAAGGTTACGTGAGTTTTAGGGTGCGAGTTTGTAGCTGCAGTTAATCATACAGTAGCAGAGAGTGAGAGGGCAGGTTCTTTGGCCTTTTTTGGTGGGGGAAAAATGAACGCAAGGGAGGGAAATAGTGAAGATTTTCATGTTTTTGTTATACATCGTCATTTTTTTTCCCTTTCACTTCTTTTGAATTTTTCAGTATGTTAACCTTTCAAAAGTAGCTAACATGAAAATTATAAACAAAAAAGTTTAAAAACAAAATCATGAAATGGCTGAGAATTAACGTATTGTATCATTTTGAATAAGAGATCTTAAACATGAAGATTAGTAATTTGCATAAATATTTTATTGCATCATAAAATCCATGAAAGAGTAGAACCTAAATAAAAATCATAACTAGACAAACAAGAGAAAAACAATTAAAATAATCAAAGATAAGCTTTAAACTAAAGAAAACACCAAATAAACTAGATAAATACAAAAGAAAAAACACCAAATATAATTTAAAAAAAAGCTAGATCTGATGTTATTTTAGAAAGAGGAAAAAAAAACAAAGAAAAAAAGACGAAGGGATGACAACAACTTATGAAAGAATCTCTATTAAATCTTTATGAATCTCTTATTGATTTTTTTTAATGTTAGAAGAATTTGTCAAAATAAATAATATCTTTAAATCATTTTGCTTAATGAGTCAAAGATAATATAAAAAAAATAACAATAACCGATGATCTCATATAAAAAAATTAAACAACTAGGGATCCAATTTTAAAATTTGATGAGTTTTATGAAATTTTATTAATTTAATCTTATGTATTCGATGGTTTTGATTATTTTTAGAATTTTGATAGTAAAAATAAATATTTGTCTAGATAGATTAGACATTACATGAATGTCTTTTACATGATAAAAAAAAAAAAAAAAGTTTGTGGTTTCATGCATGTATTAGTATGGACAAGTCCACAATCCCAAGTCTAATCAAGCAAAGAGGAAAACTCAAACTTAGCTAGCTCTTAGGACCCCCGAAAAGACATTGTTGAGTTATAATGATCCGTTCCGAGACAAAGACAATCTCCAAATATCCTTATTATATTCTCTCTATTTTTTATATCTATCTTTTTTCTAAAAATGAATTAAAAAAAGTAACTAAATTCCTCCATATACTCCATAAGATTTTCCCCACATTCATCACATATTACATGTTAGAAAACATATTTTTAATAAAAAAAAATTAGTCGAACATTGATAATTATGGTTGAAAACTTCTTACAAGTATGAGAGATCTCTCCTATGATAACCTTTGCAATAAGCAAAATATATAAAAAATAAAATAAAATGGTTGCAATTAACTCTTTTCATGCTTTCTCGCTTATCCTTTTCCATGAAGATAAGATATGATCCTTAATTTGCCAAATCTAAATTGATATCCACTAGGTGGAAAAATTCTAGTTCATTATAATCTAAAAGGACGAGTTTCAACAATAAATGATGATAACTTTTGACCCTCCAGCTTACCTCGTAGGTCAATCTTTATCCCAACTTGTTCTTTAATCTTTGATTTGCCCTCTTTCTTTTTCTTCCTTCGTTTTTATTTCTTTACTTTATTTATATTTTTAAGGTGAGATAATCTATGTCTCTGATTATTTGAACTGTTCATGAAATAATGACTAGTTCTCTAAAAATTTCTGAATCAAACGAAACTTTATATTTACTATAAGCCTTCCCGAATAAAAGCTTAAAGAAGAAAGCAGCGAACGGTGAAAAGAACGCTATATTTACTATATTTCTGCATATGGACAAGATTCAAGATCCCATGTGGGCATGGCGTGTTTGCGCATGGCAATTTGATTATAAAAAGAAACTTTAACTGCTTAAGTGACAAAATAGTGCTTTAATGGGGATGATGTGTTGTTTTCTTTCTACATCTGCTAGTTAGGTAAGAATCTGGTTAGATAGTTTAAAGTGTAAGAGAGCAATCATGACCAGATATGGAGAACCAAAACAGCTACTTTGGCAGGTGCCAGGTGGTGAGAGCAAGAAAGAAAATGTACCAAAATTTGCTACTTCAATAAGGAAAGACAACTCACGTGTATGCTTAGTTGTATATATGCTTTAATGTAATGGAGATGACTATGAAAGCAGATTGATCCAAACTGTTTATAGAGATAAGATACGCGACTATAGTCTCTGCATAATTGTGTGTTTCCATTATTTTCCTGTCTTGTCTGGACTGAGGAGCATACAAGTCCATTCAAGCTCTCTCAAAGTGTAGGTATATAAGAAAGAGGTTGTTGCACTAGCTAAATGAGTTATTGGATTAGCTCACGTAATTTTTCTCTATCAATATCATAGTATTGTTTGCCACGTTCATGATTGATTTCCTTACGAACTATGGCAACTTTGATAAAAAAGAAGATATTGTTACTGTCCATGATTATAATAGTGATGCTTGTTGGGAGTTCTGATGCACGTTTTTCTCGTAAGTTTTCTACCATGCCAAAGAAGTTCGAAAGCAGCCATATTTTACGTGAATTGGGGTACGATATGCCAAAAATTGAGTATTACAGAAGAAGGTGGATGTTAGACACCGATAGACTCTCACCGGGAGGACCAGATCCTCAGCATCATTAATTATTATCAGCTGCTAATAGTACTGTTGCAGTGGTTTTCATGTTAAAGGAGCATTTTTGCAAGGGGATGTGGGCATGTTCTGGCCGAAGCCTACTAGCTAGCTTACTGAATCCAGGACAAACCAAATCCTGCAAATTGCAATGAATTGGTTTGAAGAATGCTCTTTTTTCTGTATGGATTAATGATCAATGTGAGATTTGAACTTGAGATCTTACCTTTTTCTTTTTATTTGCATGAGCTTCCCAAGGAATTTGAGAACTCAGCCTTTACTGTCTTACAAGAGTACCATTATACCGTTCTTAACTCATGTAGCTATTATTAACAAAAACTAAACGGCCCAGTGAATCCACTGTTGCAGCTACTGATTCTCCAAACTCAATTGCACTGTGATTCTCACCATTGTTTTTCTCTCTCTCTTCTTCCTTTTTTTTTTTTTTTTTGCCATTTTACTTCTTTTTTTTTTAATTCATTGTACTTGGTATTTTGCTTCCATTTTTCCTCCATAGACTTCTCGCGTAGTTAGAAAACATCTCAGTGTTAGGTTTGCACTCGATTGTGCAAGAAATTGGTTGGGTTTTTCATTTTCAAAGAGATTTTAACTAGAGGGATTGGAAATGACAACAAGCAAAAATGAAAGGCCGTCAAGAAAGAAGAAGAAAAATTAGATTGTGGAATCCAAGTGAAGAAGACAAAAAAAAAAGAGGGAAGAAAAAAAGCCATCGGAGCCACGTCACGGGGAATTGATTTACATGTGCCACAATTTAATAGCAATTTTCATATGATCGAAGCTCAAATAAGATCCAAAATGGTGATAGAACAAGGAAAGGGAAAGGAAAAGGAAAGAGATAATTGCTCAACCGAGTTAGAGTATTATAGTCTTGTTCATAATATAGGTTGCATTTAATTTTGTTGTTTATCCTAGTTGAATGCATCTAATCTAATATATTATTATTTTAATATTAAAATATTAGAGAAATACATCTTTTCTAGTTATTTTTAAATCTGTCAAATCAATTAATTGGCTCACGTAGTTGTAACAGCTTCTACTCATTTAATTTGACTCTCGACCTAGTCAAGCAATCGGGTGGAGAGTTTTCAAAGTTATATTACTGGGCCAAGTCTACTTATAATGTCAATGAATTTTTCATAACCTACACGAATTTAACTTTGATTGTTTTCATAAAGAATGAAGTTTGGTCATCATCGACTTATGATTTTTCTAATCATGTTGAGTTTGATTGGGTAAAACTTATATGTTATGCGTTTATATCATTTATTTACAAAAAAAAAAAAATTGTTCATGAGTCCGTTTGTTACACCTCGAATTTGTTCTCACAATGAAGCGCAGACAACTAGGGTAAACGACAAATCAAGAACTAGTTATATGTAGAAGAACATTATGTTTTACTATTCCTTTCATTATTCACACACTCAGGTGCACTGTGGAACGCTACGGTTTGCATGATTTGTTCTTCTTTTTTTATCCTTTGGCTAGTTATTTATTTCATATCGTGAACTTTTTTATTTATTTTATCCTTTCAAGTTATGTTGATTTGATTTAAATCTTGGTAGCTCCTTTCAATTCATGTGATTATCTTATTCATAGTATCAAAAAAAATATCTTGTTTTTGAATTGAAGATCACTTTTCACAAATAAAATTTAATTTTATTAATTAAAAAATTTAAAATAACATGAACTAAATTTAACACAGAAACAAAGTGCCAACCCCTTTTTTATTGTTTGTTAGGCACAAAAAATTTCACTTTGGTATCTAAAATTTTTAACTTTGTTATTTTTGTGTCCTTGTGTTTTAAGAGTATAGCTTTTTAGTTACAAACTTTATTTATTTTATTTTTTAATCTCTCAAATTTGAAAAAAAATATCACAAGGAAATGAGGGATGAGAGTCGGTGGACTCATTCTAGTAAAAAAAAAAGAAGATAATTTTGATGTTGACAGATTTCTCTTGAAGAGAGGAATATTATTGAGGTTTTCTGAGCTTCCATCTCACTAAAATACATAGATAGGGTTAGGAAAAAAAAAATGTTAATTTTTGTTTTACTGATATAGGGTTAGAAATTGATTTATTAAGCTTTTTGGTATTTATTAGGTGAAATAGGTTAAAAATAGTTTTTTTAGTCTAAAAAACCTCAATGGTTCATGTGATTGAGCGAATTCCAAAACATATATACATGGTATTTTTTATTATCAGTTGGTCCTTTTTCTTTTAACTATGTTTTTATTCTACAAATTCAAACTTTTTTTCTCATCAAATCAACCTCAATTCAAGTCTGGAGACATGATCGAAATCTTTAATTCTCAAGAATATGTAAACATAAGAAACTATCAACCCAAAAAAAAAAAACACCATATATAAATAGCACATGGAAGGATGCAATAACAAAAAAAAAAAGTTTAATGACCCAAATAAAGAATGCCATTAAAATCAACAATGCTTTGTGATGAGAGAAATAGAACTAGGCGCTACAATAAAACACCTAGTAGATTTAATTTTGGTTTTAATTTAATGAACATTTCTCGGGGGGGAACTGGTAGACGCTAAATAATACCTCACCGGCACCATTGCATCCTCATATATGGTTTTTTGTAGCTTGAGAAGAATCTGATCTCATCAATAATCCTTGGCGTTGCTTCTTGAAATAATTGAGTGCATAATTCCGTACCAAATCACAGGCCTTGTTAGTGCCATATTAGGCAACATTTTGGCCCTCCAATGTGGAAGGAAACACTGTCAGTATGCACTTCAAATTCCCCATTTTCATTTATTTTATTGAATATCTCAAATGCTAGGAGAGCAGTTGACTCAACCATGATCATTGGCAGCAAAGTAAACGTGAAGATTGCCTTCATGTGCATCAAGATGGGGCTTCCTATCTGATGGAACAGTAAACAAATGAATTTCATAAACCCTAGCAGCAAGAGCATGGTATAGAGTGGAAGCATGGCGTTTCTTACCACCACGGCCTGCACCAATTGGCCATGTAGTACTAGAGAAAAGTGCAAGTTTGAGCTTCTCAAATGTCGGTTGAAAGCAAAGCTTGTTCCATGCAAATTTAGCATCTCTGAGGTCACCATTAAATGAGTCTTGCCCTAATGGTTCTTGTATGGAATGCAAAGAAAACATGAGGTACAGAGAAGGGTTAAAGTGAGAATGGTTGAATATCTGGCAGCCAAGAGATTAGATGATGAAGATGTCTTACAAGCTTGGTGCCAATTGCTAGAAGAATGAATGGATACTTGATTTGTATTTACCAAAAATCATTAAAATTCAAGCCTTTTATTTTATATTACGATAGGTTTGAATACAGGAATTGTGTCACTGATATTTAATGCTTGCCAACATTGATTCCGGATCTCCCCGAGCTTGTGTACCTTTATGTAGCTGCCCCATGGCCGCCTAGAGATTTTGTCAACTCTTTACCACTTCGAAAATTTGGAGTGCTTAAGGTCTCTTTTTGAGGGAAACACAGTAAATTTTGAATAAAATTAACAAAAATCTAATAGAGGTTAGTGTACTGATATAAAATATTATTGATTGGAATAGTGTAATAATCATCACTTTACACTTCTCAACAAAAAATTCATGGCTTGATTATTAGAGGTAATACAGTTTTTTCACAAGATTCATCAGTCATTACAAAATTAATTGGTCATCTCAATCTTTTTACATTTTTAAAAACATAGAAACATGTCTAAATTACCTTAAAAAAGCAAAATGTATTTAACATGTACATATATAAGGACCTTTTAAATTTTTCACTTTTTAAAACATAGTAAAGTAAATAAATTACCTTTAAAAGATAAAAAAAATTGAAACATTGTCCGGGGTTTTTTTTATATTTTTATCTTGATTTTTTAGTTATAATCAATTTGACTAAGAAAAAATTTATTATTTTAATGAATATAAAATATTGTTTAAAAACCAAAATGGTTGGTGTGTGCGTGTGGGATACACCACACACTTCGGGAGGCGTGTTAGGCCAATAGACCTCTGGTTTGGCACCAATGGCCTTTTTCTTTTTTTTTTCTTTATTTTATCTCTCTTCCTCAATTTATATGCCTAGTCTTTTAGATTTTCAAAGCAACCCTTCAATTTGTTTTCCTTCATATTTGATGCATATTCTTTTGATTATTATTTTTTTATTTAAAATAATTTATAAAATTAAAAGTTTTTTTTTCAATTTCATCATCCTTTAACTTTTTTCATCTCTTATATTTAATCCTCATTCTTTTGAATGCTATTTTTTATTTGAGATAATTTTTAAAATTAATTTTTTTTATGATTTCATCCTCCGGATTTTTTTCATATCAGATTTGATAATC
>Ga0307517_10008622_pt1 | contig 14606 bp, 11 predicted proteins | sample 23_EM_MG_FD_194515 | JGI IMG/M metagenome (GOLD analysis project Ga0307517, IMG submission 194515) | Populus trichocarpa ectomycorrhiza microbial communities from riparian zone in the Pacific Northwest, United States - 23_EM | ecosystem: Host-associated > Plants > Roots > Unclassified | place... | reverse complement strand
TTTTCAAATCTCATTCCACATTAGCTAAGGATTTCTCAGTCAATACCATTCAAGAACAGATGAGACATTTTTCATAACTCATATAGGATGATGAATCATCTCTTAATCAATCAAGTATTTTCATATAGTTCATGTTATACCTAATATATGCCCTTTCGTTACCTCGATTAAGGCAACATATAACAAGATCAAAGCATAACATTTTATATATAAGATAACTTAATAATCTCAAGTTTAAGGATCATTTATACAACCGTCACATGAACATTTTTCATAGACATAAGTGATCTTTCCATAAGGAATTCTTATGCGTGTCAGTTCAGTGTACATGTCTTATAACAAGCACCTACATATTAGTTCTAGGTATTCTTTATACCCTGGTTTATAAAAACAATTGTTTCCACTCATAAAAAAAAAGAACATAATATATACTAGTCTTTATCACTCAAATGAATGTCCAGTATTTAAGAGAGTATCGATCATGGATATTAAAGATAAATTAAGCTTTTATTAATTATAAATATGTATTTATATAAATATAATAATATTACGTATAATCAACTAATTAATTATAAGATATATTAAACTAATAATAGCAACTTATCAAAAAAAAAAAAAAAAGCCATTAAGAATTAGTCAGTTCCTCGTACAGTTAAAAGAATTAAAGGGCTTATTAGGTTTAACAGGATATTACAAAAAGTTCATCAAGGTACCTGGTATTATCAGTAAACCATTATCCACCATTATCCGATCTATTGATGAATCATAGTTTCAATTAGATAGGCCAAGAAGATTTTAACAAGCTAAAAAAATCCTTATGCTCAACACCAGTGGAAATTGAGTGAATGGATTGGGTGCAATCTTAAGATAAGAAGGGAGGCCATTAACCTTATTTAGCAAGGCATTAAGTACAAGATATTTAGGATTATCAATTTATAAAAAGAAGTATATAACCATATCGATGATAATTAGAGGATGATCAATTCATGATTAAAATTAATCTTGGGAGTTTAAAACATATTTTATAACAAAAGATTTATACTCCAATACATAAAAAGAGAGTTAACTAAACAAATAGGATTCGCGCATCAAATTTTATACGGGAAAGGTAAAGAGAGTTCTGTAGCAAATACATTATCTAGAAGTATTAGTGGTGAAGGTGAAAAAAATAAGGTGGATAATGACAGTTTGGAAGCTCGTATAATTCGATAAGCTTCAGGTACTAGTGACGATTGTTATAAATCGGTTGGCAGAGAAAGCCAACCACATAGCCAAGTTTTGACCAAAACTGCTTTTTCCAGTAAATGGCACTAATCCTGAAACCAAGGTTATGTAATTTCCAAGTATATGTTGGAGGGGACTTAGGGTCATCCCCTCCCCACTCTCCTTTAATCTTTATTTTTTTGAAAAAAAAAAAAAACTGCTCAAAAGATATTGCACCACAAGCTAAGATGATCAAGTGACAGCTCTCGATCCATGGGAAAATGCAAGAAAAAGGAAAATCATAGCTGACATGAGTTTCCTATCTCAGTTTTTTTGCAGGATGGCAAATTTAATATGCATACTTGGCCAATTGACAACAAGATGGAGGAACAAGATTTATCAGTTCAACTCCAATGGCACATTCTTCTTCTTGCAGCACTTAGACATAGTAGCCAGTAAATGTAAACCCTCGACCAACAATCTCACCCGCACAAAACCATGCAAAGCACTCCAGCCCAAACAGAGCAGCAATGCCAGCATCCTCAACCTTCAATTCCTTCCTGTTTTTCCACAGCTGCTTGGCAGAATCAAGCTCCTTCCAGAAGGCTTCATAACGCCCAGGAATACTGTTTCACATACCCAAATGAATGGATTAATATGAAAAATATTGAAATTAATGTCCAAGAAATAGTCTGAGAATTGGCAAGAAGCTAAGCAAACACAGATGTTTTTGAAGAGGAACACGTAGATTTTGCTTGTTAAAATACAGCAGCAATTTTGATTACTTTTTATGGAACATTTTCTGTTAAAAACTACCAAACATTTTTTTTTTCAGGGTCATATATATTGTTTGCAAACACTATTTATGGAATCAACTGTCAGTCACTATTTACTTGTCTAAAAACTCAAATTATATGTCACAATTCTCATGGTATTTTGTTCAGTGTTTAGAACATAAATGAAAGACAAGGAAGAATGAAAGATACAGAATACTATTATCTTAGCAATTCCCGATCCAACTTTCTGCACTAGGAACATCAGTACATATATTAAAAAACACATTTATATGAGATGAGTAAAACGAATAAGCATTGTTTTGCATTCCATATTGCACTAAAACTCGGAATTCAGTCATGTATCAGTTAAATCTAGAAATAATAAAAGCACAAATCAAACACAACAGTGCATGAGTACCAGCCAGACAACAGATATAACCTAATTGGCAATAGACGAGACACAATTACACGACCATCCTGCAAGAAAAAATGAAACTGTGTGCAACCCCTTGCCGAAAGAGTTGAAGTTTTGAAAAATGTCCGCTTCTCCATTCAATGGTTGATTTCATGATATCAAACTGTTCTATTTTGATCGTACAAATCACCAGCAGGTTCAACCTTCCATCAACTCTTTCAAGATTCATCTCCAATGCAACACCATTTGCTAGTTTAACAGCAGTTCTTGACTAAATGGCACGACTAATAAATCTCCACATTTCAAGAATTAGCAGGAGATAGATATATCACTAACGCTTCTAACCTTAAACAATCTGCCACCAACTACTCGACAATGGACCACTCAACTCCATCGTTTCAAATCTAAAAAATGTGAATTGTCAAAGACAAAGTCTTTACAGATGTACACTGTAAAGTTCTTAGTTAGTTAACTAGTCCCTTCAAAATGAATCCATATAGAATCAGGGAAGCTAATAATGAGAAACCAGGTCAAATTCCAACTAGAAAGGATGAAATATCCCAATTACAGACTTACTAGACTGGTATAGAATGAAAAGGTAAACAAAAAAACAAGAACACTGGCAACAGACTTGACCCACTAAACAATGGAATTCTTTCTCGGTTGCAATTACAATTAGTTGGCCTTATGAGGCAGTTCAAGCATAAAAAAGGGCACACAAATGACCCGACGTGATATCCAAAACTTATATAGACTAAATATTCTATGGCAATCAACTACTTATATTATGACATTAATCCCTCCCGGGCAGCCTAAATTCAGGACTCGAATGCAACATAAACAACCCAAATAAAATCTTAAGCAGCCAATTGAGACAGGTTATTTGAACCAAAATCTAACCATTATACTGCCTAATACGAAATAAAAATTAAAATTAAAACAGTCCATGTTGTTGTTGTTGTTGCCATTGCAAAATCTATAAAACACAGCCAAAGAATTAGCAGTCAAGCAATATTCAATTGAATTAAACAATTAAACAAAGAAAACCAACCTGGCGAGACGAGTGTAAAGCAATTGCTTTGACAAAAGATTACATTTCTCAGCAGTGGGTGGGTCCTGGATGTATTGCTTGTTTTGCTCTAGCAACTGCCTGTAATAAGAACCACCATGCTTTGCCACCAACTGCGAGGCTTGAGCAGCCTTGGATTGCAACTGCGCTAGCTTCGATGCCATTCCTTTCCTAAATGTCATACAATCAGATCTTTGTGTCAAATCAAACGCAACATTTAATAGGACAATACATTAATTTCTTAAGATTAATTCCAATACCTCAAATTTTCTACTGTTCGTGATGGGAGAGAGAGAGAGAAAGCGAGCGAGATAGAGAAAGAGAGGGTAGGGTTTTGTATTGGCCGGGACTATTATCTTGTTGATCTGCTGGAAATACTGTGCAGTGAAGGTGATACTGTGTCTTGCATTGACCACTATACTCTTGCCATATGTTATTTCCCTTACTTTTCTTTTTTATATAATTTTCATTTTGGGCCCTGGACAGATTTTCTATGCTGCATGGCAGCTTGCATCGAATCAAAGCCCAGCGAACTATTATTGTAAGCACTGAAGGACTTTTTCGGCCTCGACTTGCTTCCACATGTATCGCTTGCTCGATGCTCCAACAAAATTTCACCCATCAAAGCCTCAAAAACTTAATTACTCGAAAAAGATCCGGTGACCTATCGAAGCTGTTCTCCAAGCCCACGGTATCGGATTATTATGTTGCCTCTTTCGGCAAAACTTCCGTGTCCGCTTCTTGTTCCATAATTAAAAATCTAAAAAAAAAAACTAAAAGGCATTGGAGAATTACTGTGGAATGCAATTTTATATTCACCACAACAGTTCTTCTTGAGAAGCTAAAAAGAAAAGGTAAAGATTATAAGATTGCATGCAAACACTTTATCTAGAAAATAAGACCATCTATTATTCATCAGAATAATTCCCGGCTGCTTCTCGGCTTGCTTACTTTCATTCCCTTCAGTTCAACTTCTGTTGATGAACTTGGGCGAGGGGCATGTTTAATTTTTTCTCTTGGGCTTTGCTTGATTGCTGTAATGGAATGATTGTCCATGAAATGCGCTACCAAGTTGTGCAGGATGCCATTTTGTGTTGGAGGAGGTGCTGATTGAACATGTTGTCCGTGTGCCCCTGGTTTTTTGGGTTAGCCATTCCTTCTTCTTCTCTGTAGAGGGGTTGTCTAGGTATAGTCTGCATGTGCCGAGGTTAGTAATGCCTTATTTTCAGTTTTGATTGGTTTGCTTCTGTTTAATTTTGTTCAGTACAATGCTGCCACTCCATGTCATTTCGTTTGGGAATGAGCTGTTATGTTTTCTATAGCTATCATGACTATTGCCTCCATTTCTTGCTTTCCCATCATGTCAAGTTGTCTTTTTTTTTTCTTTTAAGAGAATACCAGGTTTTAATTTGTTGCTTTCTCTCCCAGAAAAGTCCAGTTCTCTCTTGGTTTCTTTCCTACATTGGCTTTTTTTTTAGGGTTTCATTGCCTGTGAGTTCTTATTCTTGCCCTACTATCGTTTCCTTTTAGGACTCATTTTGGTGAGTTCAATTGCTTCTGCCTCTGTTTTTTTTTTGCTCAAACTCTATTGATTATTGGTTTTGTTCGGCTGCGATTCAATCATCTTAGAGTAATTGCAGTTGCTACTTGAGTTAACCTGCGTGATAAATCTTTTGACAATGACTAATTAGGTGGTTGCCTTCGTTTTTCTGCACGGCTGCCATGGGGGTTTGCATTCTCTTCCTACAATGGCTGCTGTGTTATCTATTAATGTATATGAATGATGTCCATCCACATAAACATGTAAGCTTTATTTCTGAAGAAAAAACAGTAGTTCTGAAGGTATAGCTGATAATCCGTGACATTAAATCAGTTTATTTATTGGAATTTCGAACATAGTCTAATTATATCAGGAGGGACTCATGTAGAATCTAGGCGATGAGAAGCATACAGAGTAAATATGCAGATCTCTTGTTATCAAGTTGAGCCCTTCTAAAACAATTGTGTGCAAGCCTGTGGTGGCGAAGGTGGCACAATTCTGAAGATCACAATACTTAAATCAAAGATTTACATCTCAACTTAACTGAGCTTAAAGATAATTACTAATCATTTTGGAAGTTTCATAAAAATCCAGTACTTTAAAGCCTGACATTTGTAATAATGAAGATAATTCATAACCTTTTTCGTCAAATTAATGGGAATTAGTCTCCTAAAAACAAATTAAAATGAATGCACCTTGCCTTATTTATTTATATTTATTTTTTTTGCAGTTTTTCGTGGAGAACACTTGTTGTTCCTGCAGTTCCAGCATCATATTTTTTTTTTTACCCATCTGCAACTGTTCCACTTCCATTCCTCATGGGCTGTTTTGTTACATCAGTTTTAAACACTTCTTAACTAGCATTGCAACCATAATTTGCATTTAAAATGTTTAAGGCTCGGCCCTTTTGAATTGAAATCGTAATGGTAGCCTTCTCCGTATGGTTGCATATTTTAACATAGTTTTTTTCGGTTCATTATATTCTTTGCCAATTCATCTTCTTGAATTAATTTGAGTAATCTTTGACTTACATTTCTTGTATTATTCGTGTTACAAGCCGCAGCATCGCACGGGAATTCAGCTAGTGTGTTCTGTAACTCTCCATACCCACGACTTTAAGAGACTCTCCTCGCTGGCAAATTAGGACAAACTTCTTCTCCTACTCGCCAAACTTATCGTCCTTCCCATGGTTATTCTTTAAACACACATTGCTTTTGGATAGTTTTCAATAATAAAAGCAGTATAAACATGTATGGCTGCAAAGATAAAAATAATAGCATAAAAACAAAGAGTAAATCTATATCCTTATAAAAACAGAACATAAAGACATGTCTCGACTGTCCTGTCCCAAAATAATAATCAAATACTACCTTTTATCATCACAGAAATTGTCGAAAAAGAGCGTGGAAGATAATGGTCATGTTCGAGGAATCAGGCCGCTCACGAAAAACTACACTCCAGAGCAATCGCTTGGCACGCTTTTTTCTATCAATGCACGTGCTTGAGCAATTGGATGTACAGCTCAAAGTACGAATCCCAACTTTCTTGAGCTTTTGACGTCATGACCACGTAGAACGACATACAAAGCAACAAGAATGATAACCTGGTATCTCATAGCACAAGGAAAAACTTTATGGGTATAGGTCCTAAAAGGTTTCAGTCAGCTTTGCTCGCATGACCCGAGTCAGCAATCCATGAAACATTCGAAGTAAACAGCCAGAAAATAACAGTCGACAGTATTTGCAACACAGCAATATAACCATCCGAAGAAACAAATTTAAAAGGTACAAAAAAGAAAAAGAAAAATAAAAAACACAGAATAAGAGCATCTTAAAGCACTACAAAACCTGTCTACACCCAAAGTACTTGTACATAAACCCCATTCACCAGAAACAAAATGGAATCGTCCAACAGAAATCAACTTTGTGGCGATGCTTTAGCCACTCCACTCTGCTGAGCAGCAGTCTGTGATGCTGGTGCTAATTCATATGTCCCACGAGCATTGTTAGCTGCATTGCCATCAGCTGAATATGCAGCAGGCTGTGGATAACCACTACCATAAGAAGCATTGTATGGTTGAGCCCCCTGTCCATAACCTGGTTGGCCAGCTGGTGGCGCACCATAAGTAGGAGCATACCCTGGCTGAGCACCTGCGGCACCGTAACTGGATGGTGCAGCACGCTGGGAACCTGAATCTGGTGGCTGCACATAGCCTGATGGTGGTGGCTGGGAGGGTGGATATCCTGGCTGTCCAGCAGGCTGGCCATAGCCTCCAGGGGTGCTGGGTGACTGTTGGCTCTGCCCATAAACAGGTGGATTGGCTGGAGGTTTCTGTGATTGAGGTGCTCCATAGCTTGCATACTGTGCAGGTGGTTGACCCCCATAGCCAGCTTGGGAAGACGGGGGCAATCCATAACCAGGCTGAGCAGCTCCCTGAGATGGATAACTTGCTGGGTTTGGGCTAGGCTGCTGGCCAGTAGAATAACCTTGCTGTCCTGTTGCAGATGGTTGAGATGAACCTTGAGCTGAATCTGCTTGAGCTCCATATGAAGGAGTATGTCCTTCCTGAGTTGGGTTAGCTACATTGCTATAGTTAGGAGCAGCAGTATAACCTTGCTGTTGATCATAAGGTGGTGGCTGACCATACCCAGGCTGTTGATACCCACCATAGCCATCTTGACTATAACCCTGCCCTTGTTGGTTATAACCAGAAGCTGGTGCCTGACTGTAATTATAACCAGTGCTGTCTGCTGGAGCTGCAGAAGCACCAGGGGTTTGTTGCTGAGATGAAGGTGGCTGACTATAGTAATCATAAACTTGATTTTGCTGATTTGCCGAGACAGCTGACTGGTCCCAGTTAGAGGGGTATCCACCAGATGGCTGTTGTGGAGGATAGCCTTGATAAGCTGGCTGAGACATATTATACTGTGCTGATGCCCCAGGGTATGCTCCAGTCTGCATGTAGCCATAGCCAGCTTGCTGCATTGGTGGAGCAGAAGATGGACCCCAGTTTGTAGGTGGCCGAGCTTGATATCCTTGCTGGGGATAACCTCCACCCATGTTTGGATTCCTCATACGATTCTGCAGAAAATAGACGTTTCATATAACCGAAGGGCACTTGAAAAAAAACACATTTCAAACCACATATTGCAAGATACAGGATGGGTACAAATATAAACATCTTTTATATGAACATGAAAACAACTAAAATGAGAAAATTTGTTGTGCATGTACAGATAAAACATGAAACAACTAAAATGAGAAAAATATAAAAAACTGCATAAAACATAACTAAACAAATAGGTCCAATTAAGGGATTAATGGATCTCATATTTTACCAGGAAGAGGTATGGATGCCTACATACCGTACTTGGATGGAGGAATTACTGAGTTACTCCAGCAGAAGCTCAACCTCACCCTACTTGAAGTGAATGGGTACAACAAAATCCACAAATACCATACAAGCTATACCACAAAAAGAAAGAGAGATGCATACTTATTGATATGCATCCTTGAAAGACCCTATCTATGGAAACTGGACACGGTCTCATTAATGATGCATCAATTGATTTAAATGAACCTTACACGATTTCAGTAATATACCAGTACCATCTTTCAGGGAACCATTGAATAGAAAATGCAAGCATACCATGGTGATTCTATAGCTCAGTAACTGCATATGGCTATCAACCTAAAGGAAAATGCTTATTAGAAAGCTGTCTAATTAGCTTCACCACAAGGCCCTTGACAACAAGACAAACATATTGCAAACTGAATGCATGTGAATCACTCCAGAAGAATACAAGAAAGGAAAGCAGGATGGAGACGGATGGAGACAACACTTCTGCATGAAATAGCAAAGAGCAATAGAATGCATAAATGTGATATCAACCTTTATAATTCTTCAACAGCATAATACCCTTGAATAAGGGGGGCACCAACAGAGATTGGAATCCACATTAAAAAAGCAAGAATAAAAAAAATATAATGGTATGCAACTTGATAAAGAACTCGATTGTTAACTGTTAGGGACTTTTACCAATAACATTATTGATAACAGAAACAAATTCATAAGAACTGCCAAAGATACCACTAAAACAGTTTTAAACTCAGATGAAAAGATTGACAAATTAAACATTTAATATCTTCAAGCTTCATTTTTTCAAAAGAGAAGTCCAAACTACCAAAGGTGACATAACAGTTATTTCCATAATAACCTTGAAGTCAAACACTCAACCGGATACCAGAGGAAAATCTTTAACAAATGAAATTACCCCAAAGGCTCATGATCCAACACCAAGTTATCCAAGCTAAAGGAACACCTCCATCACAAGTAAACTTTCAGCTCCTCTCCATAAATATCATTTACTAAATATTAGAAAACAGGATTCAGAACCATACCAGGGCAATGCCGAGGGAAACACCAACACAAGGGAATTTATGTTGGTGTCACCAAAATTCCAACAACACTAACCCTACAATAGTTCCCAATAATAATATCAGTCATATGACACAATCAATAAGCACATATGGCGGCAGAACAAGCTATATCCAAGAACCATTCACTCGGGAACACAACCAAGAATGACCAAATATTTTGCTCAAATAATCACTGGCTAAAGAAGCTTTTACAGTGCTTACCAACCTAAGCAGGAGAGGTATGAGAACTTGTATCATCGAAGATTCAATAGATCAACAAAGTCCTACCAACTTCATGACAGTTGTAATCACTCTCAATAACAACTTGGCACTTTTAAGCTTTCAAAATAAACCTCTGCCATAGCCTTAAACCATATATCCACCATCCACCTCAAGAGATTTAGCAAGGAGACACTAACTGCATTTATATAAGAAACTAATGCAGTTGCAACCAGAAAACAGTGACGGTTTATAGTTTTTCTATCAAGTTGATCTATGAGAAATCCAGATGTATATTGAGGGGTACAATTTAAATTCCATCCAATTCCTAAGCGAACTATAAACCAGCAAAATATTAATAAACAAGCCAATAGTATCCACCACAATAGTTAGCATTGCACAGTCAACACTCTTCTCCGCGAGCTCAGATTGCCAAAGGCAAAAGAAAAAAAAACATCAGCTAAGCATATACATGCCAAGAGGTGCAAGCACAAGCTGCCTGCAAATCTGAATCTTGATAATCCAATAAGTGAATAATAACAATTTATATGATTATGTCCAATAACCAGGGCTCATAGGTATTCAGCATAACAATAGGATAAGAGAAACAAGCATATCTATGAAATTTGATTTGACTTTGAAGCATAAATAGAAAAGTTAAATCAGCTTCTTCCTATGAAATTTGTAAAGGAAAAGGAAAGACAAAATGATTTCCTTCATTATAAAAGCGGCCAAAAGCTCCTTGGACAGCACAGGGACAAAAGTTCGATATATGGTCCAAGCTCATAATGAAATATTAATTGAAGAGCTCAGAAAACAGCCTAGCTAAATAAAACAAGACTAAAACAGATTCTCCGATGAAATGCATAAGAAATAAATAGAAAAACAATTACGAAGTGTATAACAAAGCAAAAACTATTTGACCTGTGAAGAAACAAAGAGAATTGCAAAACCCAGACTGTATTATGAACTTGAAGATATCCAAAAGATGTTTAGAAATATTTCTAGAACAATGTATAATATCATTAAAAAAGCCAAAAATGATTTATACGAGATATTTTACCAGACAAACAGTAAGAATCCCCTTGTAACCTGCACTGGAACATACAATATACACAGACCAATCTGAAAAATATACCCAACCCTAAAGCAGCACAATAAAAGAAAGCTACATTGACTTCCACAATTTCTCACCGTATGAACAGAAATGTACGTAATATTTTTTTTATATCATGATTAAGAAACTATATTGTCAAAAAGAATGGCATAGCTATCAGAATTATATATATATATATATATATATATATATATTAACCACATGTTCACAACCAAATCACTAACCCTACAAAAAAATCCAAAAGAAGCAGCTATAAAAAAAAAGTCATAGGCATGCATATGGAACTGTTTCCTGAAAGTTTAATGTTCCAAAACAACAAAACTTGGGAGTTCCTCGGGGCCAACTCTGCAAACTAACATCAACAACCAAACATACCTCACTGGTGACTTCATTAACCAACTGTTTTGCAGTCTCGACCTGCTCACTGGTGCCCTCTATGTGAACTGTTCTTTCTGCAGATGTATCACCTGGGGGCAGATGCAAAGGTATAACCTGCAGACGTTCAAAAATAATGAGCTGAGTAAATGACAACTGAGAATTTTACTCAACAAGAATAATAGACAGCATGAAAAATAACCAATTTACCATTCACTAAAGTAGCATACTTCAAGAGAGACACCTCTCACGAAGAACAATAATGAAATCAAAAGATGTGAAGATGGTTTCTATATAACAAAAAAGGGTGAAGATGTGATTCAGAAAACAGACCTGAATACGGGCTCCAGACCTAGCTTGCATATTCTTAATTGTCTCACCACCTTTGCCAATAACCAGACCAACCTGAATTCATTGTAAATCACAAACTATCGTGAACCAAATCACCCAGAATAGAAACAAAAATGTTCATTGCAAAACGTTCACACACCTTGTTGTTGGGAATCGTCATTGCAAAATGTTCAGAACCACCGTGACCTGAAAACCTTTGGGAAACTGTACCAGAACCCCCTGCCTCGGCCTGGACAGCAAAACATTCACCACTATAAGTACCCTAAAAAAATTTAAAATCAAATTAAAAAAAAATATAGTTGTAGGAAGAAAAACCTCACTGGAAAAATAACGTATAAAGCATAAGTCAGCCACTAATGTGCACCATGATAAATCATCAATGACAAAAACCTAAAATACACGCATCTAAAAATGCATGGTATCAACTGATTATCACTAAAACCTAAAATCACTGAACTATCCCATGGGGCTGAAAAGCATGAATGATTATACCAGCCACAGCAGCACGTACAAGTTTGAATACAAAGTCAGTTGCCTACCTCTGCAAGGACATCATTAATCAACTGCTCTGCCTTGGCAATTTGTTCAGGAGTGCCCATAAGCTCAACCATCCTGGTTGGGGAGTTGGGATCTGCATCCATATCTCGAGTGACCTGAATTTTTGCTCCAGACTGAAGCTGAAGGTATTTGATAGTCTCTCCACCTTTACCAATGATAACACCAACCCTGCCTTGAGGAATATCAATTTTTTTACTCGAACCAGAACCACCCAGGTATGAGCCATATGAAACTGGAATTGATGAAGGGGCTGAGTTTGACATGGTAGACTTCATATCTGTTGTCAATCAAAGAAGTTAGTTGAAGTTCCAAATCAAACCTAAATTTCATCTTGAGTTGCTTACTATACCGCTAAAAAAAAGAATGAAACTGAGAAAAAAGAATGAAAATCAAGTTGGCGACCACAAATAAGAGATCTCTACTACAAACAGTAAATATCAACAAAAACACGATATTTCTAAGAAATAGAGTATCAGAAACCGTAAAAAAAAGAGAGACCCTGGCTAAAATATACTTAAATAAGCAACCATTATATATACCTACAGCATCTTAGCTGAATAGAAACACCCATTAGCTATGTTTTTTAGATTTTACATGATCAAAGAGAGTCAACGCCACACAGTGGATGAAATCCAAAGGCATAGAGTATAAAAAACACCAAAACTCCAGAACAACAAAACCCTAACAACGATACTTGCATAAACAGCCAACAGAAACAGTACTACAAAAAAATCAAAGTCCTAAAAACATTGAAAACAGAGGTTCATACAAGAAATACAAACAATTAAAAAATCAGAGTGTAAAATTCAAATAATTAAATAAGATGAAAGCGCACAGATCCACAAATACATATGCATACACATACATAGAGAGCAGCTCGAGAAGAGATTATTCAAAAAAGATAAATCAAGAGAGATGGAACCTAGAGGAGCAGAGCTGAATCCCTTGTTATTCTCACTGGAATCAAACCCACTCGCACCGTTTTCAGCCCTGGGTCGCTTAATATCAGCACCAGCACCACTCATTATACGGGCGGCGATCTCCTGAGCTTTCTGTTTAGCCATCTGGATCTCGTCAGCAGGCGGCGCCACGCTGTTGTAAGATGGAGGTGGAGCGGGGTCAGAAATCGGAGATGAGAATCCAGTTTGCCTACGTGTCGACGGAGGCGGTGCTGATTGGTCATCATATTTGCGTTTGTTGGATGATGGTGGTGTGGTGTCAGTGGCCGTCGAGTATTGAGATTCGTCTGCCATTATTGAAAGAAACCCTAGGGGATTGAGAGAGAGAGATGAGAGATTGATTGGGTGATGTAGGAGGGAGGAATCGAGACTTTATACGGGGAGGTGGTGGTGCACGTGATCTTTTGGATAATTATAGTGTGTGGAGTGTGGACAGATTGTTTTGTGGTTGGGTGTGCTCTAAGTCTTGTGGATGGTCCTCTCGGCTAGCGGATCTTGATTAGAATTTTGGGCGAGCTTTTAATTCTGTATTTTTGCTTCTTTTTTTTTTTTTTTTAGTATTGTCAGACTCGAGGAGGCCGAATAAGGCGGGCTTATGAGATTTGAGCCCACTTGCGAGTTAATGTATTTAATTAAGAGGGTGTTTGGTAGTGTATTTTTAATTATTTTTTAAAATATTTTTTATTTAAAAATATATTAAAATAATATTTTTTAATTTTTTAAAAATTATTGTTGATATAAACATGTTAAAATAATATAAAAATACCAAAAAAAATATTAATTCAAAGAAAAAAAATTAATTTAAAAAAAAAACACATTTCAAAGAAAAAAATAAATAAACAGCCCTAAGAAAAAAGGCTTAATTACCTAACAGCTTCGAAGCCAATCCACTGAAGCAATACTTTGTGCAATTAGCAAAAGAAAAAGGGTGGACTTTATTTTTGCCCCAATATTTCACTTCTATCCCTTCAGTTTGATGTTCTAATGTTACCCCTTCTAGTTTCTAAGAAAGCTCCAATTTTGCCCCTAGTCCTCAAACAGCCTACCTTTTGAATTGGATTTTTGAGTTCTTTTTTCTTTTTTAATTCTTAAGTGTTCATATGATATATTATAATAGTTTTGGGATCTGAGAGGAAATATGAAAGAGATTAAGAAAAATTAAAATAAAATATGAGAAACCAACTTATATATAAGTTATTTAGTTGTGAAGAAGAAATAAAAATTTTAAAAGAATTATACAAGTAACATTGGAAAATTCTAACACGTGGAGGCAGAAGTGAAAAGACAAAAATATAGATTAGCCAAGAAAAAATGCCATGGAAAAAAAGGAATTTTAAAACTTTTTTTAGATTAAAAAGGACGGCAAACCTAGAATAAGCTTTCATTCTCCACCGTCAACATCGAACAAATTAGCGTATGCTATCATTAGTGGCATGTAATACAATTTAGTATATGCATTTTCCATGATCGCAAATGGTACAAGAATAATTTGTCGGCGTGGACCTGTGGGGTGTTTGGTATTGAAATTCAACTTGTTTTTTATTAAATTAAATTTATTTTTTATTTTAAATTATTTTTAGTATTTTTTAATTATTTTGATGTGTT
>Ga0307517_10008621_pt1 | contig 14606 bp, 13 predicted proteins | sample 23_EM_MG_FD_194515 | JGI IMG/M metagenome (GOLD analysis project Ga0307517, IMG submission 194515) | Populus trichocarpa ectomycorrhiza microbial communities from riparian zone in the Pacific Northwest, United States - 23_EM | ecosystem: Host-associated > Plants > Roots > Unclassified | place... | reverse complement strand
AATGACCGCCCATCTCTATTGGGGTTCGGGTCCTTCCTCACAGCCTGCGCGCCACATCGTTTCCTCGCAGCTACCTCGATTTCCGACGATGGATGCAAATTCCCAACGACCGAAAGGGCGGGAGGGTGCTCTCTCCTCGTTGAACGTGGCCATCGAAGCCCTGAATCTCGCGAAGGAGATCGCTAGTATCGCACCAGCCAAGGCCGCTTTTGGCACCGTCAGTGTCCTTCTGACTATGGTCAGGGTACGTTCCCTCCTACTCTGCAATAATGGATCTCGGGTTCACATGCATCCAGGATTCGATGATTAACGAACAGGAATACGTCGAGCTCGGGTTGAGCTGCGCCGATATCTGCAGAGCCCTCGACCGGGGGATGAATGGAAAGAAACTGGATGATCTCAATCAGTCCGTGTGCGAGGCGATAAATCAGTTGACGATGTGGGTCAAACCAATGCTGCGCGGTTTGTATAGCTTACCGATGACGCTCTTGATCGCAGAACCGTGGCGGGGATCCAAAGGAAGGTCATCAAACGGAGCGGACGGAACGCAGTCTCTCGACTTTTGCATGCGAAGAACGACAAGGAAACGATCACCGCTTGGAAGTTGGACCTCAACAGGATCCTCCATGTTTTCAACGTGCGTTTAGTCATATCTTTGTTTAGTTGCCATTAATCGTTCCCTTTCAGACCGAGTTGGTGATGAACACTCATGTAACCGTTTCCGACATTCGGCACGACGTGTCAAAGATCCGGGAGGAGATTGGTGGTCAAGTTCGCTCGGTAAGTGCGACCCTCCGTCCATTGATAACAGAGTGTTGACCACCCCCAAGACTCAACCCAAGACTCAAGCCAGGTCAGTGATCTCGAATACCAATACCACGGGCTCCACAGTCTTACTTTCGCACAGTGTCCCTCCTGGAGAATTGCCTCCCCCACCACCAAAGGCCTGTTTCGGACGCGGCGAGCTGATCGAGAAGATCGTTGGTCTCACTGAAGACTGTACACCGGTCGCACTCATCGGTCCAGGTGGAATCGGGAAAACATCTGTCGCTCTGGCTGTCCTCCACCACGATCGCATCAGGGAGCGGTTTGGCGAACACCGTCGATTCATCCGTTGCGACCAGTTCCCTGCTTCGCAGGCCAATTTCCTCAACCGACTTTCGAAGGTTATCGGTGCCGGGGTCGAAAATCCTGAGAACTTGATCCCTCTCCGACCATGCCTATCCTCCAACGAAATGTTGATAGTGCTCGACAATGCGGAATCCATTCTTGACCCACAGGGAGTCGATGGCCAGGAGATCTTTGCTGTGGTGGAGGAACTGAGCCAATTCGGCGGTGTTTATCTCTGTATTACATCCCGCATCACCACTATCCCACCAGACTGCAAGTGTTTGGACGTCCCCACGCTGTCGATGGACGCCGCACACAACGCCTTCTACCGCATCTACGAAAACGACGATCGACCAGATCTCATCAACAACATCCTCGGACAGCTCGACTTCCATCCACTCTCAGTGACCCTACTGGCCACTGTTGCACATCAGAACAAGTGGGACAAGACTCGACTGGCCAGAGAGTGGGAGCAAGGCCAAACGGGTGTGCTTCAGACGGAACACAACAAGAGCCTCGCTGCCACCATCGAACTTTCCCTGGCTTCCCCCATGTTCCAAGAACTCGGCGCAGACGCACGAGCGCTTCTCGGAGTCATTGCCTTCTTCCCACAAGGTGTCGATGAGAACAATGTCGACTGGTTGTTTCCCACCATCTCGAACAGAACAAATGTCTTTGACAAATTCTGTGTTCTTTCCCTGACGTATCGAAGCAACGGATCCATCGCGATGCTCGCACCACTCAGAGATTATCTTCGTCCCAGGGACCCAAAGTCTTCTCCACTCCTCTGCGTGACCAAGGAATGTTACTTCACCCGATTATCAGTCGGCCCCGATCCGAAAAAACCCAACTACGGAGAAACGCGATGGATCACGTCGGAGGATGTGAATGTCGAGCATCTGCTCGATATTTTCACATCCATTGATGGGAACTCGGACGGCGTCTGGGATGCTTGTGCCATTTTCGCGTACCACCTCGCTTTGCACAAACCACGACTCACCGTGCTGGGCGCAAAGATCGAGGGGCTCGCAGACAACCATCCCTCCAAGTCGCAATGCTCGTACCGCCTTTCACAGTTATTCGAAGCAAGTGGAAATGACACGGAACGCAAACGGCTCCTTACTCACGCACTAAAGCTCGAGAGAGAGCAAGGGAATGACTTTTGGGTTGCTCGAACGTTGGTGAACCTATCTGATGCAAATCGGCTAATGGGCCTCCACGAGGAAGGGATACAAGAAGTGAAAGAAGCATTAGAAATCTTCGAACGGCTCGGGGACGCAGTCGAAGAAGCACAGTGTTTGAATAAACTTGCTTGGCTGTTGTATGAAGACGAACAGCTTGACGCCGCAGAAGAAGCCGCATCCCGTGCAATCGATCTCCTCCTGGGGAAAGGCGAACAATATCTGGTCTGCGGATGTCATCGTGTTCTTGGCGAGATACATCATTCCAAGGGCGAGCGGGAGAAGGCCATTTACCATTTCGAGACGGTCCTCGGAATCGCATCTTCTTTCGACTGGCACGGTCTGCTTTTTTGGGTTCATTACTCCCTGGCACAGCTGTTTTTCGATGAAGACGGGTTTGATGACGCACACGCTCATGTTGAACGAGCCAAGTCGCACGCGGTCGACAACGCATTCTTCCTGGGTCGCGCGATGGAATTGCAGGCAGGATTTTGGTATACACAACATCGATTCGAAGAGGCAAAGTTCGAGGTTTTGCGCGCTGCCGCTGCGTATGAGAAGGTTGGGGCTGCGATGGACATGGAGCGCTGCAGGAGGCTCCTCCAGGATATACAAAAGGAGCTGAACAGCTCGGATATCTTGGATTTTTGACGGTGAGCTCGAAACGGTGCTACTACCTACCCCTATTGACTCTATCCTCTCAGGCATCGGATTGCACCATCTCGCAAGTTTATTCAGAAATATTGTTCGTTTCGGGCGTGGGCTTCGGCAAAGTATGATTGAACACTGCCTCCAGGGTTTCTGGGCGGTTATCCTCGCCACCCAGTTCGGCGTGGCGGCCATTGCTGCCTGAGCCGTTCTCTCCCATAACAGCCGACCCCCTGTGCTCGTGCATCGTTCTGTTTTTTGTTGTCCCACATTGTTGATCCGTCTCTCATGTTTTATTCGTTTCGCTTTCTATGTATGCCATCAACTGTCAGCGACCCTTGGACGCTCGGTTTGCCAGCGTGACGGACACGAAAGACGCAAAAATCCAATCCGTGAAAAGAGATGAGCGCGAAGACATCAATATCTGAGCGGTTAAAGGTCAATCTCGGGCCCCTCGGGGAACTCAATCTACTGTATGTAACGTTCACCGGCCAATCATTCATCATCATTTGAGGTAGGGAGGGCTCAGCATGAATGAGGATGGCGTTAACCACGATGCCATACGAACATCTCCGGCGAGTTGTTACTGACGGGGGTACAGTGGAGGGTTTTGCAATGCGCACGGAACCAAGGAGAACAGAGGGAGATACACAACAACCTGGCGGGGCTGGCCTTTTCTGAAGTGGGTTGTGTAGAGAGCTGACCAGAGATCTACTTGCGTTCTAGTTAAGGTTGCTGCGCCATGGCCGCGTTCACGTCACAGCCGGTGTGCAGCATCAGGAATTTTACAAATCTGCTGATCGTGCTGAAATCAGCATGTCTAGCAGGGTTTAACACGTAAAGCACTAGAGCACACTTGAAATAAAGCGCAGTTGGATTATTCAAGCACGTCAAACACTTTTTTTGCTATTTTTAATGAGTTTTTAGCACTTCTCAGCACTTCACAAGCACGTTTAAGCAAAAAGCACGATCGGCATATTTGTAAAATTGCTGATGTGGAAAAAGTACGTCGAGCACACCCTCGTGAAAGAGCTGGGGAAGGGGGTTGTTGGACAAGAGGTGCTCCATGCGTTGAGGTCAGAAGTGACCCGGGATGAGTAGTTGTGGCAAATTTTCTCAACACCCCGGCCTTGCCAATTCCGAGATATACCCAATCTTTGTGGAATGATACCTGAGCACATCCAAGCAGGATTCAAGACACGTCTCCTGGTAGAGTTGCAACTTGAGTATGTTGGAAAGAGCACGGCGTGAATATCCTCCATCATGTTTGAGGCGGTTCATCAGCAATTTTACAAATATGCCGATCGTGCTTTTTGCTTAAACGTGCTTGTGAAGTGCTGAGAAGTGCTAAAAACTCATTAAAAATAGCAAAAAAAGTGTTTGATGTGCTTGAATAATCCGACTGCGCTTTATTTCAAGTGTGCTCTAGTGCTTTACGTGTTAAACCCTGCTAGACATGCTGATTTCAGCACGATCAGCAGATTTGTAAAATTCCTGATGCAAGGTACAAATGAGAGAGGAATTACTCATGAGCCTACTTGCGAGCCCACACGTAACTGCAGAGCTTAGGGTGCAGCCAGTGTCATCGACGACGAGCTGAGAAATCTGATCTTTCCCGCTGAGTCCGACTTGGAGAACATCTCCTCGATTAGAGATTCTACTGCGCTGTCCACAAGTGGCGCGTGCCCGGGGGTGGACACGCATACGGGGTCGCACACGAACTGAGGAGATTTCTCTCCGTAATACTTCTTCAAGGTAGAAGGCAAGGTGGGGTTTGTGAAAATTTTCAAGGTCACTGAGCTTCAACCATCATCGTGGTTTTCAGCCGCGGTATCTCAGGGTGTGCGCTACGTGTGGCACCGGTCTGCCTGGTACCGGTTTTCCCAAAGGTATGCCCACAGCTCCCGTAGATCATGTTCCTGAAAGAATCCATAGGTCTGTTTGACGGCCCAATGGTGTATTGAAAGGGGGTCAAGCGCCGAGTATCCAGGGATCAGGGGATGGGCGCAAAAAAGCCTTTCAAGTATCGCGAAGGTCGGGGGGGGGGGTGAGCTTCTCGTGTCATTCACGAGTTCTTCGCCACCACTATCAATTGACCCCTCGATTTCAGCGGCATTTGCTTTACCGAGAGGTGTGAAAGTGAACCGTTCCCTGACCGCCTTCCGTAGGTGCCACCAGCAGAGTTGGACCTTTGGGTCCCACACTTCCTTTACCGCGCGAATTTCGGCCATATCCTTGTCAACGTGAACAAAGGTAGGGTTGATGTGATACACCTCTTTGACAGAAGGCAGTACGATAGCGGGTAGCCAGCGTTGTCATGCTCGGCTATGATGCTACAGAGTTCAAGATTTTGTGAGTTCGTGTTGTCTGTTGGCTTGCCCTACTCACAGGTGACGTCAATTCCAACCTCAATGAGATTCGTACCAAGGAGGTGTGCGATATTCTTCATCCCCCAAGCAAGTTGACCAACACCTTCGACCTCAAGCACATCTCGTGTTCCTGGTTTTTGGGAAAAGTTCCCACGAGCACTCGTCCTACGTCACTTCTGACCTCAAGGTGGTAATGGTGCGTGGTGTTGGACAGGCGGCAGTCGGAAGTCACAGGGACGGGACTCCGTGTGCAACCTGATGGGACTGAGGACGGGATATCTATGCATCCAGAATAAAAGTACATTTATGTTTTACTACAAGACCTTCACCTTCGGCCACTTGTACTGTGGTCCCACCTGCGTAACACACATCGTACCCAGAGTGTGGCCAACTCCAATGGCATCATCCAATGACTTCCCGGCCGCCAAAGCCCCAAGGAATCCACCTGCAAAGGCATCTCCGGCGCCGTTCGTATCGACGATCTCTTCGTCCTTGAGAGCATTGACGGCGTACGACTTGACGTTTTCAGGATTACTGGAGGAGACGGCAACGGTGTTTTGAGCGCCTTGGGTGAAGATGACAACACGGTCGCGTGTGGGGTTGGATTTTGGTTGTTGGGCAAGAGCCTTGGCGACGGCGGGAAGGTCCTTGGGGTCAGGAAGGCCGTTCGCGCTAGCCCAAGCCTCAGCTTCAGCCTCGTTACCGATGAGATAGTCAATGTAGGGAAGGATTTTCTGGAGCTGAGCACCGAAGAACTGAGCGATGAAGGGAGCAGAGAGGTTGAGGATGAAAATCTGGGGAGATGATCTTCCATGTAAGCTCACGTTCTGAGAACGTCTACGCAGACCATCCCACCTTTCCCTTCTCTGAAGCCTTCTTGCTAAGTTCCAGGACAGATTCAGTACCGTGGGTCAAGAAGTAACCTTCGACGTAAAAAATCTTGGCGGCATCTATGAGAGGGGCGACTTCGGGCGATGAGAGATGTGATTGTTCGAACTTCTCAGCCGCACGCAAGGTAGTAACCAACGACCTTGAGCATTTACTTAGTCCACCGCAAGCGTCGGTTCACTCAACTCAGTGACGTACCGGTGGTGCCCCGTGATAACAACAGCACAGGCACCAGTCTTTTCCCCCTTCTTGACATAGTAAACGTCATCGAGGCCCTCCCTGGTGTTAGCGGCCTTGAGCTGCTCGGCCAAATCATCGTCACCGACGCATCCGGCGTATACCACGGATTTTGGCGGGAGGATGTACTAAAAAGACCCCGTGATCAGAATGCATGCGGGACCAGATTCGGTAACTGGTGCGTACTGCAGCACCGCGAGCGGCGTTTTGTGCGGCTCCTCCAGCGACATAGGTAACCTTGTAATCCTTCACGACTTCATTGTAGCTGTAATCTGATCAGGACACCGGAAAGCCCTGTTAAGTGCGCATCGTACGAACATCGGATTGTGTTTTTCCTCGGCCAATATAGCATCGTTAGCCTTGAGTCCGTATTTCTCCAACAGTTTCTCTCCACCGGTGACTTGGAGGTCGAGGAGGGGATTTCCCATACAAAAGACGGTGTAGGACATTGTGGATGAGATGGGGAGGAGTGGTGACCGATCGATCATGATCTTGGACTTTATAACTCCTCTCTTGACCCAGGTCTTACTCGGTGTCACCGAAAGCTCGCGTAGTATATCCGCAGTAACAACGAGATTATATCGTAAGATAGAGATAGCGAATTACACAACTCATGAAGGTGGCGGAGATGCGAGCGATTCCTGGGAACGGTCAGAACGGCGCAGAAGTGATGGAGACAAAGGATGGGGTTACCTGTGTTAACAGTTCCGAGAGCCCCATTTCCTGTCCTTCTTCCAGGTCATCTTGTAGTTCGTCAAGCTTCCCTTGTCTACCAGGGCCAACGCTCCCAACTCCTGGTTCGCCACTCTCAGGTCCCTGGGGCCCATTCTGTTCAACCACCTCTTCTTTCTCCTTTCGCAACTCTTCTGCCCGCTTGGAAGAGTCGATCACAGCCAGCAGTGCGTCCCTTGCCATCTCCATCGACACTGCAGCAGCAGCATCTTCGTCCAGCGGTTTCGCAGGTTCTGCCCTGACGTGGGACGAGTTTTGCAGTGATGGATCGATAACAGGTGCTGCGGAGCGAGGAGACGGAGATCGCACTTTCTTTGCGGGTCGCTCATCGCCGCTGTCCTCTTCCGACCCATGGGAACTAACACTCCTTTGACGACTTCGGCTCGCACTGACTTCATGCTCGTTGCCGTGCCGCGACGAAGGGCTATACCCCTGAGATGGGAGCGAGCCTATTGGCGGGCGATAATATGGAGAGGAGTGATAGTAACCTGGCATGTAAACCGGGCTATCGGTCCATTGTGGCGGGGCAGTGGGATGCCAGCTTCCTCTCGTCGCGGATGTGGGCAAGCCAATTGGCTGATAATGGGGGTCGATCATCACACCGTGTGGGGGATATCCTAGCCATCAAGTTGTAAGTGGAAAAGTGCGCGCCGGGAATTTCAAGAGTGTGCTTTACCGGTAGGCATTGTGTGTTGACGATAGTAGTGCGAGTTTGGTGGAAATGGTAATGTATGAGGTATGCCCTGTGGATGGGGCGTCGCCGATGGAGTGTCTGGCGTGGTACCATTTCGTGACTTTGGCTTCTGTTTGGGAGATGTCCCTTCTTCGTCAGAACCTGCCTCTGATTTTGCTCTGTCCTGATCAAGGGGTTCAATCACAACTCCGTTATGCCTTGGAAGATTCAGCGTGGCGAAAGGCGGGCACTAACTCAGTACTGACCTAGATTTCTGGTGTCGCCTGAGAGCATCGGTCTGAGGGGAACATCAGACAACTCGAGTACTATCCGTCCTCCAAGCCGAAACGTACCCTTGTAAACGTGGCCTCGCATTGCGGACAAGCACTAGAAAGACCGTCAATTCTCCCTGCGCGTCGGCAAAGAATAGCGTCACTCACAATCCAGGCATGGAATGTAGTTTAGTAGTTCTCTGATGTCTCTTAAGATCGGCTTCCCTTGCGAAGACTTTACTACACCCGCTGATCTTGCAAGGCCATGATCCAGTTTCCGCTTTCTTCTTCACCGTCGCTTTCTTCTTGTCTTCAGGCTGAGGAAAATCGAACGACGGAGGGCGGGGGTGGGGAATTGACCCAGCCACAATGGTCCGGTGATTGTCAGGATGTGGCTGAAGCATTCTGTCACAAATTTCCGGATCGCAAAGACTCACAGTCTGTTTTAAGTGGGCGCGAACCATGTCCTGGGCTGCCAAATTCCAGAAGCCGAGTTTTAAAATCTCGAATTTTCGCTGGCCAAAAGTCGTCGTCGGTGAAGACTTGGCCCGTCCGAATCTGGGCTGTGGCTGAAGGGATCGCTGACCGGTGGCTGAACGAAGGAGTGGATAATAACGTAACGTCACAAATTCGTGACTATCTGTCACTCACACGCAGCCCACGGTTCCAAAACTTGTTGGCCGACTCAAGGTGTTCATGCAACGCTTTTATCATGCATGTTGTCCTGCCGACTCCTGCAATGGCCACAATCTCAATGTCGGTATCGGTGAGCGGCTTGGCAGCCTGGATGCCCGTTCTCGCCGCCTTCGGCGCGGGCAAGAGCTGTGCAGAAGCACATGGGAAATTAAAAATAGGATCGCGGTCTCATCTGTTTTGAATTTACCTTTTCATACGCCTCGTTCACAGTGGCAAAGTTGTGCTTGTCCTTGAGGTACACGTTAATCCTGACGACCTTCTCCAAGGACGATCCGGCAGCTTCCAAGACCTCACCGAGACTGGAGATGCATTGTGCCTACGCCTACGTTTGCCCATAACCCCCCGCGTAGAGTGCACCTGAAAGACACATCGCGGATTCCACCATCGGTGATCTTGCCATATTTATCATTCTGGATTTAATCGCTCAAAAAGATGAGACCCGGAACTTTCACGGCGTGGGCTGATCCATTTCCGATCGGGGTTATGGAAGTCAGTGCCCAGATTGGATATCGACATCCCTAGAAAGCGGAAGAGGAACGGATGACGGGCACCTACAGGAAATATTGGAACGTTTTTAGGTAGCTCCCCCCGCAACGATGCGCTGAACGGTAGACATGGTTAAAGGATCGATATCGCGATAGTTTAACCGTTCAGCTCGATATATGATTGCTCTTAAATGCCTGATCCGGGCCGCTCATGGGAAACAACCCATCCGCCTCGCGACGCCCCCCGACGTCCGGTGATTCTGTGGAGATGCGCACCGGAGAACAGAATTCAATCAAGGAATAATAATTCTACAGGGGTAACAACGGCTGCGAACGGGAAATCAGGCAACTACACGGCCCTCCACCTTCAAACTCAGCTCTGAGTTCGCCCATGTTGACTGATAAAAAAACACCAGAGTCAGAACAGTAAACTTCAACCGTACATCCATCGGGAAACCTCGCGTGGTGTTTAGGATTGAAGAGGTCCTCAATCATCACCTCCACCCATCCCGAGGGCTCCGCCAGGTCAGGAAGGTATATCGCCAGAGTCCCCAGCCGAGGCAAGAACGGCTTGGCGAAAACAGTGACTTGTGGGTAGAGGGCGAGAGGTTCGGTCTCTGCGTGAAGCTCCAACCTCCCCATATCACCCTCCGAATTGCCGAAAATGCGAAGGATCGAGAAAAGGCGCTCGGTACTGTGGATCGCTTGGAAATTTTCCAAATGAACTAAAGTGACTCCGGAAAAATACTGGCGCATGAAATCGTTTTCCCCCGGGTCCTCGTAAGGGGAGACGGAGGCCGTGAGGGAGAATCCAATCGAATTAACGGCCGAGAACGTGACCCAAGGCATCTGGTTTGAGAAGCTGATCGCTGTAAAGGTACCACCGTCCAGGTTCTTGATGTGCAGAAGGTCAAAGAGTAGGTACCAACGGAATACACTACTCAACGTGAGCGATGTTAGGTTGTCCATGGAAATTCGGGGAGAGGCTTCTTCGTAAATGTGGAACTCGGAGATATTGATGGATTGGAGTGACGCATTTCGGCTGAAGAATGTCGACATTCTGCCACGTATAAACGTGGTACAGTCGACATCATACGCGCGGACGCACTCCAGCGACGTGAGGTTCGGGAACCACCCCGTCGACGGTTCGACGTTTTCCAGTCGAATGTGTCTCAGAGATTCGAGGGATCCACCGAAGATTTGGGGTGGAAGAGACCAAACCCCCTGCCCGTCGTCGTAATTCCACCGCAGTTCTTGGAGGTTCTTCAGGTCGTGTGTGAAAAAGTCCCATTCCAGAATACCGTCCTGAAACCGGTTGGAACCGAGGAGGATGTAATTAACGAATAGTCGGTGGATGCGATCCCTCTCAGGCTCCAACAACGTTAACCCCTCTCGACATTCATCCAACCCCCACCGCACATCCTCGTCCTCGAGAACGCCGGAGTTGAAATCGACTTCGCGAATATATAGGGGTGTGGCATAGTTAAACTGAACTGTGACGTCCAGTGGAAGGTCACCACTCCGCGCAAGGCATGCGGCTGGGAAGGAAGGATCGCGTCCGTCAACCATGACTCTACACCAAAACTGCGGAATGGAAAGGAGGATGGCCCGCCATTGACAACAGACATGAGATAGTGTTACAGCGGAGCACGGGGCCTTGTGTTGGTCCGACCAGCATACATGATGGAAAACCAATTGCAATAAGTCGCGGGGGAGTTTGTGGATGTGGGATATCTTGTTCTGCATGCGACCGATTTCGATCCTCATGTTTTCAACATGCCTTAAGATTCGCTGGAATACCTAGATGTGAGCCAAAATCGTAATTTACACTCCCACGGTTACACTTACAGAGAGATTTTCTCCATTATAGTAAAATTCGCTACTCGAGCCTTAGCCATGGTATGATGGACGGTTGACGAGACGTGCGGCAGCTTACCTTAGTTCAATGAGCTCCCTTACCTGAGAAGAGAGGTTTCCCGCAGCCTGATTGACAAGGACGCGTTCATGAACTTCTGTGCTCGATCCCTAAACACACGCGTGTCAAGAGGCGTAGAATACGAAGGCGCATAACTCGCCTTCGAAACGCTGGACTCGGGAACTGGTACGGTTCTTGCGGGCTGGCCTTCGGGGACCTTCCTCTGGCGAACAAGAAATCCTGGATCCATCGTAAACTTGGCGATCTCGGGGTTACCAAAGCCGTTATTCCCGCAGTAGATTGCCCACTGGTCGGAAACTTCTTCGTATTCCTCATCGCAGATACACTCAATCTCCCACAGTGTACATCCCATTGCCTTCCTCCCATAGGTGACAGTCGTCAGCACAGCAAAGACCTCATCCTGCACCTCCCGAGGGACTGATATTCGCAGTAGTTTCAGGGAAGGATGAAGTACGTGTTTGGTTGGGAGTAAGGGTAGAAATATCTCGCGAAGGTGGGACACAGTACGTATTTCCAAGGTTCCCAATGATGGGATGCTGCGGTAAAGGTCCTCGAAGTCCAATCCCGGTGCTTCTGGCAAGCCATGATGGTCCAGGTCTAGGGTCGAAATCTGCGTCCACCGGTAGAACGCGAGGCCGTTGGTGCAACAGGAGAAAACGTCTTCCTCGCTTTCGGCAACTTGAAGGACCGCTCCGGAGTCGTTGGTTGCGGAAAAAGTGGCTATGTCGCCGGAGAATCTCACGCGGAGCGTGGTAAGATTCTCGAACGTGGGGAGGGTGAGATGTAGAAACAAACTGAAAGGATCAGCAATCCTCTTCAGTTTAAGTTCCCTGAGGTTAGCCATGGTAACAGGTTCGCCATCAAAATCGCTGAATCCGACGTTGTCGAGGGACAAGACCTCCAGAGTTCCACGATTGTTTTTCAGAAAGGCGATAAATTCTGCACTCTGAATATCCGACAAGTCCCTGAATTCGAGGTGGAAGGAGGTCAGACCTACGACCCAGCTGGTCAACCCGCTCCAACAATGGACAAGCGATAGGTGCCTGAGCTTCGGTAACGACCCCGAAAACATGCCGTCATAAATGGTGAATTCTCCGCGCAACTGGGCTGAGTCGAGGTAGGCGAGTCGGAGTGTTTCCAATTCCGGTAGGGGACGGTTGAAAAAGTTAACGCGTTTGAGTTCATCGAGCCCTGCTGTCACCACTGGGCCGGAAGAGCAGATCAGGAGGTCTAGGGACCGTAAACGCTCCCGCGGCCTATCTTCCCCGAAAAGTTCCGTGGTCTTCCTCGCCCGGACATGGGGACATCGTACTCGACGGGAAACGAGTGAGGAAGGATGCTCGCAGGAGCAACCCGGCGAATTGTCCCACCCCACGTGGTAGTGCAAGTTCAAGTGTATGGGAAGTAACCTGCTTCGGAGCAGACATTCGGAAAAGAAGTCGCTGGTGTCACGTCTTGCGAAGATATTGGTCCACATCTTTGGGTAAGAGAGCAACACGCCGCGCCAATAACGGCAAACGTGCGTCAGGGTAGCCCTGAAAGCCATGGTCGCCGCGGACGGTGGCGAGCAAGCCAGCTCGAAGATGTGCGAAAGCACTTCGTGGGGAAGTCTACTGACGGGTAGCATATTGTTGATGTCCAGTCGTACGGCAATGGCGCAGGCTTGCAACGCCTTGTAGAGAGAATCAACCTGACGAACTCAGTGTGCGCGCAAAGGTGCCGAGACGGAGATATCTTACCGAATCCTTCGGCCATGGAACAGGGTGGTCACTTTCGTGGCGCGACAGAAGTCAGAACGGTGTCCATTAACAAACCATGGAGATCTGCATAACACTCACTCCAGCACAAGCGCCTTATCCCCCACCTTGGAGATCAGGCCCAGGGTATATTCGTTCCTTGACATCCGGTCGTGGTTGGCGGTGGTAATCGACAGGGTCGGTGAAGTGACGTCCCTCGGTCCGGATCAGTCGTGTGGCGCAGTGGCGCATGTCCCAGAACCGCGGAGGTGACTGCGCCCGCTCAGGCTGATAGATGAGCGTGGAAACGTACTATTCCTAGACGTATTATACTGTGGATTAAGTATACCTTACACAAAGTGTTACCTCTCACTACCTTCCGAGTCAGAACTCGACCCATCCTCAGAATCCCCTTCCTCATCGTCTTGAACCTCGATCGTCCTCTTCTCGACCTTAAATCCTTTCTTTCCCAACTTCTCCGAGATCTCGTCCGATTTACCTGGAGCTGTGACCACGAGGACAATGCTGGACTCTGGCTGGAAGAGTTTAAGGATATAATCCTTCAGGCACCGCATCACATCTTCCTTCTTCACTGCTTGGTACTTTTCCAGGAGCCTGACGTTGTGGTTTGACGGCAGTCCCTTCAACCCCTGATTCACAAACGAATTCAAGGCGGCGCTTCCAGGCGTCGAGACATTCTGGGCAACATCGAAGACGATACTACTCTTCGCTGCATCAAGTGTGATGTCATCCAAGACAATCTAGGAAAGGATGAGACCTATGGACGACAATGAGCGTCGAGGGGTGCTTACGGATCCGTCAACGAGTCCCCGCACAACTTTCCCAGCTTGCTCGTAAGCAGCAATATAACTCGAGCTCTGTAAAATAACTCAGTGAGATTCGGTGAGATGTTCCTAGCCACAACGCACTCGGTAAAGCGAGAAGGTCAACAAGCCTGCCTCTGTGTCGTTCGAGATGTATGCCCCGTAAGCCAACCCTGAACCTCGGATATACCTCTACAGTCACATCAGTATGGTAAGAGTAAACAAGCCCGCAACCAAGTTGTGCATACCCATAAGTAGCTCTCTGTGGCGTTCATCACACTCAACGCAAGCCTCAGCGCAGGGAGGTCTGGATGATCGAAACCTTGTACACCTTTGGAAGTGTGGTACACGAAGGAAGTCTCGATTGTCGACAGGGAAACGACGAGGGCCTAAAAGAACATGTGAGTTGAACGTCAGAACCCCAATCACGCAGAATTATTTGTACCTTGTTGGCGGGTTCCCTGCCGACGGCGCTCAAATTTCCGTCGGAGAAGGGAACAGGCTGCAGCGTCGTTTGGTTCTGCGGAGAATATAAACACCATTATATCCGCGAGACTGGGGAGCGACCTTGGGGGCTCACCAGGTTGCCGAAGTGCTCCCGCCATGGTTTCTTAGGGTGCGGGATGTCAAGGATGTTTCCTGTGACCGAGAACCTAATTCCCTCCGGTCTTGTTACTAAAAAGGGGTTGTTTTATCGACGGGCGTCTTGGCGAGAGCACAGCCCAACTCACAAGTCTGCCTGATCACTTCAAACTCTTCGATGACCTTCTTCGGTTCGTCTTGCAGTTGCTGAATCAATCCGGGAATGAACTCCGCCTG